>TARA_R100000750_G_scaffold17798_1_pt1 | contig 13585 bp, 14 predicted proteins | sample TARA_R100000750 | Tara Oceans TARA_R100000750 (sample SAMEA2623327) | marine metagenome | biome: marine biome (ENVO:00000447); feature: mesopelagic zone (ENVO:00000213); material: "saline water (ENVO:00002010), including plankton (ENVO:xxxxxxxx)" | depth 375 m
GCGCTACAACGGCAAGGCGACTTCAACAACCGGACAATGCCCGACGAACTGGTCCAGCTACAACGCGGCGCTGCGCAGGCGCGGCTCGATGTTGATCTGAGTGGACCAAGACATGGCTTGGCTGGCACCGCATGAAGGCCGCCCCGGCCGTCCACCCGTCTTCTCCGATGCCGCCATCCAGTTCTGCCTTTCGGTTAAGGTTCTTTTGAAGCTCCCGTTGCGACAGACCTCGGGGATGGTGGCCAGCCTACTGCGGCTGGCGGGGCTGAATTGGTCCGTTCCTGACTTCAGCACCCTGTGCCGTAGACAGAGAACGTTGACCGTTCAGATCCCGTGTAGCCGCGTCGATGGACCGCTCAACCTTCTCGTGGATAGCACAGGCATCAAGTTCCTCGGCGATGGAGAGTGGCAAGCCCGCAAGCACGGCGTTCAGGGCCGCCGCCAGTGCCAGTGGCGCAAGGTGCATTTGGCTATGGAGAAGGCCACCTCAGACATCCGGGCGGTCGAGTTCACTCCCAGCAGCGACGGTGACAGCCCAATCCTGCCCGAGCTACTCGGCCAGATTCCCAAAGATGAACAGATCGGCACGGTGACAGCTGATGGTGCCTACGATACGCGCCGCTGCCACAAGGCCATCACCGAACGACGGGCGATCCCAATCATTCCAATCCGGAAGAACGGACGCGCCTGGAAGGAAGACTGCCCGGCAGCGATGGCTCGGAACGAGACGCTGCGCGCCACGAAGCACTACGGCCGGGCATTCTGGAAGCATTGGACCGGATACCATGCTCGAAGCCGGGTCGAGGCGAAGATGCGATGTCTCAAGGCATTCGGTGAACGCATCGCCGCGAAAGACCCAGACCGCCAAACCGCCGAGATCCACGTCCGCATTGCAATATTGAACCGCTTCAATGCCCTCGGCACTGCCGAGACCATTCGCGTGGCATGACGCCAGCCGGGTAAGGGGAAGTCATGCCTCAGGCGTGAGTTCTGCAACAATGCCGTCTGATGGGAAAAAGTGAGCATCCCGACCCTCACTCCGCCGGTGTCGGCGCACAGCGCAGCGTGGCGAGTGTCAGGCCGAAGGCGATGACCCCACAAAGCGCTATGACCGCGACCATCGGTGTTGCCGTGCCGTCAAAAAACGAGCCGGCCGCGACGATCATCACGCCGCCCGTCAGCATTTGCAACGTGCCGCCAAGCGAGGAGGCGAGGCCCGCGATGTCGCCGTGATCATCGAGCGCCATGACCATGGTAGTCGGGATCACCAACCCAAGCCCAGCATTGCCGCAGAAGAGCAGCCCGACCACGATCGGCAGGCTGGCGTGGCCGGATAGCGCGATGATTAGAAGTACAAGTGAGAAGCCTGCGAACATGCCGGTGCCAAGACGGATTGTCCGAGCCAGGCCGATCCGTTCTGCCAGCGGCCCGGCAAGTTGCGAAGCCGAGAAGAATCCGATGGCATTCACGGCAAAAGCAACCGAGAAGCCGGTTGGCGACAGACCGAAATCATCCATATAGACGAAGGAGGCAGAGGCGAGGAAGACGAAGAAGCTCGCCATGCCGAAGGCGCCGATGAAAGTCAGGCCCATGAAGCCACTATCTGTGAACAAGATTCGTGCGCCCCGCAACAACGAGCGGACATTCACCGGTACGCGCCGTTCGGGCGGCAACGTCTCTGGCAACAACGTCACAGTCATCGTGAGGCTGATCAGTGCCGCGATGGCGAGGATCGCGAAGATCTCGCGCCAGCCAGCCAGCGCCAGCACCCCGCTTCCAGCCAAGGGGGCGAGCATAGGTGAGACCGAGATCACCAGCATGATCATGGCCATCAGGCGAGTCGCTTCGGCGCCACTATGCATGTCGCGAATAATGGCGCGCGGCACAACCATCAAGACAGCACCGCCCAGTCCCTGAAGGAACCGCCAGGCGGTCAGTTCCGCCACCGTCCCGGCCAGCGCCGCGCCGATCGAGGCCAACAAGAATACACCAACTCCGAGGAAGATCGGAAGCCTGCGGCCGGATTGGTCGGCCCAGGGGCCATAAACAAGTTGCGCAAGTCCGAAGGCCACGAAATAGGACGTGATCGTCGCCTGAGTTGCTGTCTCGCTGACAACGAGGTCCGCGGCGATGGCCGGCATCGCAGGCAGATACATGTCAATCGCGAATGGACCGACCATAGACAAGGTTCCAAGCACCACTGCGGAGCGGATGAGATTACCAGTCATGCTGTTCGCTTTCAGAAAGTCCAACGAGTACCCTATCCGTAGGCCCCGTCGATGAATTTGGGATGCGCGCGCGGCCGATCGCCGAGCCATAAGGTGCCAATACACGAATCCGACTGCAAGATGCAGTCGCTTACTAGTAAGAATTGGGCAATAGCGAAACGCCGCCGTTCCGCCGGGAGATCCTCCGACCGACTGGGATGACCTGATCGAGCGGGTAGCGCCGGTCAATCAGCAATGAAGCCGAAGCCCAGTTGCCCAGATACGTCAAGAAGGAGGGCCGCGTGACATCCTCGATCGATCGACCCCCCGAAGTCCTGGCGTCAATGCAAAGGACAGGAGAAGCGGTCCAGCAGCTCGAGCGCGATGCCTTCGCGGTTGCGTGTTGGCTCGACGCGGAATTCCCAGGCCTCGTCCTGAGATTGTACCGTGGAGGTCTGGCACGAGGTCGATGGATTGTTGCAGGGCTATCCCGAAGCAGATGCGAATGGTGAACCATCGCCCTTCTCCAACCTGCACGATTTCCCGCTGAGACGAATGTTCGAAACCTTCTTTGCCCGATACAGCCTCTTCGGTGGAGAAGTGCTTGTATCCATGAATCTCAGCATGCAGGAACTTTCTCTCCTGGCGAACATGACCGTGCCGGCGGTTCGAACGTCGCTCAGCAAGGAGGGCTTCAAACTCGGACGTGTTCACGAGAAGATCGCTGGCCGACCTGATGACAAGGCGTTCCGGCTGAAGGCAGGCGATGCGCTGCTCTGGCTGTCAAGAAGGCGCGGCTTCATCCCACAGAGATCCCTCCCTGAGGGGATAGCGGTGCAGGAGAAAATTCTTCATCTCCTGTCCAACGAAACCATGCCGTTCCACATGCGTTTGGGGCAGGCTGTCACTCTTGTGAAACAGGATACTGCAGCGTTTGCTGCAGCATCAGGCATCGACGCCAACTGGCTTTCTGCGTTGCTTGCCGGGAAGGCCGTATCTCCGGCGATCGAATCCCTGCGTGCCCTGGCTGATGCGCTTGATGTGCCAGCACCTGCATTTGTTGGAGCTGGAGTGCGCCACCACTTGTCAATTGAAACGACTGGAGCTTCGGAGAAGCCATGAATGACCTACCCTCCGCACAATCCCTCACCATGAAGAAAGCATGCTCAACCCATGGGTGGGTGTCGCCATATAGGCGGAGTCTCAATGGAGATTTTGTGAACTGGCTTCCTCAGCCGAATCCACAGAAAATTCCCCGAAATATGAGATTTATCCCCCAAAAAAATCCCCCAATTTGCGGGTGCTTTTTGTCAAAAGGTTGAGCATCCTGAGTGCAGATAACCAAGGAAGACAGCATGCTTACCCACTGTACTCAACACGCCGAGCAACGCGTTGCGCAGCGCAACGTTTCTCTCGAAGCTCTTGAAATCCTGATTTCTTTTGGCACGGATCGGCAAGAAGATCCTCGACGTCCGCAGTGCTGAGCGCGAATCGATGATAGGCCCACACCGCGTAGGCCACGACTTCACGAGGAAAACGATAGCCTTTCAGGCGCGGCATCTCAGCTGGTATCATCATGCCAAAAGGCTAGACGCCCGGCAATGCCGGCGCAGCACCGCAGCGCTACGCGTCTCTTCAGCACCACAGGCCACGGAGTTTGCCGCACAAGCCTGTGAACCCTGTCTCAGGTTTAAGGGCAAAGGGCAGCCGTTGATTCCGTTGGGTTTCTCGTCTCACAATTAAGGGCTACGCGACACCGCCAAAAGCCCCGTTCAAAACAAGCGCGGTTGTTGACGGTTTTTGGAGCGGGTGATGGGATGTTAATGGGGTATGCACGGGTCTCGAAGCTATCTAGCCAGCCGCATCGACAACCCGCTCGCTTGGAGCTTCAGCCCGTTAAACTGATCCTGGGCGCCGCTTACAGAACTGGCCCCAATTCCGACGATGCCGAGTTCGCGCGTCAAGTCGGAACATAGATACTAGAGTAAATCTCTCAGCTCTACTCCACACCTTCTAATTCGCACCTGAATCGTTCGAAGAACTGGTCGGCCATCTTTTTGGCAAATCCATCAATGATGCGCGAACCGAGCTGTGCGATTTTGCCGCCGATCTTCGCCTCGACAACGTAGACCAGTTCGCAACCGTCGAGATGATCGGCCAACGTGATGGTCGCGGTCCCCTTGGCAAATCCGGCGGCTCCCCCCTTGCCCTCACCGATGAGGCGAAGGGAGGTGCCGGGAACTATGTCTTCCATGGTGACCACGCCTCTGAACTTGGCCTTTACCGGCCCGACTTTCTGCACGACGACGGCCTCAAACCCCGTATCCAGCGATCCGGTCACCTCTTCCGCCCCCGGAATGCAGGCCTTTAACATGTCCGGTGTCAGGATCGCCTCGAATACGGTGAGCCGCGGGGCAGCGATAATTTGACGGTCTTGCATTTCCATGAGTGAACATCCTGTGCTTCGTTTCTTATTTGGCGTTTTCTGCAGCCATTGCGGCCTCGAGAATACGGTGGGTCGTGAACGGCTGCTTCACCACGCGTGCGGCAAGCGGCGACAAGGCATCACTGATCGCAGTGCGCAGGGCTGCCGGTGCGCCTACCGTCCCAGCTTCACCCACACCCTTCGCGCCGAGGCCAGACGCGCGGGTTGGGGTTATGATGTGGCCCACGTGGATATCCGGCATTTCGCTCGCCATTGGAACCACGTAATCTGCGAGTGTCCCATTGGTAAATTGCCCGTCCTCGGAATACACACACTCCTCGTAAAGTGCCGCACCGATGCCCTGCACGATTCCGCCACGCAGTTGCTCATCAACCAGAAGCGGATTCACGACAGTGCCACAATCATCCACCACCCAATAATCGAGCAATTCGACGGTGCCGAGTTCGGAATCGATCTCGAGATGCACGGCGTGAACGCCATTGCTGGCGATGTAGGGCAGATTCAAGGGAACGAAGCTTTCCTCGATCGTCATTGGCGGCACTTGCCCCGTCGGAATATCGTAGGGGCGATAGTGGCACAGCGCACCGATCTCAGCGAGCGTCAGGCCGGAGAGACCCTTGGGCCCAATGACCTCGCCGTTCTCGAACGCCAGCGCGTTCGGCTCGCATTGGAGGATTCCGGCCGCGACCTCGAAAAGCCCGTCGCGCATACGCACGCAGGCCTGCATTGCGGCCTCCCCGCCAAGAGCCATCCCACGCGACGCCCAGGCTCCGCCGCCATACGGGATGCGCCCTGTGTCGCCAGAGATCATCCGAACCATGCTCGGCGCAACATCAAATTCACCTGCGATCAACTGGCCGATCGCGGACAGTGTCCCTTGTCCCTGATCCGTTACGCTGGTCGCGCAGGTTAGGCTCCCGTCAGGTTGCAGGGTCAAGCGACAGGCCTCGTTTGCGGCGAGGGGCAGCCCAAGCGGGCCGTAGAGCCCTGCCCCGACGCCTGTGAGTTCGACGAAACTCGCAAGCCCGATTCCGCGATATATACCCTTCTTTCTCAACGCTGCCTGTTTGGCTCTAAGATTCTTGTAATCCATCGCTTCCATCAACTTGTCGAGGCAGGCGTCGAGAGAAAGTTCTTCGATCACTAGCCCGGACTGGGTCGCACGCGTTCCTTCGTCCAGCGTGCTGCGATAATTGATGCTCCGCATCTCAGCTGGGTCAATTCCGACTGCCCGCGCGGCGAGATCGATCATGTCTTCAGTGATGGCGCAGGCAATGGGTTGGCCGACGCCCCGATAGGCACCACTTGGAGCCTTGTTTTGGCGCCATCCGCGCACCTCGGCCCGGAAGGCGCCCACCTTGTAGGGAGCGCCGATCATCTGAGCGGCCTGCATTGCTTCACCGAAACTGCCACGCGGATGCATGGCGTAGGCCCCGAACCCAGAATCGACCACGGCGTCTATACCAAGGATGTGCCCCTCTGGATCCACCGCCATCCGGCATGTGGCCTTAGCTTCGCGCGCATGAGCGTCGGAAGTAAAAGACTCCAGTCGGTCCACGATGTATTTCACTGGTCGGCCCAACCGCTTTGAAACCGCCACAGCCGCGAGTTCGTCAGCGTAGGCATGCAGTTTCAGGCCGAAGGCACCGCCTACGTCGGGCGTCGTGACGCGTATGGACTGCGACGGCAGGCCTAATTGCATGGCATATACCTCGCGCATCTGCCAAGGCACCTGGTGCGATTGCCAGACATCGAGCTCCTCGGAGCGTGGGTCCCAATGCGCGATGATACCGCGCGGCTCTAAAGTTACCCCAGTCTGGCGGCCAAAACCGAAATTTGCCTCGACCACGTGAGCCGCGTTCTCGAAGGCCTCCGATACGTCCTCGGCCCCGAACCGGTGATGAAGGGTGAGGTTGTTGTCGAATTCACTGAGAACCGGCGCGGCATCAACGGACTGGGCCTCTTCTATGGAACAAGCGGCCGGAAGTTCCTCCCAGTCGACGAACACCAACTCCGCCGCATCTTCGGCGAGGGCGCGGCTCTCGGCAATCACGGCGATAACCGCCTGGCCTTGGTAACAACTTTCTTCGATCACCAAAGCTGGCTGAGGCGCAGAGGCATGGTGCGGCACACCTGGCGGATTGGTGTCAAAGGGCGCACAGATCTCTGCCAGTTCTTTACCGTCAATCACGGCGACAACGCCGGGCAACTCCAACGCATCTGCAGTGTCTATTCCCAGGATGCGCCCATGCGCGAACGGCGAGCGCACGAAAGCGATGTGAAGCATGCCCGGCAGTGTTATATCATCGACGTAACGACCGCGACCCTCGACTAGACGGCGCGCGCTTTCGCGTGGCATCGGCGCACCGATACCCTTGGTGACCATCTTAGTCATTAGCCGTCTCCCGCAGCGTTTCTGCAGCATCCGAAATCGCCTCGACGATGGCCTGATAGCCTGTACAACGGCATAGATTTCCCGAGATAGCATCGCGGATCTCTTCGCGGCGAGGTGCGGCATTGCCAGCCAACAGTTCTCGCGCGCTCATGATCATTCCGGGCGTGCAATACCCGCACTGGAACGCGTTGCGAGCCATGAAGGCGTCCTGAAGCGCGGCTACATCTCGGTCGTTCCCTACATGTTCGATCGTTTCAATTTCTGCCCCTGAGACTTGGACGGCGAGTGTAAGACAAGAGCGCACTACGACCCCGTCCATTACTACGTTGCAGGCACCGCAGACCCCATGCTCGCACCCGATATGCGTACCAGTTTCACCAAATTGGTGACGTAGAAGATCGCCTAGGTGGCCCCGCGTCGTGGCAGGAACAGAGACATCGCGCCCATTGAGCGTGAAACGGATTGCGTCCTCAGACATCGGCAAACTCCATTACAGCGCCCAGGCAGCGTTCGGCTAACGCGCGGTATTGTCGGCGGCGCATTTCGGACGTAGCGAGCGGGCTTTCCATCGGATCGACCTCGTCTGCGACCGATTGCGCCAGACTGGCGATGAGGCCCGGGACAGGCGCTCTGCCCAGGGCGATATCAGCCACGTTTTTCAGTAAAAGCGGCGCAGGTTCCGACCCGAAGGCGACGAGGTCGAATGCTGCGATGACGCCGCGATTGACATGGATTTGCCCGGCAAGGCCGAGCGTCGCGAAATCTCCTCGGCGCACGGCCACTTCGTCAAACATTGCGCGCGCCCCGTCCGGGGCGACCGGAAAACGCGCTTCGATCAGCATCTCGTGCGGTGCGCGTTTGGTCTCGTAGAGCCCTGGATAAAATTCCCGCGCAGGCACCTCCCGAGTTCCGTCTGTGCTGGCAAGAACGAAAGTAGCCCCGAGCGCCACGGCGCATGCGGGCATTTCCGCGGCGGGATCGCCGTAGGCTAGGCTACCGCAAGTCGTGCCGCGATTCCGGATCGCCGGATGAGCGACATGGGGCAGCGCCCTGCCAATCAGCGGCAGAGCCTTGGATGCTTCGGCGTTGGCCATAAGTTGCGCGTGACGCACGAGCGCTCCGATGCGAACTTCGCCCCCTCCGATCTCGATCAGGTCAAGACCTGGGACGTGGTTGATGTCCACCACCAGTTCGGGCACCTGAAGCCTCAAGTTGAGCGCAGCGACAAGGCTTTGACCACCCGCGAGGACAATGGCGTCCTCCGTGTCCGCAAGTGCGCTCAGTGCGTGATCGAGGGATTGGGCCCGTATGTAGGCGAAACTTGGGCTCTTCATCGTGGCACCTCGTTAGCGGATCAAATCGGGCAGCCAACTCACCGTACCCGGCAGGAATAGAATTAGCGCAAGCACGGCAAATTCGAGCAGCAGGAACGGAGTAACCGCTCTATAAATCGTCTTCATGGCGAGCGGTCTGTCAGCTACGCTCTGCATCAGAAATAAGAGGAGACCGAAGGGTGGCGTCGTTAAGCTAATCTCCAGCGCGATTAGCATGAGAACACCGAACCAAATGGGATCAACCCCGATGGTAATTACGATGGGCATGAAGATCGGCAGGGTCAGCATCATCATTGACACTTGGTCCATGAAACAGCCGAGAAAGATGAGGATGGCCAGCATGAAGATCACGAGCATCGTGCTCGACACGTTCGCGCTGGTCACGATCGACGACATTTCCTGCGTCGCACCCGAAAAGGCGAGAATCTGCGAAAACGTGCCGGAGGTGCAGATTATGAGCAGAATCATCGCACTAAACTTAAGCGTCTCTCTCACAGATAGGATCATTGCTTTGATCGACAGGGCACGATAGGCCGCCGCTGCTACCAGCGTGGCTAGGACGCCGAGTGCTGCGCTTTCGGTTGGTGTCGCGATGCCCGTGAACATCGATCCGACGACGACCACGAACACACCCATAAGTGGCACGACATGGGTGAAAATCGGCAGAATACGCTCACTCAGGGTCATGACTGGCCCGTCATAAGCCGGTGCGATCTCGGGATTGATGAGGCAACGCAGAATTATATATGCGAGGAACAGCACGGCCATCAGCACCCCCGGCACGATCGCCGCGATCAGCAGGTCGTTGATCGAAATCCGCGCGAGCGAGCCAAGCAGAACGCCGAGACCGGAGGGTGGAATTAGCATGGCGATACCGCCGACCGCAAGGATCGGACCAATCGAGATGCTCGAGGAATAGCCACGGTCTCTCATCTGCGGAAATAGAGTGCGCCCGAGAACCGCCGCGTTGGCCAGCGTAGAGCCCGACAAAGACGAGAATACCGTGCCGCCCAGAACCGCGACAATTGATAGGCGACCGGGCACCTTGCTAATCAAGCGGTCAATGGCATCGATGGACTTCTGAGCCATTCCTGTCTGCAACATGATCTCGCCCATTAAGACGAATAGAGGTATGGGCACGAGCGAGTATTGTCCGGCGGTTGAGCGCATGCTGCGCACCATCTGGGTAAGCCCCATTTCACCGCCTAGAAAAATCAATGCACCGATGATATTTACGGTGAGGAACGAAAAAACCACCGGCACGCCCAGCACGAGCAAGATCATGACACTGCCGAACATTAGCGAAATTGCAAAAATCCACTCAGGCATTATCTTGAACTCCTGTAAGGTCGACACGACGCGCCGGCAAGCCAAGGGCCAGCCAAATCCGCCGGATGAATTCGATCACCAGCAATGCCAGCGCGAGGGGAACCTGCCATTGCAGCAACCACTCGCGCACCACCACATCGTCAAAAAGGAAGCGTCCACCCTGATAAGACTGGAGAAAAACGCCGAACGCATAGCGCAGTGCGACGGCTGACGCCGCAAGGCCGATGATATCGGTCAAAATCAAGACCTTTGCCCGAGCGCGCTCGCTCAGAGCGTCCAGCATGATTGTCACCCGTAGATGGCCATCGTGATACAACAGCCAGGGGGCGGCGAGCATCGCCAGACTAAAGATCGCGTATTCCGAGAATTGCACGCTACCGCGAATCGATCCGAGATCGAACAAGCGTAGAAGGGCTTCGGCGCCGATCACTACGACAAGGAAGACCAGCAATAGCCCGGCCACAATCGCAAGACTCAGCAAAATACCTCTGTATATTCGTCCCATGGGCGCCTTGGCGAACCTCCGTGGTTGGATGTTGGATAATGTGAGACTGGGTTCTCTTGCGGAACCTACAGTCAGATTTTGCCCGGGGAGGACGGAGAGCGTCCCCAAGTCTGGAGTAGCTCTTCTATTTCTCCGATGTCTAAATTCGCAGCCAGTGCCAATAAAACGACGATGCGCGCCTTCTGAACGCTCAACCCGCCGCCACCCAAAATGCCCTCTGCCCGGTTATAAGGCTGAACCGGAACGCTGCCGCGCAATGCACGGCTGGACTGGACGACAACCACGCCGGCCGTTACCGCCTCACACATAGCGGCACGGTCACCAGGCGCCGCGCGGCCCGGCGGCATCCCGGCAACGATGATTCCCTGCGCCCCGGCGGAGGTCAGGGCGCGGATCGCGGTGCCGTCAGAGCCGGAATAGGACAAGGCAATGTCCACGCGGGGCACGGTGCCCGTTGGTAAATCCTGAACCTTAGGCGCTGGGATCGGTGCGCGGGCCATGAACAGGCTCCCGTCTGCATCAACCCGTCCGAGCGGGCCGAACTCCGGCGCTTCGAATGCATCGAGCGCGAAATTCGACGTTTTACTCACGTCGGAGGCCGCAAATAGCTGACCATTCATACATGCGTAAACGCCCGCAGGCGCCTGTGTTGCGGCGGAAACCGCCGAGCGCAGGTTCACCATCGCGTCGCTCGCTGCAGTGTTCGGCGGGCGTTGCGCGCCGGAAAGAATGACGGGCTTCGTTACGGCGCAAGTCGCTTCGATGAAAAACGCGGTCTCTTCCAGCGTGGCGGTTCCATGGGTGATGACGATCCCCGCTATCCCGGCCTCTGCGTCCAGAGACTTCACGACTCCGGCCAATTCGACCCAGTCGGCGACCGCGATACCCGTTGAGGGCAGCATGCGAAAGGGCACCAGTTCCAGCGCGATGCCGTCGAGCCCGAGGTTCATACCCGCAACGATTTTATCGACGGGATTGATCCGGCCGCTATCGCCGTAATCGACCCAATCGAAAGGATGCGCCCCCTCCATCGCGATGGTGCCGCCAGCGCCGACGATGGCCACGCGGCAAGCTGCAGCACTCATAGCTGCACCTGCACTTGTCCGTCCTCGACGCGCACAGCATAGCTTTTCACCGGTTTCTCGGCGGGCTCACCGCAAGCCTCGCCATTGCGGTAGTCGAACAGACCGCCATGGAGCGGGCATTCCAACACGCAGTCTTCGGTGTCGCAAAAGCCTTCGGAAAGGAACGCCCGGCCATGGGTGCATAGATCATCGACGCAGTAGTAGGATCCCGCATCGTTGACCAGACACAGACGCGCGCCATCGATTTCGAACGCGCCGGCCTCTCCGTCAGGCAAATCCCCTGCTGCGCAGAGCGTAGACCAGCTTGTACTCATGAGTTGATCCTTCATAATCATAGAGCGACCGCGTCGCGCTGTTCGGACTTCTGATCGACGGGCAGTTTGAGCGCCCCCGTCAGATCCTCGACGCGGGCGATGTTCTTTCGTGTGCAATAGCCCTCGACCCAAGCAATGCTTTGCTCCATCGCTGCGGTGTGGACAAAATTAATGGTGCCTATCTGCACCGCCGAGGCGCCGGCCAGCATGTATTCGACCACATCCTCGCCCGTCGCGATGCCGCCGCAACCGATGACCGGAATTTTCACCGCTTCTGCACATTGGTTGACCATGCGCAGGATCACTGGCTTCACCGCAGGGCCGGTCAAACCGCCAACCACATTGCCAAGGCGCGGCGTCATGGTTTCGGCGTTGATACCCATGCCGAGGATTGCATTCGCGGTGACCACCGCATCGGCCCCGGCGTCTTCGACCGCACGGGCAATCTCGGCGATATCCCCCACATTCGGGGTGAGTTTGGCCCAGATCGGCAAATGCGTATTGGCTTTCATCGCGCTAATAACCTCGGCCGCAGCAACCGGATCCATCCCAAAAGCACGACCATGCGCGCGCAGGTTCGGACATGAAATATTGGCCTCGATCGCCGCGATACGTGGATCGGTAATATATCCTGCGAGAGTGCCAAAATCCTCGGCGGTATCGGCCGAGATACTCGCGATCACAGGTGGACCGAACCGGGCAAAAAACGGCACGGTATGGTTGAGCAGATAGTCAGGTCCTTTGCTTGGGATGCCAATCGAAAACAGGGTCGCATCAGTATACTCGACCACGCGAGGCGGTTTTACGCCCTGCCGGATATCCGGCGTTATGGTCTTGAGCACGATGGCCCCGAGCTTACCGAGATCGACCAAATCGGCCATGCCCTCGGCAATGGAACCGGATGCGGGCATGATCGGGTTGGACATATGCACACCACCGACGGTGACGGAGAGATCTACCATGCTGTCACCTCCTCGACCCCAAAGACCGGACCGTCATAGCAAACCCGTTTCATCTCTTCGTTTCCTTGGCCGTCGCGAACCGGAACCACGCAGGCAAAACACATGCCCAGACCGCAGCCCATGAACGCCTCAACAGCGACCTGTCCGGGAATGCGCCATTCCGAACAAAGGTCACGTGTCAGGCTCAGCAGACGGTTAGACCCACATGTCGCCATGAACTCGATCGGCGTCTCGGCGTGGATATCGCGCAGCCGGTTAATCACGTCTTGCGGCGTTGAATTGCCCTCGACATCATTCACCTCTATGACCTTCGCGCCGGCCACTTCGAGTTCATCACGCGACATCAGAAATTCTGGCGCGCGTGCCGAAAGGATTGCGGTGACCATCGCGCCCTGCGCGCTCGCCATCCGCGCCAGCGGGGCGAGCGTGGCCAACCCCACACCGCGCGCAACCATCGCCACATGCTTGGTCCCGACTGGCAAGCTGAACCCGACACCTAGCGGGCCGGTCGCGTTCAACTCATCTCCGGGTGCCAAGGAAGCGAGCGCACGGGTGCCTTTGCCAGTCACCTTATACAGAAACCCAAGCTGGCCGTTCTCGCGGTCAATCCGGTAGATGCTCATCGGACGCCGTAGAAAGGGCTGTTCGGTCGGTGTTGCCGGACAAAGCAGGTGGAAAAACTGGCCTGCATAGGCAGAAAGACCGGTTTCGGGCGCATCCACCACCAGAAGCCGGTATTCGGAATTCATCGACTCGTTGGACACCACGTGGCATCGGTTTTCCGCGCGCGGAAAGCAGCCAGGCGCCACCTCCGGCTTGGCGGGCGCAATCATAGTCATGCTGATTGTCCTTTCTTCGGTATTAGACAGGTAACCGCATCGCGACTGTCGGCGAGTTCAATCTCCTGCAACACTTCAAAACTCATCGAAGTGATGCGCCACCCTTCGGTGGTGCGCCGGCAGGTTTGCGCTACGACACCCGTCAAGAGCACGACACGCTTATCGGCTT
>TARA_R100000750_G_scaffold62864_1_pt1 | contig 13405 bp, 8 predicted proteins | sample TARA_R100000750 | Tara Oceans TARA_R100000750 (sample SAMEA2623327) | marine metagenome | biome: marine biome (ENVO:00000447); feature: mesopelagic zone (ENVO:00000213); material: "saline water (ENVO:00002010), including plankton (ENVO:xxxxxxxx)" | depth 375 m
ATAATAAGCGTCATGCCAAACGCTATAATGGGGATAATCAGGAAAGCTTCCAAAGGTATATTGATATACATTGTAAGCACCTGTGGGGTCATTTGTTTCAGAAACGCCTATTGCAAGTGAATTGTTTAATGAACCAAATTCACTAACAAACCAACGGTCTGCCAATTGATCGTAAAGCACAATGGGATCTCCGGAATTGGAACCAATTCCTAAAAATGTTCCCAAAGCTACGGGGCCAACTACAAGATTGCCCGTTTTGTCAAAAATCTTTACGATAGAGTTAACCGCATGAACGTAATGGTTCGGACCCGCAGCTCCTGTAGGATCTGGCGGAACAAAACCCGACTCTGAAGAGGAAGCGCCTATAAAATTTTGTTCAATCGCCCTAGTTTGGATATTTCCAAAGTTCTTTTGAACTGTTTGGTCAATACCCGTGGGCAAGGCATTTGCATTTACTTGTTCATGATAGCGTGAACCGTTTTGTACAATTCTGATTTCCTTAATAGTTTGGTCAAGATTTTCTTCTTGAAGGGCAAAATCCCTCAAAGGAATTGTTTTTCCTATAAAAGTTCCAACGATAACCTCGTCTGGTGGAAAAGTTTCCTGGGAATATGCTCCCAGTCCAAATAGCATACAGGCTACAAATAGTAGTTTTTTAAGTTTCATGGTTTGATTTTAAAAAATTGAAGAGGAAAGGTAAGGCATTTTCCTTAATTATTAATTGTTAATAACCAGAAGTTTATAATAAATTGAGAACTCATAAATCTTACATTTTTATGTGATTAAAAATCCTTCAAAATTGGTTATCTTTGCACCTTCAAAAAACATCAAATATTTAAAAGGATGATTCACTTTTTCGGGAACGTTGAAAACACTGTTTTTGCAGTCCAGACCCAGGGAGAAATTACAGAGGAAAATATTAAAAAGTTGGAGTGGCTTTTTGGCAACCAACCTAAAATAAAGCAATCCGTCCTGTCTACAAACGCGACGGATTTTTTTGTTGGGCCACGTGCCGCAATGATTACGCCCTGGAGTACCAATGCTGTGGAAATAACCCAAAATATGGGCGTTGAGGGAATCATTCGTATCGAGGAATTTCATAACAACAAGGTTGAAAAAGGAACTTTCGATCCTATGCTTTCGCAGAAATTCAACCAATTGGATCAGGATATTTTTGATATCCACATTCAACCGGAGCCTATTTTGGAAATTGATAATATTTCCGAATACAACCAAAAGGAAGGTTTAGCATTAAATTCCGAAGAAGTTGAATATCTTAAAAATCTTTCCAAAAAACTGGGACGAAAACTTACTGACAGTGAAGTTTTCGGGTTCAGTCAAGTTAATAGTGAACATTGCCGCCATAAAATCTTCAACGGCACCTTTGAAATAGACGGCAAGGAAATGCCCTCTTCCCTTTTCAAATTAATAAAAAAGACTTCAGCTGAAAACCCGAATGAAATTGTTTCGGCATACAAGGATAATGTGGCATTCGTAAAAGGCCCAAAAGTAAAACAATGGGCGCCAAAAAGCGGCGACAAGCCCGATTGGTACGAAGAAAAGGATTTTGAAAGTGTTATCTCTCTTAAAGCGGAAACCCACAACTTCCCAACAACCGTGGAGCCTTTTAACGGTGCGGCAACCGGAAGCGGTGGTGAAATCCGCGACCGCTTGGCTGGCGGAAAAGGTTCGTTACCATTGGCGGGAACTGCGGTTTATATGACTTCCTATTCTCGATTAAATGAAGAGCGTCCCTGGGAAAAAAGTATGAAAGAGCGCGATTGGCTCTACCAAACGCCGCTTGATATATTGATTAAAGCAAGTAACGGAGCTTCAGATTTTGGAAATAAATTTGGGCAACCGTTGATTGCCGGGTCTGTTCTAACATTTGAACACGAAGAAGAAGCGAGAAGATTAGGTTTTGACAAAGTAATTATGCTAGCCGGCGGAATTGGCTACGGAAAAGCAAGCCAGGCCATAAAAGACAAACCACAGGAAGGCAATAAGATTGTAGTTTTAGGCGGTGACAATTACCGAATCGGGATGGGCGGTGCCGCGGTTTCTTCGGCAGATACAGGGGAATTCCATAGCGGAATTGAGTTGAACGCTATACAACGAAGCAACCCCGAAATGCAGAAACGTGCCGCAAACGCAATCCGCGCAATGGTGGAAAGCGACGAAAACCCAATAGTTTCCATCCACGACCACGGCGCTGGTGGACACTTAAATTGCTTAAGCGAATTGGTTGAAGATACAGGAGGAAAAATTGATTTGGACAAACTCCCCATTGGCGACCCTACCCTATCTGCAAAGGAAATTATGGGCAACGAAAGCCAAGAGCGCATGGGCTTGATTATCGGGAAGGAAAACATTCAAAAACTGAAGCGGGTTGCTGACCGCGAACGTTCGCCAATGTATGAAGTGGGGAAAGTTACTGGCGACCAACGCTTCTGTTTTGAAAACGAAAAAGGTGAAAAACCTATGGATTTCGCCTTGAAAGATATGTTTGGCAGTTCGCCAACAACAATAATGAAAGATAAAACCGTAAACAGGAATTATAAAAACCCTGATTATGAAGTTTCGAAAATAAAAGATTACATTGAACAAGTGCTTCAATTGGAGGCTGTAGCTTGTAAAGATTGGCTTACCAACAAAGTGGACCGTTGCGTTACAGGCCGCGTTGCCAAACAGCAAACCGCAGGACCGTTACAACTTCCATTAAACAATTGTGGCGTAATGGCGCTTGATTTCCACGGAAAGGAAGGTGTTGCGACAAGTATCGGACATTCGCCATTAACAGCATTAATTGACCCTGCTGTCGGTTCGCGCAATGCAATTACTGAATCTTTGACCAACATTGTTTGGGCGCCTTTAAAGGATGGTTTAAAAAGTGTTTCGCTTTCTGCCAACTGGATGTGGCCCTGTAATAATGAAGGGGAAGACGCACGTTTGTATGAGGCGGTGAAAGCGGTATCAGACTTTTCAATAGATTTGGGAATCAACGTTCCCACGGGTAAGGATTCGCTTTCCATGAAGCAGAAATACAAAGACGGCGAAGTAATTTCTCCCGGAACGGTGATTATTTCGGCAGCGGGAAACTGTAACGATATTAAAAAAGTTGTGGAGCCAGTTTTACAAAGAAATGGCGGCAGCATTTACTACATAAATATTTCTCAGGACAGTTTTAAATTGGGCGGTTCGTCTTTTGCACAAACGCTAAATACAATCGGTAATAATGCGCCAACTGTAAAAAGTGCGGAATATGTAAAAACGGTTTTCAACGCTTTACAACATCTTATTCGCGATGAAAAAATCCTTGCCGGGCACGATGTGGCCTCGGGTGGATTGATTACAACGTTACTGGAAATGTGTTTTGCAGATGTGAATTTGGGAGCAGATTTGGATCTTTCAAATTTGGGTGAAAACGATTTGGTGAAAGTATTATTTGCGGAAAACTGTGGTGTTGTGATTCAAGCTTCGGAAGATGCTTCGGTTGAAAAAATGCTTTCTGATAAAAAAATCGATTTCCGAAAGATTGGAACTGTTTCAGAAAGTGATTCCCTTTCAATAAAAAATAATAATAAAGAATTAGAATTTTCTATTTCTGAAATGCGCGATGTTTGGTACAATACTTCGTATTTATTGGACAAAAACCAAAGTGGCGAAAGACTGGCAAAAGAGCGTTTTGATAATTATAAAAATCAACCGCTGAAGTTTGAGTTTCCAAAGGATTTCACAGGGTCCTCCCCCAACCCCTCCAAAGGAGGGGAGCGTCCTAAAGCCGCCGTTATCCGTGAAAAAGGAAGCAACAGCGAGCGCGAAATGGCATATATGATGCACCTCGCGGGTTTTGAGGTGAAGGACGTGCATATGACCGACCTGATTGAAGGTCGTGAGGATTTGGAAGACATCAAACTTTTGGTTGCCGTTGGCGGTTTTAGTAATAGTGACGTTTTGGGAAGTGCCAAAGGTTGGGCCGGTTCTTTTCTGTATAACGAGAAGGCGAATACGGCTTTAAAAAATTTCTTTGCAAAAGACGATACACTTTCCCTTGGGGTTTGTAACGGTTGCCAACTTTTTGTGGAACTTGGATTATTGAATCCAGAAGACGAAGAAAAGCCAAAAATGCTTCATAACGATACAAACAAGTTTGAATGTGTGTTTACTTCGGTGAAAATTCAGGAGAACAATAGTGTAATGCTGTCTTCAATGGCGGGAAGTACTTTAGGAATCTGGTCTGCGCACGGCGAAGGGAAATTCAGTTTCCCAAAAGTAGAAAGCCACTATAATATTGTTGCAAAATACGGCTACGATGCCCTACCCGCAAATCCAAACGGCAGTGATTTTAATACTGCCATGATGACTGATAAAACAGGAAGACATTTAGTAATGATGCCACACTTGGAGCGTTCTACTTTTCCTTGGAATTGGGCATACTATCCTAAAGACAGGATGCAAGATGAAGTTTCGCCTTGGGTACAAGCGTTGGTGAATGCCCGGGAGTGGATTGAAAAAAAGAAATAACATCTTTTTTAGATAGAAAATTTTAATCTAAAAGAAGTATATTTAAGGAATGACTCAAACAGTCATTCCTTTTTCTTTTCTGAGAGAAACTAAAATAATTTTGTTATTTTCACTTCCTCAACATTACTATCATGACAGAACCAAAAAGACTCTTCGACTTCCCATACTACCAACTTGAAAAATATCCTCAGGAAAAAGCCCTCGTTACAAAGTACAATGGCGAATGGAAAGCCACATCAACGCAGGAATATATAGATAAGGCCAACGCGTTAAGCCGCGGTTTAATGCGATTGGGCGTAAACCCCAACGATAAAGTGGCAATAATATCTATGACCAACCGTACCGAGTGGAATATTTGCGATATCGGCATTATGCAAACCGGCGCACAGGATGTGCCCATCTACCCTACTATTTCTGAAGATGAATACGAATATGTATTAAATCACAGTGAATCTGTTTATTGCTTTGTTTCCTGTAAGGAAGTTTACGATAAAGTCCAGAAAATAAGAAATAATGTTCCTTCACTCAAAGAAGTGTATTCTTTTGATGAAATTGAAGGGGCGAAAAACTGGCAAAAAGTTTTGGATGAAGGAAAGGACGAAAGCAACCAAGACGAATTAGACAAAAGGAAGGAAGCCATTAGTGAAGATGATTTGGCAACCTTAATCTATACTTCCGGTACCACCGGAAAACCGAAAGGCGTAATGCTTTCGCATAAAAACATTGCTTCCAATTCAAAATATAGCGTAGAGCGTTTGCCCTTAGATTTCGGAAAATCGAAGTCATTAAGTTTCTTGCCCGTTTGCCATATCTATGAGCGAATGATTCTCTATATGTACCAATACTGTGGGGTGAGCATCCACTTCGCAGAAAGTTTGGAAACTATTAGCGATAACCTAAAAGAAGTTAAACCTGAAGTGATGACCGCCGTTCCCCGTTTGCTAGAAAAGGTGTACGATAAAATTTATGCCAAGGGTGCCGAACTTACGGGAGTTAAGAAAAAACTCTTTTTCTGGGCAATAGAATTGGGACTAAAATACGAACCCTATGGCCAAAATGGCTGGTGGTACGAAACTCAATTGAAACTTGCCAACAAATTGATTTTCAGCAAATGGCGCGAAGCCTTGGGTGGAAACTTAAAAGCAATAGCTTCCGGTAGTGCAGCACTGCAACCGCGTTTGGCAAGGGTTTTTAATGCTGCACAAATTCCGGTAATGGAAGGTTATGGTCTTACAGAAACTTCGCCAGTGGTTTCCGTGAACGATATGCGTAACCACGGTTTTAAAATTGGCACAGTAGGCAAGCCGCTAAGGGATACCGAAGTTAAAATTGCCGAGGATGGCGAAATTTTAGTAAAAGGTCCGCAGGTAATGTGCGGTTATTACAAAAATCAGGAACAGACGGAAGAGGTACTGAAAAATGGTTTTTTCCACACAGGAGACATTGGCGAAATTGATAGTGAAGGTTTTCTAAAGATTACCGATCGCAAAAAGGAAATGTTCAAGACCAGCGGCGGAAAATATGTGGCGCCACAACTTATCGAGAATGCAATGAAGCAATCCCGTTTTATAGACCAGATAATGGTAGTGGGCGAAGGCGAAAAAATGCCAGCAGCACTAATCCAGCCTGACTTTGATTTTGTAAAGGAATGGGGAAGCAAAAAAGGAAGAAATATTCCATCAGATCCAAAGGAATTGGTAAAAAACCAAGCCGTTATAGATCGTATTCAAAAAGAAGTTGATTTTTATAACGAGCGTTTTGGAAAGTGGGAAAAGGTGAAAAAATTTGAACTTACCCCTGAGCAATGGAGCATTGAAGACGGCCATCTTACTCCTACCATGAAGATGAAACGAAAAGTAATCAAAGAGAAGTATTTAGACTTGTACAATAAGATTTATGAGCATAATTCCTAAATATTCATGAATTGGCTCCTACTAATTATAGCCGGCCTATTTGAAGTGGCTTTCGCAGCCTGCTTAGGAAAAGTAAAAGAAACCTCCGGCCTCGATTCCAAATTGTGGTTTGGAGGTTTTTTGATCTGTCTTTTTATAAGTATGTTTCTGCTTATAAAAGCCACAAAAACGCTTCCCATCGGCACTGCTTATGCGGTGTGGACAGGTATTGGAGCCGTGGGCACGGTCTTGGTCGGGATTTTCTACTTCAACGAGCCCGCTACATTTTGGCGTGTGTTTTTCATTTCAACCCTTATTCTCTCCATAATCGGGCTAAAGTTTGTTGCCAATTAAAGTTCCGTTAAACTACTTTTTTCCTATGTAAGGACTTTCCAAAATTTTTATCTTTAAAAGAAAATCATCTTTTAACAATGAAAACGCTTTGGACCATAGGGCATTCTACGCGTTCCCTCGAGGAATTTTTAAAGCTGTTGCATTCCTGCAAGATTGAAACCCTCGTGGACGTTCGCCATTTTCCCGGCTCCCGAAAATTTCCGCAGTACAATAAAGACAATTTAAAGGTATCGCTTCCCGAAAACGATATTGAATACATGCATCTCATAGATTTAGGTGGCCGCCGAAAACCAGAGCCAAATTCAAAAAACGACGCCTGGCGGCTCGATTCCTTTAAAGGATATGCAGATTATATGCAAACGGAACAGTTTCAACAATCCCTAAAAACTCTTAAGCAAGTCGCTTCAGAAAAATATACTGTAATTATGTGTGCAGAGGCTGTGTGGTGGAGTTGTCACCGCTCCTTAATTGCAGATATTTTAAAGGCTGAAGATTGGAAAGTGTTGCATATTATGTCAGAAAATTCAGCAACCGAACATCCATATACGGCCCCCGCAAAAATAGTGGACGGGAAGTTGGATTATTCTAAAAAGACGTGAGACGGTAAGACGTAGGACGTAAGACCATAAAATACTATTCGTGCTGTAATTTATAATAGTTGGAAGGACATGTTTCACATAAAGCCCACGTCTTACGTCAACCAGTCCTACGTCCTACGTCATAAAGTCCTAAGTCAAAAAAAACCCATTAATATACTATGCACGCATAATAAAATTTCGTATCTTTGGTATTCCATTTTTTCAAAGTCTTTTAATGAAGGAAAAAACAATAGATTACATACTTCGCTCCACTTGGATGAGCGTAACAAAAATGTATAATGAGGAAGCTGGAAAAAAAGGAAGCACCATGGCCACGGGCTTTGCACTTATAAGCATTGATCCCGAAGAAGGAACCCCTTCAACGGCACTTGGTCCAAAAATGGGAATGGAGGCAACCAGCCTTTCACGCACCTTGAAATCTATGGAACAAAAAGGATTGATTGAGCGAAAACCAAATCCTGAGGACGGCCGCGGGGTTTTAATACACTTAACCCCATTCGGCAAGGAAATGCGCGAGTTTTCAAAACAAGTGGTTTTGGGATTTGACGAAGCCGTTCAAAAAAATGTTTCCAAAGAAGAATTGCAAACGTTTAGAAAAGTGGCAAACACGATCATCGAATTGGTCAATTCAAAAAAAATATACGACTCTGAATAAAGAGTTAGGAATTAGGAATTAGGAAAATAGTTATAACCCAATTAACGAATAACTATTAACCAATAACTTTAAAAAATATGTCAAAAAGAAGAATTAACAAAGTAGCGGTAATCGGTTCCGGAATTATGGGAAGCGGCATAGCCTGCCATTTCGCCAACATTGGCGTGGAAGTGCTTTTGCTCGATATTGTTCCCCGCGAGTTGAACGATGCCGAAAAGAAAAAAGGACTTACCCTTGAGGACAAAGTGGTGCGAAACCGAATTGTAAACGACGATTTGCAGAAAGCCATAAAAAGCAACCCTGCCCCACTCTATCACAAGGATTTTGCGAAGCGGATTTCCACCGGAAATCTTGAAGATGATATTTCAAAAGTGAAAACTGCTGATTGGATCATCGAAGTGGTAGTGGAGCGTCTCGACATAAAAAAACAGGTTTTTGAAAATCTTGCAAAACACAGAAAGGAAGGCACGCTTATTACCACAAACACTTCGGGTATCCCAATACATTTAATGAGTGAAGGCCATAGCGAGGATTTTCAGAAACACTTCTGCGGCACCCACTTTTTTAACCCGCCGCGCTATCTAAAACTTTTTGAAATTATTCCCGGTCCAAAAACTTCGCCCGAAGTTTTGGAGTTTTTAAATGAATACGGCGAAAAATTCCTCGGAAAAACCTCCGTGGTCGCAAAAGATACTCCTGCATTTATAGGAAATAGAATAGGAATCTTCGGTATACAAAGCCTTTTTCACCAAGTGAAGGAAATGGGACTTACTATTGAGGAAGTTGATAAATTGACCGGTCCCGTAATCGGCCGCCCAAAATCAGCAACCTTCCGAACCGTTGATGTTGTTGGATTGGATACTTTGGTGCACGTTGCAAAAGGTATTTATGACAATGTGCCAGATGACGAAGAGCACGGAATTTTCCAAATTCCAGGTTTCATCGATACGATGATGGAAAAGAAATGGTTGGGAAGCAAAAGCGGACAAGGCTTTTACAAAAAAGTAAAAAATGATGACGGCAGCAGTGAAATCCTATCGCTCGACCTCGATTCAATGGAATACCGAAAAAGCAAAAAAGCATCTTTCGGCACTTTGGAAAAAACAAAATCGGTTGACAAAGTTACCGACCGTTTCCCAATTCTTATAAAAGGCGAAGACAAAGCTGGCGAATTCTACCGAAAAAATTTCGGCGCAATGTTCGCCTACGTTTCCAAAAGAATTCCTGAAATAACTGATGAGCTTTATAAAATTGACGATGCAATGAAAGCCGGTTTCGGCTGGGAAAATGGTCCTTTCGAAATTTGGGATGCCATTGGCGTGAAAAAAGGAATTGAACTAATAAAAGACTTAGGAAAAGAACCTGCCTCTTGGGTAAATAAAATGCTGGAGAGTGGCGTGGATAGCTTTTACGAAGTGCGCGAAGGCAATACCTATTATTACAGTATTCCAGACAAAATACATAAAAAAATACCCGGACAGGATGCCTTTATCATTTTGGACAACATCCGCAAATCCAAGGAAGTTTGGAGTAACAAAGGTATTGTGGTTGAGGATTTAGGTGATGGTATTCTAAATGTGGAATTCCGAAGCAAAATGAACAGCATTGGCGGCGATGTACTTGCGGGTGTAAACAAAGCCATAGACCTCGCTGAAGCCAGCTTTGACGGTTTGGTAATTGCCAATCAAGGGAAAAACTTTTCCGTAGGTGCCAACATAGGCATGATTTTTATGATGGCAGTAGAGCAGGAATATGAAGAATTGAACGCTGCCGTAAAATATTTTCAGGATACAAGTATGCGAATTCGCTACTCCTCCATCCCTGTTGTGGTTGCACCACGCGGAATGACTTTGGGCGGTGGCTGCGAGTTTACACTTCACGCAGACCGTGTGGTTGCAGCAGCCGAAAGTTACATAGGTTTGGTGGAATTCGGTGTTGGGGTAATTCCCGGCGGTGGCGGTTCCAAGGAAATGGCGCTTCGCGCAAGCGATACTTTTCAAAAAGATGATGTGGAATTGAACAGGCTTCAGGATTATTTCTTGACCATAGGAATGGCAAAAGTTTCCACTTCGGCCTATGAAGCTTACGATACTGGAATTCTTCAAAAAGGAAAAGATATAGTAATCGTGAACGAAGCAAGACAAATTGCAGCTGCAAAAGCTGTTGCACGTTTTATGGCGGATCAAGGCTATACAAAACCTATTCCGAGAACAGATGTAAAGGTACTTGGAAAACAAGCTTTGGGAATGTTCCTTGTTGGGACCGACCAAATGGTTGCGGGTAATTATATCAGCGAGCACGATAAGAAAATCGCCAACAAGCTAGCCTACGTTATGGCAGGTGGAGATTTGAGCGAAGCAAGCTACGTAAGCGAACAATATTTACTTGACCTTGAAAGAGAAGCTTTCCTAAGTCTAACCGGAGAAAGAAAAACTCTGGAACGACTTCAGCATATGATACAGAAAGGAAAACCCCTACGTAACTAAAAACGACATAAGACTTTAGGACATAAGACGTAGGACTAAAAATAATATATGGCAGCAAGACATAATTTTAGAAAACTTAACATTTGGAAAGAGGGAATTGAAATAGCAAAAGAAACATATGCTATCACTCAAATGTTTCCAAAATCCGAAACATATGGATTATCCAACCAAATGCAACGCTGTGCTGTCTCTATTGCTTCAAACATTTCCGAAGGTACTGCCAAAGGAACTAACAAGCATTTTCTTCAATATCTGGAAAATGCTCTGGGCTCCTCATATGAATGGGAAACCCAGTTGATTATATCGTATGAAGTTGGGTATATTTCCGAAGACACTTTTAAAAATTTAGAAACTAAAATACAGACAATCCAAGGAATGATTATCCGCTTTATGGAAAGTCTTTCAATTTAATATTTATTTTAACGGTATAGTCTTATGTCATAAGTCTTACCGTCATAAGTCAAAAAAAAAATCATTATGAAACAAAGAACTGCATATATTGTTAAGGCATACAGAACTGCGGTGGGAAAAGCACCTCGCGGAGTATTCCGTTTCAAACGTCCAGACGAATTGGCTGCGGAAACCATTAAATATATTATGGACGAATTGCCGCAACTCGACAAAAAACGAATTGACGACGTAATTGTAGGCAACGCAATGCCAGAAGCCGAACAAGGCCTTAATATGGGTCGCTTGATTTCGCTAATGGGATTGGATATTGTTGATATTCCCGGGATGACGGTAAACCGTTATTGCGCTTCGGGATTGGAAACTATCTCCATTGCTGCTGCAAAAATTCAAACCGGAATGGCAGATTGCATTATCGCTGGTGGCGCGGAAAGTATGAGTTATATTCCAATGGGCGGTTACAAACCGGTTCCAGATTATAAATTGGCAAAGGAAGGTCACGAAGATTATTACTGGAATATGGGTTTAACGGCTGAAGCAGTCGCTAAAAAATACAACGTTTCCCGCGAAGACCAAGATGAGTTTGCCTACACAAGTCAGATGCGCGCTTTAAAGGCACAGGATGAAGATCGTTTTCAGGATCAAATAGTTCCCATTGAAGTGGAGTACACTTTTGTGAATGATGCTGGAAAAAAAGTAACCGAAAAATATACTGTTAACAAAGACGAAGGTCCACGAAAAGGAACGAATGTTGAAGCACTTTCAAAACTTCGTCCCGTTTTTGCCCAGGGCGGAAGTGTTACTGCCGGAAACTCTTCACAAATGAGTGATGGTGCAGCTTTCGCAGTAATTATGAGCGAAGAAATGGTGAAGGAATTAAACCTAGAGCCCATCGCCAGATTGGTAAGCTTTGCAGCCGTTGGCGTAGAACCGAGCATTATGGGAATTGGCCCTGTTTACGCAATTCCAAAAGCATTGAAACAAGCTGGATTGAAGCAAGATCAAATGGAACTTATAGAATTGAACGAAGCCTTTGCCTCACAATCTTTAGCAGTTATCCGCGAACTTGGTTTGGATAAAGAAAAAGTAAATGTGAACGGCGGTGCAATCGCATTGGGCCACCCACTGGGCTGTACTGGAGCAAAACTTTCCGTGCAACTTTTTGATGAAATGCGCAAACGAAACCTACAAGGAAAATATGGAATGGTAACTATGTGTGTAGGAACCGGACAAGGCGCTGCGGGGGTTTATGAATTTTTGAAATAACAACTTAACAAAATTATAGAGTAATGGAAACTGAAACAAAAAATAACGAATTGCTTCGCGGCGGACAATTTCTTGTAAAAGAAACTAAAGCTGAAGACGTCTTCACCCCAGAAGACTTTTCCGAAGAGCAAAAAATGATGCGCGATTCCGTAAAGGAATTTGTTGACCGAGAAATTTGGCCGAAAAAAGAAGAATTCGAACATAAAAACTATGCACTTACGGAAGAAATAATGCGCAAAGCTGGCGAAATGGGCTTGCTTGGCGTTGCCGTTCCCGAAGAATATGGCGGACTGGGCATGGGCTTTGTAACCACAATGCTTGTTTGCGATTACATTTCAGGTGCAACTGGTTCTGTGGCTACCGCTTTTGGTGCGCACACAGGTATTGGAACATTACCAATAACACTTTACGGAACAGAGGAACAAAAGAAAAAGTACGTTCCAAAACTCGCCACTGGCGAATGGTTTGGAGCTTACGCTTTAACTGAACCGGGAGCAGGAAGTGACGCTAACAGCGGAAAGACAAAAGCCGTACTTTCTGAAGACGGAAAATATTACAAAATCAGCGGGCAGAAAATGTGGATTTCAAATTCGGGTTTCTGCCATACAATGATTGTTTTTGCACGTATTGAAGATGATAAATACATCACTGGCTTTATTGTTGAAAACGACCCCGAAAACGGAATTTCAATGGGTGAGGAAGAAAAGAAGCTAGGAATCCACTCCTCCTCTACCCGTCAGGTATTCTTCAGTGACACAAAGGTTCCTGTTGAAAATATGTTGGGCGAGCGTGGTGAAGGTTTCAAAATTGCTATGAATGCCTTGAACGTAGGTAGAATTAAACTTGCCGCAGCCAGTCTTGATGCACAACGTCGTGTTATAGCGAATGCTGTACAGTACGCAAACGAGCGTATTCAATTTAATGTGCCTATTTCTTCCTTTGGAGCAATAAAACTGAAATTGGCCGAAATGGCGACCAGTGCTTATGTTGGCGAAAGTGCCAGCTACCGTGCTGGAAAAAATATTGAGGATAGAATTGCACTTCGTGTAAAAGCTGGTAATTCTCACCAAGAAGCAGAATTGAAAGGTGTGGAGGAATACGCAATTGAATGTTCCATCTTGAAAGTTGCCGTTTCTGAAGACATACAAAACTGTAGTGACGAGGGTATCCAAATTTACGGCGGAATGGGTTACAGCGCAGATACCCCAATGGAATCTGCTT
>TARA_R100000750_G_scaffold24898_1_pt1 | contig 12596 bp, 7 predicted proteins | sample TARA_R100000750 | Tara Oceans TARA_R100000750 (sample SAMEA2623327) | marine metagenome | biome: marine biome (ENVO:00000447); feature: mesopelagic zone (ENVO:00000213); material: "saline water (ENVO:00002010), including plankton (ENVO:xxxxxxxx)" | depth 375 m
TCCCGGACCACCTGCTGGCGGACGGCGATGTGGTCCAGGGCAGCGACTGGCAGGTGGAGGCGCTGCACACCCCAGGACATATGGCCAATCATCTGAGCTTTGCCTGGGGGGATGTGCTGTTTTCCGGGGATCTGGTTATGGGCTGGGCCAGCTCTCTGGTGTCGCCCCCGGACGGGGACCTGACCGCCTTCATGGCCTCGCTGACCCGACTTCAGGGCCGTCAGTGGTCGCAGTTTCACGCCGGGCACGGCGCGCCGATCCGGGATCCGGCGGCGAGACTCGCCGAACTTCTTGCCCATCGTCGTGCGCGTGAGGCGGCGATCCTCGCCGCCTTGTCCGATGGCCCCGCCACCGCCCGCAGTCTTGCGGACCGGATTTACACTGACACTCTGCCAGCCCTACTGCCCGCCGCTGCGCGCAACGTATTGGCTCATCTTATTGATTTGACTGAGAACTCCCACGTAGCGCCAGAGGGTATTCTGTCTGCGGACGCGGTGTTTTTCAAACTCTGACGTTCCTCGGGAAAAATCCTCACCATTGTGGCAAAACCCTCTGGACGCCCGGATTCGACATTGCTATACGGCCCAAGTGTTCCGGCGTAGCTCAGCGGTAGAGCAGTTGACTGTTAATCAATTGGTCGTAGGTTCGATCCCTACCGCCGGAGCCAAATCACCCTTAGGGTATTGATTTTGCTACAGATTAGAATTTCACTCCGGTGAGATTCTGGCCTTTTGGGGCATTTGTCACACAAAGTGTCACACAGGTTGTCACACAACCTCCCCTGAAGGGCTTTTGCCGTTTCGATCATTGCAGATGACGGTTCCGATCAGGAGCCAATATTATGCAGTCGTCCTCTCACCTCCTTAAACGCGGTCGAATTTATCATTTTCGCCGCCGAATCCCGAGGTTATCCACAGGAAATACCTATATTCAGATGTCACTAGGGACGTCAGACGAGGTAAAGGCATCTATATTGTCCGCAAGACTAAGAGTTGAGATGGACAAGCTAATGGATGGATTTATTTTGTTGACTGAACCACTGAGTGACACGCAGGTCTCTCAGTATTTCAACGCCGTTCTGAGCGATATGCTTCAGAAAACAGATCGCCAAAATCGAATGGCGCGCATGTCGGGTCGGTTTCGAGAACGTGATGAATTTTACGCGCGTGCCAGTGCGATCGCACTGAAAAGCCTGATCGAAGACGGTATACGCGATAACCTTCCGCCAAAACGCATAGATCCAGCTTGGACCAAAGATGAACTCGAAACGGCTATACACGCGTATCGGAGGGAAGCCGAGGCAATCAAAGGAGCTGAAGCAAATGAACGCATCAATACGATTCATGAGGCTGTAAACGGGCTGAAAGTTAGTGGTCTGGAGCATCGCTCACAACTTCGAGAAGCAACCCTGATCGCCAAACTTAAGGCACGGCAGGCTGTACTTTCCTATGAGCCGCCATACGTGCCAGATCTGAACATTGACCAACAACAGCTGAAAGCCGATCCGCAACCTGCTCCTGCTCCGATGGTGGAGCAAATAGCACCAAAGGCAACCGGCCCAGAATTTAAATTTTCAACACAAACAGTTTTGGAGCTCAATCAGGCATTTGAGGAACGACGGGAGGTGGCAACCGAGGCCAAAGCCGATCAATACAGCAGCGATATTCCGTCTGTTTTCTGGCGCATGGCCCAATCAGAGCAACCCAGCGATGACGTTTGCAAGCAACGGCAATCTGACATTCGCCTGTTCTGTTTTGTCACAGGCATCACCTCTGTTACTGACATTCAGCAACATCACATCGCCTACTGGCGGGACATCCTAGACAAATTTCCAAAGAAGTTTCTGAGATCAAAGGAAGATAACTGTCGTCCATTTGAAGAAATCATGAGACGTGCCCGGGATTTACCTTCTGAGCAATGCGGATTGGCCTCAAGTACGATCATCAGGCACATAAAATCCATAGAACTTCTCCTGAAGCGCGCCCGCAATGAGGGTCACTCATTGCCACTCATTGATCTAGAAGCGAGCAAGCCCAAGAAAAGCGGTAAGAAGAACCATAAAAGGCGGTCTGTTTTCCGGTTCCCTGAGCTCCAAAAGCTGTTTGGTCATAGCATGTGGAGTGGATCAAAGACAGTTAGCCGACGACATGTTGCTGGTGAAAATGTGTTCAAAGACGCCAAATACTGGATACCGCTGATACTTGCCTATACTGGCGCACGGCGCGCCGAGATTGCTGGGCTGTTAACCGATGATATTTCTGAAGTTGATGGTATTCCAACTATCACAATTCAAGCGAACGACTATCGGGGCATCAAAGGCGAGGATGGCCAGGACAATGAGGACGAAAACCTCACCCGGATCATCCCAATCCACCAACACCTGCTCGACCTTGGTATTCTGGAATACGCCAAGGAGAAAAAGCTAGCAAATTCAAGGCTTCTTTTCCCGGACGTTGTTCCCAAACCTCGTGGAATCTCGATACAATTTAAGCCTGATGAAATTGGATTGGATGTGGAAAAATTTGGGGAAAGCATTGATTATGACTGGAGGAAAAGCGTTAGAGTAAGTTTGGACGGGAACCCTCGCGAGCTCTGTTTGCACAGTCTCCGTCATTACGTGAATAACTTCATGATCCACAACGCGGACATTCACGAAGTCACCAGACTTGATCTACTCGGACATGTTGAGGACGATGGGGATGGAAAAAAGCAAGGCCGAAGCATTAACACCACGACCTACCGAGATGAAACGCCCATCGAGATCAAGAAAATGGCTATCGACAAGTTGCCCCGGATGTTTTGAGGGGCCGAAATATTGAGATAGATTTCAAACTCATGTCATGCGCGTTGGAGTGTGGACCTGCCGCCGCAATGGGGCCTTTATTCTTAGTGGCATATCCTCAATAGTCCACCATACAACTATGTGTCCCCTAGGATTTTATACTTGGGCGGGAAAACCTTCCTATAAATACTTCATGGAAACGTTGGGCCCGTTTGTGTGGCCAACCGGCAGACCCTCACTACGTAAAGCCGAAAGTCCAACTGCCAATCTGTACCGTCTTGTCCGGAAAGCACAGGTTTGCCCCCGCGGGATGCCTATAATCGATTGGTATCCAAAAAATATGCCCCCCAAATGTTGTCCGAAATCATCAAGTTTCCCGGACAAGCATTTGCCCTTAGGGCTCCCAGTCCGGAGCATTTGCAGCATCCGGGATGACATGCTCAGAGAACGCATCGTAAACTTGCGTCATCACATTGGGCTGTTCTTCGAGCCAATCCAGTAGATTCTCTCGGATCATGTCGCAGGCATCGGCAAACTCTGGTGCGAGGCACCCTACCCCATGCAGGCCAACATCAGCGACGGGGCGTGCGTCGACGAGCAGCTCGACCTTCCACGCCTCAATATCCTTCAGCCTGACCACAACATCCTCACCAGGAAAAATCGTGCCTGCCGCGCAGCGCACCGCACGAACGAAATCGATCAATCTTGGGGCAACGGTGCCATCAACCCCCTGACCAGACGCGACAGATCGCCCTGCATGCGTTGTACCGTTGATATCAGGTCCTCCTGCCGTTGATCCAACCGTGTCACCTTCTCCTCGACCGACAGGATGCCGTCCTGCGTTTCCGTCCATTTTGTGAGCACTGAGGCCAGGATATGCATCTGGGTTATGAGTTCGTCCATCTGACTGCTCAGCTCGTTGTCGGCCCGTTGCCTCAGTAACTCTTCGATCTGATCTGAGAGTTCCTTGATCAACCTGATCGCCATGCTCAGGTCGGTTTCCAATTTGGTCGGCTCGGTCATTGAGATTCTCCATTTTTTTGATGTGTTTTGCGAAGTCCGGAAAGGGTTTTGCCCGCAGGAGCCGGGACATCGCGGTGAGATCGAACAGATGGGTCAGCCCTGCCTTCATGCGGCTATGAAGTTGACCCAAAGCGGCGTTCAATCGCGTGGCAAGCGTCACAACTTCTGTGCGCTTTTTCTTCTTTTTGGATTTTCGGCTTCTCGCCGGTTGTGATCCGCCTGGCGCGTAACCCGGCGCGTAGGTGTTGTGATGACACGCCGGCAAGTTCAGGTTGGGACGCTCGACAACGCTATCGATGTCCGGTGCTTTCAGGTCCCATGTGTCATCGCCGAATGTGGCCCGATTATAGGCCGCCCGTTTATGCCATCCCGCGAGGAACCTCTCGGGGGCCGTTCCCAGCTCGGCTTTGCGTGCGGCAATATCTTCGCCTGTCGCTGCGCCTGCTCCAACGACGTAGCGCCCCCGCAAGTCAACCGTGTCGCGCGCCTTCCCGGCCTCAGGGCCAACGATCAGGGACGTGTCGCTCCGTCTCAACCGCATATAGCCGCAAGCCTCAAGAACTCCGGACAAGCCGGCCTCGAAGTCTGCCGCGGGTCCATTGCCAAGCCGCAGCAAAGACTGCGCCAAAAACAACTTGGGCTGGCTTGTTTCGAACGTCACACCATGTCGCTCGGCCTCCGCGACTTCCTTGTGTAGATAGTCCGGGAGTTTGATTCGGGCGGCGCGAGACGGGCAGCGCGGGTCGGCCCAGCCGAAACGCAAGTTCAACAGATCCTCAAATGCTTTAATATCCTTCTCGCTTCCCCGCTTTGGTGGATGGATGTTAAAGCTTCGGGCCAGGCCTTTGGCGTTCCGGATCGCATGAATCACGAGGAGGTTAATCTCGAGTTGTCCCGGCACATGCGTGTGTGTACCCACGATATGGGGAAGCCTGTTTGCTCTCGGAACACCCGCAAACCCGAGTTCCAGAAACAACTCGATCGCGGCAGCCACCGCCCGGCGCGCTGTCGTGCATCCGCTATTAAATGCACTTGGATCAAGGTCGGAGCCAGCGAAGGTCATCACCGCCGCGCGATACCGGTTTTGAAGGTTCAGCTCGCGGATTGCAGCAACCACCGCCGCTGGTGACCCGAGAAGAAGTTCAGGCTCGGGATTACGGACAAAGACCTCACGCCGGTTCCCGAAGGATTTCTCGATCATCGGCGAAAGTGGATATACCGTCGGATCATGGCCGTCTGCGGCTTGCTTGTGTTTTGAAAAGCCGACCCTCATGTTCCGGCTCCTTCATCGCGGTGGGTCAATGCCGCCTCGAGCGCGCTGCGGATAGCCAACAACTCTGAGATTAAAATCGCAGCACTGGCGGAATTCATATCTCGGCCCTGCGGCTCCAATCTCTCGAACAATGAAGCCAGAGATGCTTCTGCCCGTTCTACCGCACAGGCCAACTGGATGCGGCTAGGCTCGCGTAAAGTCCTTGATAGCCCCCGCGTTTTCAGGTAAGCTGATATCGACAAATGCGCCTTTTCCGCCTTCGCGGTAATCTCGCATTTTTCTTCCGGTGTGCAGTGAACCTTGAGTGTAGGTTTGCTTGCCATTGAGATTTCCTTTCATTGAGCAATGAAGTGGGCCCACCACGGGGCTCTTGCTCATTGAGAATCTCTCAAGCGCCTGAAAGTACAAAATATAGGATCGAGGATTTTCTTGATTTTAGGGGAAACGAGCCATTTTCAGCTGCACATCCAGCCTCAAATCAAAGATTTTCCGCCAGTTATGAATGGTGAAAGCTGTTATGAAGCGAACCAAAGCGGTTATGAACTGTAAAAACGACCGTAAAGATGCACGCCATAGATCACAAAAACTTGATAGCAAAATGGGTTAAGCGAGCTGATCCCGCAGTTACCATTCCCGTTTCTGAGGCTGTCGCTACGATGAAATGGCCAAATACACGCAGCAAGCACCTATTGCCTCAAACATGTTGTCCAAAGCTATTTGCCATTGAGGTGTGGGTGCTTTCGAAAAACTGGAAAAGGGCATCCGTCTTCATATCCAACGCGCTTTCATCATACTTCGAGGCAGGTAAACCTGTCCCCTCATCATAGAGGAGGTCATAGATTTCCTGACGCAAGCCATCGCGCGTGCTCTGCTTTTGAAAGACGTCCTGCACATCCTCAATCTTTTGTTGAATGGCCTTCAGCAGCATAACCGATGCCGATTTTATTTGCCGGATTTCTTCTTTCGACAGATCGTCTTGAATGAGTAGATCAAAGATGGGCTTTTGTTCTGCGGACAACCCCAATCCGACATGGGCCTTGGCTTCCGCTTCCATCTCTGCCGTCAAACGCATCAAGGCTTCGAACGTGGCCTCGATCGTGTTCTTGTCTTTTTCAGTGTTGTACTCGGATATAATCTTATCGAAACGTTCCTGAAAATCTACCAGCGTAGGATTAGCCGCCAGCATTTTGGCGAGGCGTTTTTGCAATACCGATCGTAGGTCTTGAACATCGCTGGCTTTGCGTTCGCTTTTGGCAAACTCCTTACGAAGCAAATCAAAGTTGACCTTTGAAATATCGAAAATCCGATCCTCAACGGCATCGGCCTTGATTTCGATAGCCTCGGCAACAATCGCGTTGAGCCGTTGAATAATCGCTGCGGTATCTGCGGCTGCCTTATCTTCTTGCAAGGAGCTGTAGATGTAGTTGATCGCCTGATACTCAGGTTTATAAATCTCTACGCGAGCAAAAGTCAGGCAAGCCTTGTACTTCCGGAAGACAGCCCTACACGCAATCTCAAAGCCCTTGCGGGTTTCATCATTGGTATTGATCAGCTCTTTGGCATCCTTGAGAGCCTTAAGCTTGTCAAAGCCTATGGCAGTCTTCATCCGCTCAAGATCATACCCCTCAGCGGTAAGCCGTTCACGGACCAACCCAATCGCTTCGGCAAGTTCTCCAAGCAGCTTGTCATCGGGGTTCAGTGGATCAACTTCTGGACCGTCCTCACCCCCACCAACCGGGCTTTCGCCGGTATGCCCGGCAAAGGTAGCAAGCGCTTTGCGTAGGTTTTTCAGGATGCCGCAATAATCCACGATCAACCCGTTATTCTTGCCTTCTTTTACGCGATTGGCGCGGGCAATCGCCTGCATCAAAGTGTGCGCCTGTAAGGGCTTATCGAGGTAGAGCGTCGAAAGTGACGGCACATCAAAGCCGGTCAGCCACATGGCACAGACGATCACAATGCGGAAAGGATGGTCTTCACGTTTAAAGGCTGTCTCCACATCTAGTCGTTTTTCGATCTCTCGACCACCGACAATCTCTTTAACAGTAAAGCCATCCTTCATCAGCTTGCGATGGGGCAGTATGTCCAATCCCCAATCGTTAAACCGTTTGACCTCGCCTTGCTCGTCACTGACGACCACGGCGATCTCGGTCTCGCGCATCCACGCGATTTGCTGACTGCGGATGACCCTTTCCTGTTCGTCGCCAACCGTTTTCAGATCGGCCTCAAGCGCTTCAATCCGCGCCTCCCAAGCCGCTTTGATATAGTCGTGCATCCGCACAGCAGTGATCTTGTCGATGGCCACATACATGGCCTTGCCGCTTTCCCAATTGGTAGAGAAATGCCATGCGAAGTCCTTCGCAACGTGGCGCAACCGCGGCTCGGCTGTCACCACATGATATTCCCGCTTGAGATCGTCCGAAAGCTTGGCGGCCACGTCCGCGTCGTCAATCTCGGCCTCTGCAATTGCCTCAGCCAGCTTTTCGTTCAGCCCGTCACCGGTGACCTGAAGCTTGTCGCCCCGCGCGTCATAGTACAGCGGCAAGGTTGCACCATCCAGAATGGCGTCTTGGAAATCATAAGTGGACAGATAGCCACCAAACACCTGACGGGTGATTTCATCATTGCCAAACAGTGGCGTGCCGGTGAAACCGATAAAGCTGGCGTTGGGCAGCCCCTTGCGCATGTTCAGCGCCAGCGTGCCATATTGGGTGCGGTGCGCCTCGTCTGTCATGACGATCACGTTGTCACGGTCCGAATACACGCCATTCTCGGCCTCGGTATCGGTGAACTTCTGGATCATGCCAAAGACGATCTTCTTCTGCTTACCCAGCAGATCACGCAGCCCCTTGGCCGACCCCGCTCGACACGGATCTTTATCGTTGTTGGCCAGTCCGACAGAGGCGAACGTCTTGTATATCTGGTTGTCCAGATCGGTGCGGTCGGTCATCACGAGAAAGGTAAAATCACCGCCCAACTTGCGATGCACCTTTTGGGTGAACAGTGCCATGGAAAATGACTTACCTGATCCTTGCGTATGCCAGAACACACCGAGCTTGCCATTTAGGTCCTCGCGATGTGCAACCGCCTCTACGGCGCGGTTCACGCCGAGGTATTGGTGGTTCTTCGCCAAAATCTTGGCGGGGCCATCCGCCGTGTCCGCAAACAGGATGAAATTCTCGAACAGGTCCAGAAACCGCCGCTTGTCGCAGACGATCTTCAACAGTGCTTCCATTGGCAGCATGTCATCGCGCTGGTCACTCTCGTTCAGCTTTAGCCAATCAGCGAAATGTTCATAATCGGCAGTAATAGACCCCATCTTGGCCTCTTCGCCATTCGCCAGAATGACCAGGGCGTTGAAATGGAACAGATGCGGCACCGTGTCTTTGTAATCGGACAGATTTTCATTGAAGGCGCGGCGCAGGTCTTTGTCGGGGCGTTTGAGTTCACAGAACATCAAGGGCAAGCCGTTGACGAAGCCGATGATATCGGCGCGGCGACGATACGGGGGGCGGTTGATCCACATCTCGCGCACACAGAGGAAATCGTTGTTTTCAGGGTCGTCATAATCGAACACCCGCAAACGCTGGATCTTTTGCTCGCCGTTCTGGCGGAACTTCACGCGCACACCGTCGCGGATCAGGTGGTATTTTTCCTGATTGATGCGGATCAGAGATTGCGAGCCGAAAATATCCGTAATCTCGCGCAGGGCGGATTTATAGACCTCATCGGGCAGACCGGGGTTCAGCCGCACCAGCGCCTCGGACAAATAGCGCGTCAGAACAACGTCTTTGTCAGATCGGCGGCCCAGCGTACCCTCAGGGCCAAACCTCTCGCGGTTCCACGCCATGACAGAGCGCCACCCGTGGGTGTCGCGCAGATAATCGGCCATGGTGGTCTGGACCAACAGGTCCTCGGTATAATCGTTCATATCAAGAGATTACCGTTAAACAGAAATACGTCCATCCATAAGTCTTGGGAGAAGGAGGTCTCGGGCGGCGGTGAGTTTGGTGTTTTGAAATTGTAGGTTCTTGCGCTGAAGAAAATTCGTCTCAACAACTACGTTGAACTCGTCGATAATTTTTTCCGCAGGAATAACAATTTCCAAGGCGCGAATGACCGTTTGGCTCACGTTGTTCTGCGCCGCACCTTGCCCAAGATCTTTCAAGGTCCGCGTTGAATGCTCCATGAGGCAATACCCAAACAGAAAATCCTGATCACTTCTTTTTGGAAGCAACGCACAGCACGCTTGGTTTGTCGATGATGGTTTTGCCAGCAATCCAAGTTGACCTATGGTCGCACCATACATAGCAATAATCACCGAGTTCTCTGGAAACAGCTTCGCAGACGACCGCTTAAGCGCTTCTTCTGTGATCTGTTCGTCTGTATCAAAGATGAAGCAATTTTGGAGTTCTTGGGTTTTGAGCCAGTTGATGTGACCGCCATAAAACCCATCATTTTTGCGGGAAGGTGTGCCACCGGAAGACGTATCAAACAAATCCGCTATCGTTCCGACCCTCCACCCCTCCGGCAGCCCGTCTACAAACTTTGCTGTCTCATGGCCGGGAAAGCGGAAGTGGACGAACCATTCGCGGTAAAGCAGCCGCGCCGCCTGCTCCAACAACGCAATCCGCCGCCGGTTGTTCTCGATCAGATCATCATAGGCCGAAAGCACCCCCGCAATCCGCTCTTGGGTGGGACGGTCAGGACAACGCACGTTAATCTTATGCAGTACATTACGATCAACGCCAGGTACTGCTGCTTTTTCGCTTTTATAATTTTTCAGCTGATTTCTTAAGAAATACGCGACAAATCGTGGATCATTTCCGTGAAAATCAATCGCATAAAGAGCCGTGTTAAGTGGCCAATATGGCCGATCTAAATAGAAAACTTCACCAATTGTTCCATATCGTCCAGTCACGACGCCCGGCGGTTCAGCCTTAACCTCATTGTGCCAACCAGTGATCCCCGAAGACGAAACAACAGGAACGATACCATCTTGTCTTTTACCTTTGGGAAGATCGTGGCCACGTTTGAGCGTCACCACATCGCCAAGCACGCAATCGGTCCAACTCATACAATCAACTCTTCAAAGTTCTTCGCGATAACCTCGGCCAGATCCACCGCCTCGGCGTTCAGCGTCTCCAACTCCGCGTGAATTTCCTCGATCGCCTCGTCAAAATCAAAACCCTCATCATCCACCTCGGGGGCCACGCCGACATAGCGGCCCGGTGTCAGGCTGTAGTCATTCGCGGCCAGCTCTTCCTGATCCACCAGCTTGACCAGCCCCTCCACATCGCGCAGCACCCCATCGGGAAAGCGCGACAGCAGCCAGTCTGCCTGTGCCTCAAAATACCGCGCCCGTTTCAGCGCGCCTGTCACGGTCAGTTGCACATCCGCATCCCCCGTCAGCAGCACGCGGGCGTCTGCAATCGCCACCAACAGTTTTTTGCCCTCGGCAGCTTTTTCACCGCCTGCAACCGTGGCCTCCTGCGCCTTTTGCGCCAACTTCGCCAGATGGTCGATTTCCTTGATCAGCGCCTTGGCATGCTCCGCCATCGGCTGCATCGCATTGTGGGCCTGCGTCAGCGCCGCGATCTCGGCCTCAGGGGCATTAAGCGCCGCGCAATCCGCCGCAAACCGTTCGGCATCCGCCCTAAGCGCGGCAATCCCCGCCTTCAGCTCTGCCGTGTCGGTGTGTTTGCCCCAATAGGTATCGCCAGCCTCAAAGGCATCTATCAACGGCGCGAAATCTGCTGCCTGCGCTTCGGTCTGTGCGGTGGTCAGGTAATCGCGCACCAATGCTGCAAAACGGTCGTTCTGCCCGCGATACAGCCAGACAATCGCCGACAGGTTCTGCATCTGCTCTGGTGAAAAGTCGAAAATCTTGCGCGTCACCTTGCGGAACACGTGGCGCGCATCGAGCATCAACACCTTGTCGCGCATCGCCTCGGGCTTGCCCTTGTCCATGAACCAGATTTCGCAGGGCACGGTGCGGGTATAGAAAAAGTTACCACGGATCGCGCACATGATGTCCATGTCACCCGACTTGACCAGCGCCTCGCGCACCTTGGCCTCTTGTCCGCCCGCCGATGAGGCCTGTGACGACATCACAATCCCCGCGCGGCCCCGTTCGGACAGGTACGAGTGAAAGAACGACATCCAGACATAGTTGCCGTTGGACACCTTGCCGCCCTTGTTCACACCCGGCAGGCCGAAGGTCAGACGCGGATCGTCCTTCATCTTTTCGGCGTCAATCTCATCCACGTTGAAGGGCGGATTGGCCATGACATAGTCAAACGGTCCCTGATCCTTGTGCGGGTCTTCGTAGTAGCTGATTGCCTTTTGGATATCCCCATCAAGGCCATGCACGGCGAGGTTCATTTTGGCGAGGCGCAAGGTCGTCGGGTTTTTCTCCATCCCGTAGAAAGTCAGCTGTTCGTTCGGGTTCGCCTTCATCGCTTCAACGAAATGCGCCGATTGCACAAACATCCCGCCAGAGCCACAAGCAGGATCGATGATCTTGCCACGGGTTGGCTCAATGACATTAACTATGGTCTCTACAATGCTGATAGGCGTGAAGAATTCACCGTTGTCATGTGCCTTTTGGTCGGCAAACTGGGTAAGGAAATATTCATATATGCGACCAAAGACATCGCCGTCTGCCTTTTGCAGCGCCGGGTCGTTGAAGATGCGCAGCACCTGGCGCAAGGCGTCGTCATCCAGCTCTTCATACTCCTGCTTTGGCAGCAGACCCTTGAGGCTTTCATAGTCTTCCTCGATCGTCTCCATGGCATGAATGACGGCGGCAGAGGGGCTTTGATCCTCGGGAAGGCTGACGAGGTAGTCAAACTGCGCCTCTTCCCGAAGGAAAATTGCACTACGGCTTGAGAAGTCGGCCTTGGTCAGATCACGGGTCTTGCCACCCCGACTGGGCAAAGTTGGCAGGATTTCATCGCGGACTTTCAGGAAGCGAGAGCAGGCATGGCGCAGAAAAATCAGCCCCATCACAGGCATGAAGTACTCGTTGCTTGCAAAGTTCGACGTAGAGCGCAAAACATCCGCCGAAGACCACAAGCGACGTTCCAAATTTCCAATGCGTTCCAATGTGTTGCTCCGCTAATTCAAACCACAGCTATCTTTATAAGCATTTGAATTCGCAAAGCCAGATAGGTTGGTATCAAAGGTTCAGTTGTTTAGTTTGAAGAAATTCACATTCGCAGCCTTCAAGGCGACCACCCAAAAAACCTGCTGTGCTCTGGCGGAAGATTCCCGTGTTTCGCCCTTTTTGTGTATGCGTTCTGAACGGCCCAAAGAAGACTTGCCGTCACTGAAGACTATGCTGTGGCGCGGCCCGTCAAACTGGACGTTTGCCGCAGCTGTCGCAAAAAACTAAGGGCCGCAAATCGACCAGTGGAAGAAGCAGTCGATTGGGGCCGCTATTCGGATGGCGCGAACTCGAGCCCCTTATCTGGGAATGCCTTGCGGAGATTGACCATGGCTTGCTTCCAGTCCGAC
>TARA_R100000750_G_scaffold7388_2_pt1 | contig 11945 bp, 9 predicted proteins | sample TARA_R100000750 | Tara Oceans TARA_R100000750 (sample SAMEA2623327) | marine metagenome | biome: marine biome (ENVO:00000447); feature: mesopelagic zone (ENVO:00000213); material: "saline water (ENVO:00002010), including plankton (ENVO:xxxxxxxx)" | depth 375 m
GCGACATCAGCTTGGCTGGTCGCATCATCGCCACCTTCCCGGAGGCGCTGACCGAAGCGCAGCGCCAATCGGACGATCTGGCCGCGCTGGGTGAGTTGGTCAAAACGCCCGGGGCAAATGTGATCAAGCTGCCAAACATCTCTGCCTCGGTCCCGCAACTGGTGGCTGCCGTCAAGGAACTGCAATCGCAGGGCTATGCGTTGCCCGACTACCCCGAAGCACCCGCAACAGACGAAGAAAAGGCTGTGCGGGCCAAGTATGACACCCTCAAAGGGTCGGCAGTGAACCCGGTTTTGCGCGAAGGCAACTCTGACCGTCGCGCCGCCGGTGCGGTCAAGAAATTCGCCCAGGCCAATCCGCACCGCATGGGTGAGTGGACGGCCAACAGCAAGACGCGCGTCGCCTCGATGCCCGGCGATGATTTCTTTGCCAACGAAGTGTCGGCGACGCTGCCCAAGGCCGCGACCGCCAAGATCGTTCTGGAAACCGCGAACGGCGAAACCGTCCTGAAAGACGGCGTATCCTACCCCGCGGGCACCGTAGTCGACGCCACATTCATGTCGGCATCGGTTCTCGACGATTTTCTGGCGCAGGAAATCGAAAAGGTGAAGGCCGACGGCACGCTGTTCTCGCTGCACCTGAAAGCAACCATGATGAAGGTCTCTGATCCGATCATCTTTGGCCACGCGGTCAAGGCATGGCTGGCGCCGGTGTTTGAAAAATACGGCGACGAGATGAAGGCGCTGGGCGTAAACCCGAACTCGGGTCTGGGCGACCTGCTGAACCGGGTAAAGGACAACGCAGAGATCGTGGCCGCCATCGAAGAGGTTCGCGCCGCGCGTCCGCCGATGTATATGGTCGACAGCGACAAAGGGCTCACCAACCTGCATGTGCCGTCAGACGTGATCATCGACGCCTCGATGCCCGCGCTGATCCGCGCGGGCGGCAAGGGCTGGGGCCCGGATGGCAAAGAGGGCGACACCACCTGCGTCATTCCCGACAACTGCTATGCGCCGGTCTATGATGAGGCGATTGAGTTCTTCAAAGCCAACGGCAAGCTGAACCCGGCCACCGCCGGCACCGTTCAGAACCTTGGCCTGATGGCGCAGAAGGCCGAGGAATACGGCAGCCACCCGACCACCTTCGAGATCCCGGAAGGCGGAACCGTCAAAATGATCCTCGACGACGGCACTGTGCTGCATTCCCACAAGGTCGAAGCAGGCGACATCTGGCGCTCGGCCTCGGCCCGCAAGGCACCGATCGAGGACTGGGTAAATCTGGCAATCGAACGGCAGAAAGCGACCGGCTATCGCTCGATCTTCTGGCTGGATGCAAACCGCGCGCACGATGCGCAGCTGATCGCAATGGTCAAGCCGATCCTTGAGGCCAAAGGCGTGGCCGACAAGTTTGAGATCATGGCCCCGCGTGAGGCAACGCGCGCGTCGTTGGAAACGATCACCAAGGGTGAGAACACCATCGCCATCACCGGCAACGTGCTGCGTGATTACCTGACCGACCTGTTCCCGATCCTGGAACTGGCGACGTCAGCCAAGATGCTGTCCATCGTCAAGCTGATGAACGGCGGCGGGTTGTTTGAAACTGGTGCGGGTGGTTCTGCCCCCAAGCACGTTCAGCAGCTTGTCGAGGAAAACCACTTGCGCTGGGACAGCCTGGGTGAGTTCTGCGCACTCGGCGAAAGCTTCAAGTTCCTCGGTGACGCCAAGGGCAACGCCAAAGCGCGTATCTTGGGCGACGCGGTCGAGACGGCCACACAGGGTATCCTGGATCACGGCCACAGCCCCAGCCGCAAGGTGGGTCAGCCGGACAACCGCGACAGCCACTACTGGTTCGCCCGTTACTGGGCTGACGCGCTTGCCGCGCAGACGGACGATGCGGAACTGGCGGCGCATTTCGCACCCATTGCCAAGGCGCTGGCCGACGGCGAGGCGGCGATTGTCAGCGAACTGGCCGCTGCGCAGGGTAAGCCCGCCGACCTGGGTGGCTACTATCACGGCGACGCGGCCAAGACCGCTGCTGTGATGCGCCCTTCAGCGACGCTGAACGCGATCATCGGCTAAGCCCGACCTCTGACGAAATGAAAAAGGCCCGCCGGGGAAACTCGTCGGGCTTTTTTTGTTCGCTTGGGACCGGCTGTTCAGCTTTCGGCTGGCGTCTCTTCCGGGGATGGAGCCTGTTCCGGCGGATCGTCATAGATCGACCAGCTGTGCTCTCGCCCAGTGTCGGGCAGGTCGCTGCGCTTGAGATTCATCAGAATATGCGTCTGCGCGATGAACAGAGTCGCGATAGGGGCGGTCAGGAACAGGAACAGCGTGATCATGAACTCGTGAAAGGATAGGTGGTCCTTCACAAGCAACATATACAGCATCGAGGCGATCAGAACGCCGCCGACGCCCAATGTCGTCGCCTTAGTCGGCGCGTGCAGGCGTTGCATCGTGTCGGTCAGTTTCAGCAGGCCAAGAGAGCCGATCAGGCCAAAGACGCCGCTGACCACCAGAAAGAACGAAATGAGGATTTCAACCAGCATCGGAATCTCCGTCATTCGATGATGTCCCCCCGCAGCAGGAAGCGGCAATAGGCAACGGTCGAGACAAAGCCAACCATGGCAACCAGCATCGACGCCTCAAAATAAACCGCCGTTCCGCGCAGGATGCCGTAGCAAACCAGCAGGGCGATCACGTTAATGACCATGGTGTCGAGTGCCAGCACGCGGTCTGCTTGGCCGGGGCCCCGGATAACCAGCAAGAGGTTGAACAATAAGCCCAGCCCAAAGCATCCCATGGTGAAGATTAGCGCGTAGGTGATCATCCGAAAATCTCCTTTAGCCGGGCTTCGTAGCGGGTCTTGATCTCATCGCGAACGTCGTCAGGATCATCCGAATGCAGACAATGCACCAGCAGGCTGCCACCGTCCGCCGCCAGCAGGGCAGAGACCGTTCCGGGCGTCATGGTGATGGTGCCTGCCAGAACCGTGATCGCCTCGGGAGAGGTCAGGTCCAGCGGGACAATGATCCATTGAGAATGAATCTGGCTGCGCGGTTTGAACAGAACGATGCGTGCAACTTGGACCGAGGCGACGACAATGTCCCACAAGACGATCAGAATATAGGGGATTGTCAGAAACGGTCGCTTCAGACCCGGTCGCCCGGGCCAATACGGCGACGTCAGAATGGGGACCAGAATGCCCAATACACCACCCAGCAGGATGTTGCCGGGTGTAACCTTGTTCACCAGCATCAGCCAGACAATGAGCAGCGTCAGGCTGAGCAGCGGATGGGGAAAGATGCGTTTCAGCATGGCCTAGTGCTCCTCTTCCGCGAGGGGGTCTGGTGTGTCGATCTTGTCCGGATCCAGTTCCTCGGGCTTTTCGACCGGGGCCAGCACCGCATCGATATACCCCTCTGGCTCAAACAACTGGTTCCCGGCGGCGCGCATGTAGTTAGTGGCCGGTCCGGCCAGCACCGCAAGCGCGGCCAGTAGCGCCAGCAGAGCCACGGTCGGCGCGACCTCAGCCGTGGTGGCGGGCGCGGGGCGCGGTTCGGCGTCGATGGGTTCGGCACCCTCGGGCACAATAACTGCGGTCGATTTCCAAAACAGCATGCTGCCCGCGCGGGCAAAGCCCACAAGGGTGACAAGCGACCCGACCAGAATACCGCTCCACGCCCAAGGCATCAGGTGTGGATCGCGCAGGGCGTCTAGGATCAAGAGTTTGCCAAGGAAGCCAGACAGCGGTGGCATCCCGGCCATGGCAATGGCCCCACCAAAGAATAGCGCGGCAAACAGCCCGTTTTGCAGCACCGGAGGCCGCACGGAGAGTGTATCCGTTCCCCGACGCGAGACCACCAGATCAGCCAGCAGGAACAGGGCGGCGGCGGAAAGAGTCGAATGCACAAGGTAGTAAAGCGCGGTTTCGGTCGCGTAGGGGCTTTGCGGCGCGACGGCCAGCATCAGCGTGCCCATCGACCCGATGACGGAAAAGGACAGCAGCGGCATCAACCGTTTCGCCGCCAGCACGCCAATCGCGCCCAAGGCCACGGTGACCAAGGCTGCGGGGAACAGCCATTCCTCGACCAGCCCGGCAGTAGGTGAGGATTGCGGCCCATAGGCCAGTGTGTGCAGCCGGATGATCGCATAGGCGCCGACCTTGGTCATGATCGCGAACAGCGCCGCCACGGGCGCAGGCGCGTTAGCATAGGTGCCGGGTAGCCAGAACTGTACCGGAAACAGCGCCGCCTTGATCATGAAGACGATCAGCAGCAACACAGCCGCCACCCGCACCATTGCGCCCTCCTCGGCGGGGATCAGCGGCACCTTGACTGCCAGATCCGCCATGTTGAGCGTGCCGGTCGTCGCGTACATCGTCCCTAGGGCAAACAGGAACAGCGTCGAACCAGCAAGGTTCATCACTAGGTATTGCAGGCCTGCTTGTAGTCGCACCTTGCCGCCACTGTGGACCATCAGACCATAAGAGGCGATGAGAAGTACCTCGAAAAAGACGAACAGGTTAAACGCATCCCCGGTGAGGAACGCGCCACAGATACCCATCAATTGGAACTGATAGAGCGCATGAAAATGCCGCCCCTTGGCGTCCCATCCGGTGGCGATGGCGTGCCAGAGCACGACCAACGCCAGCGTGGCGGTCAGCAGCACCATCATGGCGGACAGGCGGTCTAATACCAGTACAATCCCAAACGGCGCGGGCCAATCGCCAAGGCGATAAACATGTGTTCCGCCGTCCGCCGCCCAAAAGGCCAGCCCCAGCGCGATGAAAAAGAGCGCCACGGTGCCCGCTGCAGAGGCCACGCGCGCCAGCACGATGTCGTGCCGCATGACATAACCAAGCAGCGGCGCCAGCAGCGCTGGCAGCACGACAGGGGCGATGATCCAGTGATTCATACCGCGTCGTCCTCCGTCCCGGCGTCTTTCATGTCGATGGTGTCATTCCCGGCCTCCAGATAGGCGCCCAGCGAAAACATCACCAAGACCGCTGTCATCCCAAATGAGATCACGATGGCGGTCAGCACCAGTGCCTGTGGCAGCGGGTCTGTATAGGTGGCGTCACCATATTTCTGCAGGATTGGCGGTGCATTGATCGCCAGCCGCCCGGTCGAGAACAGAAAAACGTTAACGGCATAGGACAGCAGAGACAGCCCCAAGATCACTGGAAAGGCGCGCAGCCGCAGGATCAGGTAGACCCCGCCGGTTGTTAGAACCCCAATTGCGCTTGCGACAAGGATTTCCATCTCAGGCCTTTCCCTTCTCGACCATCTTCGCAGGGCGCGACGGGTCATAGTCCAGCGGTTCTAGGTTGACCGTCTCACCGGCATGGCGGGCCATGCGCGACAGGCTGTACAGCATCAGCATCACCGCCCCCAACACGCAGAGGAAGACGCCCAAATCGAACAGCGCCGCAGTGGCCAGTTCGAACTCTTCAATCGGCGGGATGTGGACATAGCCATAGGCTGAGGTCAGAAACGGCGTCCCCGACAGCCATGCGCCGGCCCCGGTCAACCCGGCGATCACAACACCCCAGCCAATCATGGCGTGATATTCGAACTGTTGCCGCCGCATGGTCCAGGCAAAGCCCGACGCCATGTACTGCATCAACAGCGCAATCGAGAACACCAGCCCGGCGACAAAGCCACCGCCCGGCTGATTGTGACCGCGCAGGAAGATGTAGATGCCCACCATCAGCGCGATGGGCATCATCACGCGGGTTGAGACCACCATCATCAGCGGATGCCGGTCATGCGAGCGGTCAAAGTTGTAGCCCGAATTGCGTAGCCGTGCGCCCGCAGGGCCGCTCAGCAAGGCCTCCATCAGGGCAAAGATCACCAGACCGGCGATGCCCAGAACGATGATCTCGCCGTATGTGTCATAGCCTCGGAAATCGACAAGGATCACGTTGACCACGTTAGTGCCGCCGCCCTCTTTGTAGGAATTGGCGAGGTGATAGAAGGAAATGCTGTCCAGATCACGGGTCATAAAGGCATAGGCCAGCGATGCCACGCCCACACCCGCCGCCAGAGCCACGGCCCCGTCCAGCAGGCGACGCGGCGTGTCTTTTTCCACCGGGGTTGTCTTGGGCAAAAAGTGCAGCGCCAGCAACAGCAGCATGATTGTTACCGTCTCGACCGAGATTTGCGTCAGCGCAAGGTCCGGCGCGGAGAGGAACACAAAGCCCGCAGAGACCATCAGGCCGATGACGCCAAGCACCACCAGCGCGCGATAGCGCATGTGGTGTTGAAAGACGACGACACCGGTCGCGCAGACCAGCAACACCCAGCCCACGGCAAAGACCGGCGCAATCGGCAACAACTCTCTGGTGGGGGGGGCAATGCCGCCGCCCAGATACGCCATGTATCCGGCGGTGACGGTCGCGGCGGTGAAGATTGCCAGATAGCGGCTGATCGCCCCATTGTGCAGCGTTTCCGAGATGACACGGCTAAGCGCAACGCAGCCGGCGATCACGGCATCAAAGGCGGATTTGGCGTAGAACGGTCCGGCCTTGATCCATGCGGCATCCAATGGACGGTGCAGCAGCAGCAGAACAGCACCCCCGACAATGGCAATCCCCGACATGTACAGCGCTGGTGTGACACCATGCCAGATCTTGAGATGCGCGTGGGTGGTGTGGCCGGTGACCGCACTAGCGGCCATGTTGACCACCGGTTCTGCAAGGAAAGGCGCTATGCCGATCAGAACGACAAAAATGCAAAGGAATGCGGGCGACAACCACATACCCATCGGCGGATCATGCGGTTTGTGCGGATAGTCGTCGCGGACCGGCCCGCCAAAGACGTGAAAGATGAACCGCAGGGAATAGGCGACAGAGAACAGCGCGCCAAAAGTGGCCAGCGCAGGCACGATCCAAGGGTTTTCCCACCAATAGGTGTGCGAGGCTTCTTCCAGCATCATCTCCTTGGAGAGGAACCCGTTGAACAAAGGGATTCCGGCCATAGACAGCGCCGCAATCACGCCGATCACAGCAGTAATGGGCATCAGAGTTGCCAACCCTCCCAGCCGCTTGATGTCGCGGGTGTGCGCCTCATGGTCGATAATCCCGGCGGTCATGAACAGCGCCGCCTTGAACGTCAGGTGGTTGAGGATGTGGAACACCGCCGCGATGGCCGCTGCCTCTGTCCCAAAACCCAGAAGCATGGTCAAAAGACCAAGGTGCGAGACCGTCGAAAAGGCCAACAGTCCCTTCAGGTCATCTTTGAACAGCGCGATCACGGCAGCGATCACCATGGTTACCAATCCGGTGGTTGCGACAAGATAGAACCATAGCTCGGTCCCCGACAGCGCCGGCCACATGCGGGCCATCAGGAAGACGCCCGCCTTTACCATGGTGGCCGAGTGCAGATAGGCCGACACTGGCGTTGGCGCGGCCATGGCGTGCGGCAACCAGAAATGAAACGGGAACTGCGCCGACTTGGTGAACGCGCCCAGCAGGATCAGGATCACCGCAGGCGTGTACCATTCGGATGCCTTGATCAGATCGCCCGCCGCCAGAATGTCGGTCAGGTTATAGCTGCCTGCGATATTGCCCAAGATCAGCATCCCGCCAATCATTGCAAGACCGCCCGCGCCGGTCACGGTCAACGCCATGCGCGCACCCTGACGGCCCTCTGGCAGGTGTTTCCAGTAGCCGATCAGCAGGAAGGAGGACAGCGAGGTAAGCTCCCAAAAGATTAGCAAAAGCAATATGTTGTCAGAGATCACGATGCCCAGCATCGCGCCCTGAAACAGCAGCAGATAGGTGTAGAACTGCCCCACCGGATCCTCACCCGACAGGTAGTAGCGGGCATAGAGCGTGATCAGCAGACCGACGCCAAGGATCATGCAGGCGAACATCAACCCCAAACCATCGAGGAAGAACGCGGCCTCCAGCCCCAGTTGGGGCAGCCACGGGATGCTGAAGGTGTAGACTGTGCCGTTCATCACGCCGGGCGCAAGAACGCCCAGCATCACAAGGGCCAGCACGGTGGGAACGGCGGTGAAGGTGGCGGTGGCGGTCCGCCCCGCCCGGATCATGACACCGGGAACCAGCGCGCCAAGAAAGGGCAATAGCGCGATGATGGGCAGAAAACTGCTCTCAGAGGTCATTCACGTCTCCGCAAGGTCAGAAAATTGAGGTTTCTTGCGAAAAGCGCGGGCAAAATGCAACGCTGTTTCCGCAAAAGGTGGGGCAATGCCGCAGGCGTAAATCAAGCGGACGCGGCTCATAGAGCCGAAGCAGAGCACCACGGATCGCGCAACCCGCACGGACAGAAGCGGAACAGCCGCGTTGTGCCCCACGACAGGCCGGGGGTCGATATGATCCTCTGGTCCGTCAAAATTGCGGTGTTCCCCTCTTTGCGCCGAACGGGCGCGGTTTTGCGAGTATTGTGGGACTACAGGGCATCACTGCAAGGCCAAAGGCACTTTTTTTGATCGGCTTTGGCCAGCAAGCCCTCACAATGTTTTTATTACAAAGGGGATTTGCTTGTCGCAGCCCCTCCAAGGCTCATTCCATTTGTGGGTCGCAACTGTTGCGCGGGTAGTAAGCGCGGTACCATTCGACGAACCGTGCAACGCCTTCGTGGACCGGCGTTGCGGGTGTGTAGCCGGTCAGTGACCGCAAGAGAGCTGCATCCGCCCATGTGGCAGGCACGTCGCCGGGCTGCATCGGCATAAGGTTGCGCTGGGCGCTTAACCCGGTCGCCTGTTCTATTGCCTCGATGAACGCGATCAGTTGTACGGGTTCGGAATTGCCAATGTTCACGACGCGATAGGGCGCCACGGGCGACAGGCTATCACCCTCGGGCACGATGCCGTCCTCTGGCCGCTCGGGTACCGCGTCCATCAACAGGCGGATGCCTTCTACCAGATCGCCAATATAAGTGAAATCGCGGCTCATATCGCCGTAATTGTAGACGTCGATGGGCGTGCCTTGCAAAATCGCCTTGGTGAACTTGAACAAGGCCATGTCCGGTCGTCCCCACGGCCCGTAGACGGTGAAAAAGCGGAACATTGTCGTCGGCAGCCCGTAGAGATGAGCATAACTGTGGGCCATCGATTCGGTGGATTTCTTGGTCGCCGCATAAAACGACATCTGATAGTCGGCGCGGTCTGTCTCATGATAGGGCATCGAGGTGTTGGCACCATAGGCCGAAGAGGTCGATGCCAGCAGCAAGTGACGTGGCGGGTGGGCGCGCGCTGCCTCTAATATCTCGAACGTCCCGATGATGTTGGATTCGAGGTAGGAGCGCGGATTTTCGATCGAATAACGCACACCGGCCTGCGCTGCGAGGTGAATGACCACGTCCGGCCTTTCCCTCTCGAACAGAGCAGCCATGCGACCGGGATCTTCGACCCGGCCCAGTTCGGGTACGAAATCCCCCATGGGGGTAAGCCGGGCATGGCGCGCGTCTTTTAGAGTGACGTCGTAATAGTCAGTCCGGGCGTCCAGACCGATCACGCGCCACCCCTCGTTCAGCAACCTTGCGCAGACGTGGTAGCCGATAAACCCGGCAGAGCCAGTGACAAGAGCAGTGGGCATGGTGCGTTCCTTTCGGGGCCGGGACATGACGAGGCGTTTGCCTGATCGCGTCGGATGCGTCTAGTGTCCGCCCGGAAAGAGGAGAGGCACAAGAATGGAACTGAAAAAAAATACCTTCAAGGCGGCAATCCTGGAGAGGCGCTTGCAGCGCGGCATCTGGTGCAGCATGGCAGATCCGCTGGCGGCAGAGATGATGGCCACCTGTGGCTATGACTGGATGCTGTTCGATTGTGAGCATTCGCCGATGGACCCGATCCGCGTGCTGCCGATGTTGCAGGCGGTGGCGCCTTATCCGGTCTCTGCCCTGGCGCGGCCAGCCTCCCTGAATGCGCCCGAGATCAAGCGCTTGCTGGACATCGGCGCGCAGACTCTGGTCGTGCCCTATGTACAGAACGCCGATGAGGCCGCGCAGGCGGCAGCAGCCATGTCCTATCCGCCAGAGGGCATTCGCGGTGTCGCGGGCATGACCCGCGCCAGTGGTTTTGGTCTCATCCAAGGGTATCATGCCACGGCGCGGACTGAACTGTGTCTGATCGTTCAGGTCGAAACCGTTGAGGCGCTGGCAGAGATCGAGGCGATTGCCGATGTGCCGGGTATAGACGGTTTGTTCATCGGTCCCGCTGATCTGGCAGCCTCCATGGGCTACCAGGGCCAGCCGTCGCACCCCGAAGTGCAATCGGCGGTGATTGATGGCATCAAGCGGATTTCTGCGGCGGGTAAACCCTCGGGGATACTGACCATGGATGCCGGTTTCGGGCAAAAGGCGATTGATGCTGGCGTTGCCTTTATCGGGCAGGATCTTGACCTGATCGCGCTGCGTCGGGGCCTGACGCTGACCTGATTTCATTTTCGCGCTGCGGGACAACGGCTATGATGGGACGGTGTCTTTTGTCAGAGTCTGTCGTCCCGGCACAATTTTTTTGTCTGCGCTCTGGTGACGGTTCGCACATCATGCCAGATACTTCGGTGCAATGATGTGGGTCTCACGATATCTTCTCGGCGCAGCGGTTTTGCTGGCGCTGCTGGCTCGGCCCGTGATGGCCGAGCCTGTGACCGTCTTTGCCGCCGCCAGCCTGAAGACAGCGCTGGACGACGTTGCGGCCAACTATGACGGTGAGGTTATCCTCTCCTATGCAGGTTCGTCCATGCTGGCGCGGCAGGTTCAACAGGGCGCACCGGCGGATGTGGTCTTTCTGGCCAACACCGACTGGATGGATGTGCTGGAGTCAGACGGGCTGATCGCCACGGACACGCGGGTCGATCTGTTGGGTAATCGGCTGGTTCTGGCGGGGCCCGTTGGTGCCGCGCCGGTTGAGATCGGGCCACAGCTAGATCTTGCGGAGATGCTGGGCGATGGGCGGCTTGCAATGGCCTTGGTCGAGGCCGTGCCTGCGGGCATCTACGGCAAGGCGGCGCTGGACACCCTTGGGCTGTGGAGTGCGGTCGAACATCGCGTGGCACAGGTTGACAACGTGCGGGCGGCGCTGGCGCTGGTGTCGCTTGGGCAGGTGCCTCTGGGCGTTGTCTATGCCACCGACGCGCTGGCCGATCCGCATGTCGATGCGCTAGGGGTGTTTCCCGACTCCAGCCACCCGCCAATCCGCTATCCAGTGGCCGCCGTCGCGGGGCGGGAGCAGGCGGCGACTGCGTTTCTGGACTTTTTGACGGGGCCAGACGCCCGGACCATCTTTGCGTCGCACGGCTTTGCCGTGTTGGGTGACTGACGGATGGAGTGGCTTAGCCCGGCGGAATGGGAGGCGGTGCGCCTATCGCTGCGGGTGTCGTTCTGGGCGACACTGGTGGCGCTGCCGTTCGGGTTGTTTGTGGCCTACGCGCTAGCGCGCTGGCGTTTTCCGGGAAAGCAGGTGGTCAACGGGCTGGTGCATCTGCCGCTAATCCTGCCGCCGGTGGTCACCGGCTATCTGCTGCTGCTGGTGTTCTCCCCCCGCGCGCCTGTGGGCGGGTTTCTACAATCGCTGGGGGTGACGTTTGCCTTTCACTGGACGGGCGCCGCGCTGGCCGCGGGCATCATGGGCTTTCCGCTGATGGTGCGGGCCATGCGCCTGTCGATCGAGGCGGTGGACCCCATGTTGGAGCAGGCGGCCGCTACGCTGGGCGCGTCGCGGATCTGGGTCTTTGCAACGGTGACGCTGCCCATGGTGCTGCCGGGCGTGCTGGCGGGTAGCATCCTTGCCTTTGCTAAGGCGATGGGAGAGTTCGGCGCGACAATCACCTTTGTGTCCAACATCCCCGGCCAGACGCAAACCCTGCCGTCGGCGATCTACGCCTTCCTTCAGGTGCCGGGGGGAGAGGCCTCTGCCCTGCGTCTGGTGCTGGTGGCAGTTGCGGTGGCGATGCTGGCACTGCTCTTGTCGGAATGGGTG
>TARA_R100000750_G_scaffold59886_2_pt1 | contig 11341 bp, 9 predicted proteins | sample TARA_R100000750 | Tara Oceans TARA_R100000750 (sample SAMEA2623327) | marine metagenome | biome: marine biome (ENVO:00000447); feature: mesopelagic zone (ENVO:00000213); material: "saline water (ENVO:00002010), including plankton (ENVO:xxxxxxxx)" | depth 375 m
CGCTTTGCCATCATGCCAGAGGGCAAAGACCCGGACGATCTGTTGCGGGCCGAGGGGCCGGAGGCCGTCAAGACGGTGTTGGATGCGGCGATGCCCATGGTGCAACTGCTGTGGCGGCAAGAGACCGAGGGTCTGGTGCTGGACAGCCCGGAACGCAAGGCGGCGCTGGACAAGGCCCTGCGGGCGCGGATCGGCAAGATCCAAGACCCCAGCCTGCGCCATCACTATGGCGAGGCGATCAAGGAACTGCGGTTTCAAGCCTTTCGCGCGCAACGCCCGCAGCAGGCCCCACGCCAACAGCAGGCCTATCGCGGCAAGGGGTTCAAACCTTTTCAGCCTCCAGCAGTGCCAACGGCTGGGGCAAAGGCGTCATTCCTCGCCTCGTCCGGCGAAGACGGGGAGCGCCGCTTGCGGTTGGAGGTGATCCTGGCCGCCGTTCTGTCCGCGCCGGGCATCGCTGAGGGGTTCGAGACGCAGTTAGAGGACATGCCCTGCGCCGACGGGACGCTGGCGGCCTTGCGGGACGCGATTCTCGACAGTATCGCCGAACCAGAGACGATGACCCGGCGTGCAGAGGCGGTGATCGGGGCGGAAGCCCTTGAAAATCTTTTGATGGGACGCCATGTGGCGGTGGTGCCCTGTATTCGCACGCCCGGAAATGCCGACCAAGCGCGGCTGACCGTGGCAGAGGAACTGGCGAAGCTCGCCGCCGCCGACGGGTGGCAAGTAGAACTGAACGAAGCCGTGGAGGACCTGGCTGACCATGCTGATGAGGCGCTGACATGGCGTCTTGCAGAGGCCGCAAGGGTTCGCGCGCAGGCGGGTCGCCGCCGGGATGAAGATGATGCCGAATATGACGTGGGGCCAAACGGGGCCCCGATTGACCGTGAGGAACGCAGCGCGTTCGATTCGCTCCTGTCGCAGATTCGATTCGACAAGGGCCGAAAATGAGCGTCGTATTGGTGACGAACTGGTAAACAAATAAGGTTAAACGGGTGTGCGAATCACTTTATCGCGTTATTGAGTCGTTTTAACGAATCGCCCCGTTCCCGAGCCCCCCATCAGGAGAGCCGCATGGCAGCCAAGGACAATGAAGACGTCAAGTCCGAAGACCAGGAAGAGGATGCCGGCCTCGACATGAGCCAGGCGGCGGTCAAAAAGATGATCGCCGAGGCGCGTGAACGCGGCTACATCACCTACGATCAGCTCAACCAGGTGCTTCCCCCGGATCAGGTCTCCTCGGACCAGATCGAGGACGTGATGTCCATGCTGTCCGAAATGGGCATCCAGATCACCGAAGAGGAAGAGCAGGAAGACGACGACAGCAAGGGCTCGACCGATCTGGTCGAAACCAAAAAGCCTGGCGAAGTCACCCTGGCCGGGTCTGGCAACGAAAAGCTGGACCGCACCGATGACCCGGTGCGCATGTACCTGCGCGAGATGGGCAGCGTCGAACTGCTGAGCCGCGAGGGCGAAATCGCCATCGCCAAGCGGATCGAGGCCGGTCGCAACACCATGATCCTCGGGCTGTGCGAAAGCCCGCTGACCTTTCAGGCGATCACGATCTGGCGCGAGGAATTGCTGTCCGAGGACATCCTGCTGCGCGACGTGATCGACCTTGAGACCACGTTCTCTGGCCAGATGGGTGAGGACGGCGAACTGGGTGAGCCGGTGGTTGACGCCACCGCCAATGTCGACGCCGCCGCCAAACCGAAAAGCGATGAGCCGGAATACGACGCCGACGGCAATCCCATCGCCAAGGACGACGACGACGACGAGGACGACGAACAGGCGAACATGTCGCTTGCCGCGATGGAAGCCGCGCTCAAGCCGCGCGTGTTGGAAACGCTGGACCGGATCGCGCAGGACTATGAGCAACTGGCCGAAATGCAGGACAGCCGGATCTCGGCGACCCTGAATGAGGACGGGTCTTTCTCTGCGGGCGATGAGGCGCTGTATCAAAAACTGCGCTCTGAGATCGTTGAGCTGGTGAATGAGCTTCACCTGCACAACAACCGGATTGAGGCGTTGATCGACCAGCTTTACGGCATCAACAAGCGGATCATGTCCATCGACAGCGCCATGGTGAAGCTGGCCGATCAGGCCCGCATCAACCGCCGTGAGTTCATCGAAGAGTACCGCAACCACGAGCTGGACCCCAACTGGCTGGAGCGGATGGGCGAAAAGTCCGGACGCGGCTGGCAGATGTTCGTAGAACGCTCGACCGACAAGGTCGAAGAGCTGCGCGCCGACATGGCGCAGGTCGGCCAGTATGTCGGTCTGGATATTTCCGAATTCCGCCGCATCGTGAACCAGGTCCAGAAGGGTGAGAAAGAAGCCCGTCAGGCGAAAAAGGAAATGGTCGAGGCCAACCTGCGTCTGGTGATCTCGATCGCCAAGAAATATACCAACCGCGGGCTGCAATTCCTTGATCTTATTCAGGAAGGCAACATCGGCCTGATGAAGGCCGTGGACAAGTTCGAGTATCGTCGCGGGTACAAGTTCTCGACCTACGCAACATGGTGGATCCGTCAGGCGATCACCCGGTCGATTGCCGATCAGGCGCGCACGATCCGTATTCCGGTCCACATGATCGAGACGATCAACAAACTGGTCCGCACCGGTCGCCAGATGCTGCACGAAATCGGCCGCGAACCGACACCAGAGGAATTGGCAGAAAAGCTGCAGATGCCTTTGGAAAAGGTGCGCAAGGTGATGAAGATCGCCAAGGAGCCTATCTCTCTCGAAACGCCCATCGGCGACGAGGAAGACAGCCAGCTTGGCGATTTCATCGAAGACAAGAACGCGATCCTGCCGCTGGATTCCGCCATTCAGGAAAACCTGAAGGAAACCACGACCCGCGTTCTGTCCTCGCTGACGCCGCGTGAGGAACGGGTGCTGCGGATGCGTTTCGGCATCGGCATGAACACCGACCACACGCTGGAAGAGGTGGGTCAGCAGTTCAGCGTGACCCGCGAACGGATCCGTCAGATCGAGGCCAAGGCGCTGCGCAAGCTCAAGCACCCCAGCCGCTCGCGCAAGTTGCGTTCGTTCCTGGATCAATAAGCGATGTCGTTGTTGAAACGTCTTTTCGGGGGTGGCGGCGCGGATAAAACGCCCGCCGCCCCTGCTGCTGCCATCGACTACGAAGGCTACAGGATCATCCCGCAGCCGTCGCCCGAGGGTGGTCAGTTCCGCATCGGTGCGCTGATTGAGGGTGAAGTGAACGGCGAGACCAAGAGCCATCACCTGATCCGCGCGGACCTGATCCGGGATGCGGATGAGGCTGCGGATGCGTCGATCCGCAAAGCCAAGCAGATGATCGACCAGATGGGCGCCCGCCTGTTCGACTGAACAGCGATTTGCCTCCGATGATATTTGCGGACATGACGGACCGGATGGTCCTTACCCTGGGCTTTTTCGGGCTCGCCATCTTGGTTAACCTGCTGGCCTTTGCCGTGTTCGGTCTGGACAAGCGGCGCGCGCGCCGGGGGCAATGGCGGGTTCCAGAACGCAACCTGTTGACCCTTGCTGTGCTGGGCGGGTCGGTCGGTGCCAAGATCGGCCAGCGTGTCTTTCGTCACAAGACGAGCAAGCAGCCGTTTGCCGTGATATTGAACGCGATCTGTCTGATGCAGGTGGTCGCCGCCGTGGCCATGATGATCCCCACCAGCCGCGAGTGGATCTTGTCCGGCGTGTCGTTCTTTTGAGTTGATCCGGATGTGACGGGTGCGGGACGCGCGGTTGACCAGCGCGCCCCGACTGGCTCAGGTCAGGTGCTCGTTGAAAAACGCAATTGTGCGCTCCCATGCGAGTTCCGCAGCCGCCTCATCGTAGCGGGGGGTGCTGTCGTTGTGGAAACCGTGGTTCACTCCGGGATAGATATGCGCGGTGTAGGTCTTGCCGTGCTCTTTCAGCGCGGCCTCATAGGCGGGCCAGCCTTCGTTGATGCGCTCATCCAGTTCTGCGTATTGCAACAGCAAGGGTGCCTGAATTTTCGGCACGTCCTCGACGCTGGCCTGTCGGCCATAGAACGGGACAGAGGCCCCCAGTTCGGGATAGGCCACCGCCAGCGCGTTGCAGACCCCGCCACCATAGCAGAACCCGACGCAGCCGACCTTACCCGTGGTGTCTGCGTGATCGGCAAGGAATTCATAGGCGGCGAAGAAGTCGTTCATCAGCTTTACGCCATCGACGGTTTGCTGCAGGTCGCGCCCGTCCGCGTCGTTGCCGGGATAGCCGCCGACGCTGGTCAACCCGTCCGGGGCCAATGCGATGAACCCGGCCTTGGCAGCACGGCGTGCCACGTCCTCGATATAGGGGTTCAGGCCGCGGTTCTCATGTACGACCACGATTGCCGGCAGCGGGCCGGTGGCATTTGCGGGTCGCACCAGATAGCCCCGGACGCTGCCGTGCCCGTTGGGAGAGGGGTATTCGATATAGTCCGCAACGATTTCGGGATCGTTAAAGCTGACCTGTTCGGCCATGGCATAGTTCGGTGACAGCATGTTCAGCAGCGCAAGTGCGGTCAGGCCACCAACGGCAAATTTGCCTGCCTGATCCAGAAACTCGCGCTTTGTGATGCGCCCGTGCGCGTAAAAATCATACAGATCCAATAGATCCTGGTCAAAATCAGCCGCCGTCATGCGGCGTTGCGGGGTCTGGTCGTTCATCTGTAGGCTCCCTGAAATCCGCCTCGGTCCGTTGCGGCGCCGAAGTTCGGGTGCCAAAAGGATAGCTATGATTTGACGCGAGGGAAGAGGGTGCCGAATAACGTTTTCACGATCAGCACGCGCGGGCCGGGCCTGTATGAGATCACCGCTGAGGTGACGGTGTGGGTTGCGCAGGCCGGGTTGGCTGACGGGCTGTGCACCTTGTTCGTCCGCCATACCTCGGCTAGTCTGGTTGTTCAGGAGAATGCCGACCCGGACGTGCGCCGCGATCTAGAGGCGTTCTTTGCCCGGCTGGTGCCCGATGCGGATGCACCAGAGATGGCCTATCTGACCCACCGCTATGAGGGGCCTGATGACATGCCCGCCCATATCAAGGCGGCGCTGTTGCCGGTCAGCCTATCGATCCCGATAGTGAATGGGCGGCTGGCGCTGGGCACATGGCAGGGGATCTATCTGTTCGAACATCGCAGCGCGCCGCATCGCCGCGACGTGGTGTGCCATCTGTCCGGGTGAGGAATTCCGCCATTGTTCCGACCCGCCGGACTGATAGGGTCTGCGCCATAACTGCCAAGCTTTTCAAACCGTTTGTTTCGGGAATGAACTCATGTCACGCATGACCAAAGGTCGGTCGTTTTTCGCCGTTGGTCTCCTGCTCTTCGCGGGCGGAGCGGGGGCGGTGATCGGCCTGCCGGAATATCTGGCCCGCCAGAGCGGCGTGGCCTCGACCTGTCTGGACGTGGAAGACCGCGCGCGGTTCTGCCGCTTTATCGGTGGCCCACTGCAGATGTCCGGTGAGCCGGTGTTCATGGAGAATTTCCACCACGCCTTTCTGCCGACGCTGGCCAAGATCGATTTCATCGACGCCACCGGTGACAGATGGACCGCGCCGCCGAATACGCTGACGGATGGGGCCACGATCCCGGTGATCTTTGCGCCGCTGATCGGGGATCGCCAAAGCCGCGAGTACCTGATGGCGGCGGCGTTGCACGATGCCTATTGCGGTGTCGGGAACGAAGGGCTGGCCACGTTCCGCACCCGGTCGTGGCGCGAGGTGCACCGCATGTTCTTTGAGGCGTTGCTGGTCAACGGCACACCGCCCAAAAAGGCCAAGATCATGTATGCCGCCGTCTTTCTGGGCGGCCCCCGCTGGGATGAACCAGAGCGGTCGCTGAGCCATCTGCCAGAGGCGGTCTTGCGGCAGGAAATGGAATGGTGTCTGAAATGGATCGAACTGACCGATCCCACCCCAGATGAAATCGAACAATGGATGGAAGAGCGGGAAAAGGCGCTGTTGTCTGGTGAACCGCAGGCCATCCCCGACTATCTTCGTGATGCCAAGGACCCGAGAAACCTGTGACCAAAGCCATTGACGCCGCCGATGCCTGGATCGCGGACCATGCCGGAGATCTCTCCGACTGGTGTGCGCAGATTTTCGACTATGCGGAACCCGCGTGGCGAGAATACCGATCAGCGGCATGGTACGTCGAGCAACTTCGCGCTGAAGGGTTTGAGGTAGAAGAGGGCTCTGGCGGGATGCCGACGGCGTTTTGCGCCCGCTGGCAGCAGGGGGAGGGGCCGGTGGTCGGCATGTATGCCGAATACGACGCCGTCCCGGCCAATTGTCAGGCGCCTGTGCCTTTTGAGGCTCCGCGCGAAGGGCTGGGCCCGCTGGCCGCTGGCCACACCGATCCGCATTCGGCCTTGGGTATGGGCGCACTGGCTGGCGTTCTGGCCACCAAGGCCGCGATGCAGGCGCAGGGCATCCCCGGCGGTTTGCAGATCACCGGAGAGCCTGCGGAAAAGGTCCGAGGCTCAAAGCCGATCCATGCCGCCGCCGGGTATTATGACGGGTTGGCGGCTATGCTGTCGTGGCACCCGTTCTACATGCTTCCGCTGTGCAATACCGTGCGCTGGGACACCCATTGCGGCGCGGCCTACAGCTTTGTCTATCGGTTTCGGTGTGAGGTGCCGCAGGACTGGATGCGGGGCGGGAACGGCGCGCCGCCGATCCCGCAAAGCCATTCGGACGTGCGTGCGCCCGGGGCCAATGACGCGCTTATCACAATGTACCAGCTGGGGCGGTCCCTGCGGGAGTCGATGCTGCCGCATCGCGGCGGCTGGTCCGTGTCTGAGGCGATCCTGTCCACCGGGCAGGCCAGTGCCGACAATCTGCCCGCGCGGCAGGCCGATCTGCAATACATGATCCGCGTCCCCGATCTGGACATGGCCGAACAGATCTCTGCGCAACTGGACCGGCTGGCAGAGAATGTGGCCCAGATGACCGGCTGTACGGTCGAAAAGATATGGGTCAGCAAATCCCGCCCTGGACTGCCCAATCATGCGCTGGCCAACCTTGCGTGGGAATCTCTGCAGGAGGTCGGCGCGCCGGAGTATGGCGCTCAGGCGCTGGATCTGGCCCGGCAGGTGCAGGCGGCATGTGGGCAGGATCGTACGGACGATCCTCTGATCTCCGAATGCACCCGTCTGATCGCGCCGCAAGAGGCAGAGGCGATCCTGCGCCGCGATCTGCCGCCAGCCCAGCTTAACAGCACCTCGGATGACTATACCGACATGTGTTGGCATGCGCCCACGGCGCGGATTTACATCGCGCGCCCGGCGCTGCGTGGGGGGCCATATCCGCCTTGGGCAATGAACGCGCTGGGGGGAATCCCTGAACTGATTGACCCAACCGTTGTGACCGCCGGTCGCGTTCTGTCGCGTACTGCGTTGCGATTGCTCACCGATTCCGGCGCACGCGACACCGCAGCCGACGAGTTCACCCGCCGCCGCGCCGCCAATCCGATCCCGCCCTTGGCCGATTATCCACCCGCGGTAGATCTGCCATGGCCCGAATATGTTACCACCGCACGCGGGCGGCATTGGCACATTCCGGGCTGAACGCGCCTTATCTAGCGGCGGCAAATCACCTCTACCCAAATTCTGGCGGCTCCCCTATACTGACTGTGGATAAGTGGGGACCAACCCCATGACCAGAGGCAGGATCATCAAGAAAAACGAGGGGATGGGCCTATGCGCTGCCCGTTTTGCGGAAATATCGACACCCAGGTGAAGGACTCTCGCCCGGCCGAGGACCATGTATCGATCCGGAGGCGCCGGTTTTGTCCGGCGTGCGGCGGGCGGTTCACCACCTACGAACGCGTGCAGTTGCGCGACCTTGTCGTCATCAAGACGAGCGGTCGGCGCGAAGATTTTGACCGGGATAAGCTGGAACGCTCTATTCGCATGGCGTTGCAGAAACGCCCGCTGGACCCGGAACGCATTGACCAGATGATCTCTGGCATTGTGCGGCGACTGGAAAGTATGGGCGAGACGGACATTCCGTCCAAGATGATCGGTGAGATTGTCATGGAAACGTTGTCGCGGATCGACACTGTGGCCTATGTGCGCTTTGCCAGCGTCTATAAGAACTTTCAGGCGGCCGACGATTTCGACAAGTTTGTCAGCGAGTTGCGCCCCGAAGGTCAGGTCGAAAAGTGACATCGAACGACCGACGCCACATGGCCCACGCGCTTGGGTTGGGTCGGCGTGGCATGGGGCAATGTTGGCCGAACCCGGCGGTCGGCTGTGTCATCGTCCGTGATGGCCGTGTGGTTGGACGCGGGTGGACGCAGCCGGGCGGGCGACCACACGCGGAAACCGTGGCGCTGGAGCAGGCCGGAGAGGCCGCGCGCGGAGCCACCGCCTATGTCACGCTGGAGCCTTGTGCGCATCACGGTAAGACGCCGCCTTGTTGCGAGGCGCTGGTGGCAGCGGGGATCGCCTGCGTCGTCGCGCCTATTGCTGACAGCGATCCCAGGGTCGACGGCCAAGGCTTTGACTACCTTCGCAAACATGGGGTTGATGTCACAACCGGCATCGGCGCTGAACAGGCGCTGTTGGATCATGCCGGGTTCTTTTTGCGCCTCTCTCAGGGGCGGCCTTGGGTCACGCTTAAACTTGCCATGACGCTGGACGGGCGGATCGCCACGGCCACCGGCGAAAGCCAGTGGATCACCGGACCCGCTGCGCGGCGCGCAGTGCATGGTCTGCGCGCCACGCATGATGCGGTTATGGTCGGGGCAGGGACAGCGCGGGCCGATGATCCGCAGCTGACGGTGCGCGGTTTTGGCGACCGCCAGCAGCCTGTACGCATCGTCGTGTCGCGCCTGATCGACGTGCCTTTGATGAGTTATCTGGCGCAAAGCGCCAGAGATGTGCCGCTGTGGTTTTGTCACGGCCCCGAAGCGCGCAGCGAGTTGCGCTCTGCCTGGGACGGGATCGGTGCGCGCCTTCTGTCCTGCCAGATCGCTGGTGGGCGCATAGATCCCCATGCGATGCTGCGCACCCTCGGCGCCGAGGGGCTAACTCGGGTGTTCTGTGAAGGCGGCGGGCAATTGGCGGGATCGTTGCTGATGCATGATCTCGTGGATGAACTGCACGTCTTTTCCGCTGGTATGGCACTGGGCGCGGAGGGCCAACCGGGGATCGGAGCGCTTGGCGTGGCGCGCCTTGACGAAGCCCCCCGGTTTCAGCTTGTGGATGTAATGTCCGAGGGTGCGGACATCCATCACGTTTGGCGCCGGCGGCTGGACGGCTAAACCAGCACGTTAACAAATGGTTAACAGGGCCGTTTGCGTAGCTGACCATGCGTCTGCAACTTGTGGATATGTCTGGAAATAACTTATAGATCAGGTTGATGGACCAATGAACTGCTATGGGACGTTAACGGCGCCAAAGATGAGCCCGGCTGGCCAGCGCGCCTTGTAGCTTTGCCAGTCCCCGGTTGAGGGGGCCAGGCGACGGAATCCTGCCGGATTTCAAACGGCTGACGACCGTTTCGACCGAACAGGGCGAAGATGTCGTAGGGTCGAAATAGCGGGGATAGTCAATCAGAGTGGCGTGGGCCAATGCGTCCAGAGTAGGGCGCGGGCCATGCAACCTGCGGGCGGGCACCGGCCCCAGATCGCGCGTCAGACCCCACCCCGCGTAAAACGGTGCGCCCAGCGTCACCACACGACATCCGCGCATCAACGCCTCAAACCCGGTAAGTGAGGTCATGGTCCAGACCTCATCGACCTCTCGCAACAGCGGGCCGATATCGCAGTTTGACAGCACGGCATCGGCCCAATGGTCCGGATTGTCGACCTTGCCGCACCGCAATCCGGCTTCGACGTCGGGATGGGGTTTCCAAAGGATCACGGAGTCGGGGTTTTCGGCCCGGACACGGGCCAGAAGATCCGCGTTTCGACCCATAGTAGGGCTGCCTGTGAGGATCGAGGCGTCATCCTCGACCTGTCCGGGGACAAGAATGCGATGTCCGGGCGGGAGAGTTGGCAGATCTCCGGAAAGATTGTATTTGGATAAGCCATCAGCGACCAATGCCCGAATAAGGCTGTGGGTACGTTGGGTTTGGTCGGGTCTCATCTTTAGGGCTCGGCGCTGAATCCACGTCTCAAGCGCCGATGCGCGGGTCGGATCATAGTAAATTCCCGCATCATCCAGCACCAAAGAGAGCGGCGGCACCAAATCTGCGCCCAAACCACGCGATCTGAGGAATCCATCCTCTACCCGGACCGTTTCGCCCTGTGCCTTGCCCGCCCAACACATCTGTCGGCGAGCCTCGGCCCGTGCGATGTCCCCAGCTTTACCCACATCATCTTCAAAGCGCAGCCGCTTTTGCTGGCCAAAGAATTTCTGCAAGGGGGCTCTTTTCCACAGCCGCATCCCCGAGGCGACCCAACCGGCTCGATCCTCGCGCCATGCGCGCGCGCGGGCCTCCTTCGCGCCAAGAACCTGCTCAATGTCACAGAGGCTGTCGCTGTGCGGATCGTACCAACGCGGATAGAGGATCATCGCACCCGCGCACAGCTGCGCCCGGGTCAGGGGGCGGGTCCGGCGGGCGATGACGTCTTCGTCCTCTGTAAGCCCCCATCCGGCGTAGAAGGGTAAGCCAAACACCCGGGGACGGTGTCCGGCCATGATCGCCTCAAACCCCATCTGTGAGGACACGGTGTACACCGCCGTCGCGCCCTCCAATAGCAACCACGGTGAGGCTGGCCCGTCATAGAGCGACACGGTCTCGCCAGTGTCGGCATCGGTGAAATGGCCATCGCGATAGCCTGCGCCTGTTTCCGGGTGTGTTTTCAGTACGATGCGCGCGCCGGGGTTCTCTTCACGCGCGACAAACAGCATCTCCAGAAACCGCGACCGATCCGCGCCACTGGCCCGCACAGAGGCGTCGCCACGGGTCTGGTCTATGACCAGAACATAGCCGGGATCGGGCACATCGACGTCCAGCCGGGTGGCGGAATACTTGCTCAGATGCGCTTCTTGCATCCGGGCAGCAACACCGCGCGCCCTGTCCAGCAGCGCGGTATCGTCCAGCGGATGTGTGTTCAGAAGCGTCTCAAGGTCGGACGGCGCGCGCCCGTCGAAATGTACGCCCGTATGGTCGATCAACAGCCCCAGAGGCGGCTCTCCGGCGCGCCCCGGATGCAAAGAGCGCAGAAAGGCGTCCTCGACCCGCACCAGCCCCGCGCCAGTCTTTGCGGCCATAGCCTCACCCCGGTGCGCATAGGGGGACTGGCCCCAGACACCGATCAGGTCGCCAGCGCCGGGACGTCCCAAAGACACGCGGTAGCCCGCCAGCGACAGAATTCGCCGCAGCC
>TARA_R100000750_G_scaffold9936_1_pt1 | contig 11322 bp, 8 predicted proteins | sample TARA_R100000750 | Tara Oceans TARA_R100000750 (sample SAMEA2623327) | marine metagenome | biome: marine biome (ENVO:00000447); feature: mesopelagic zone (ENVO:00000213); material: "saline water (ENVO:00002010), including plankton (ENVO:xxxxxxxx)" | depth 375 m
GTCTATGTGTCTGGTGCGGTCAAACAGCCCGGCGCCTACCCGGTAACCAATGTGCCGCTACGCTTGCTGGATGCGGTGAATTCGTCCGGTGGTTTGACCGAAATGGCGGACTGGAATGATGTCACCCTCACCCGTAACGGGCAGGAGTATACCCTGTCGTTGAAGGCGGTATACCAGGAAGGCAATCCGGCCTACAACGTGTTGCTGCGTCCCGGTGACGTGGTCCACGTGGCCCGCAACGATGACAACAAAGTCTTTGTGTTGGGTGAAGTGGGTGAGAATCAGCCCGTACCGATGACCCGTAACGGCCTGACTTTGGCGGAAGCCCTGTCCTCCTCCGGCGGTTACACCCAGGACACTGCCGATGCCCGGGGCATTTTTGTGTTGCGTCGCGCGCCGCAGGGGAGTGATCACCTGATCGATCTGTACCAGCTCAATGCCAAGGACGCTACCGCCCTGATTCTGGCGGATGGTTTTGACCTGCAAAGCCGCGACATCGTCTATGTCACCGCCGCGCCGCTGGCTCGCTGGAACCGCGTAATCAAGAATATTCTGCCGACCTTCCAGACCATCTACTACGGGGCGCTGGCGGCAGACCGGGTAAGGGATCTGGACGAGTAATGTTTAATCGCATTCTGGTGGTGTGTGACGGCAACATCTGTCGCAGCCCCACCGTCGCCGCCATGCTGCGGGAGCTGAAGCCGGAAAAAGCCGTGTCTTCTGCGGGGCTGGTCGGGCTTGTGGGCCAAGACATGGAAGCGACTGCGCGTGTTGTTGCGGAAGAAAACGGCCTGGACTGTGGCACTCATGTGGCCCGCAAGCTGGATAGTGAATTGTGCCGCGACAGCGATCTGATATTGGTCATGGAAAGCCGGCAGAAAGAACGTTTAGGAAGAGCCTTTCCTGAAGCCAGTGGCAAGACATTCCTGCTTAGTCACTGGAATGGCGGCCACGATATCCCCGACCCCTACAAGCGCGGTCGGGATGCCTTTGAAAGGATCTACCCGCCCATGCGCGAAGCCACAAAAGCCTGGGCAGAAAAACTGTAAGGGCAACACCCTGGAGGGCCCCCTTCCAGAGCGCGAATAGACAATTGTAGGAGTTCCCTTCTAGGGGACGAACCAAGCGTCAGCTCGGAGAGCACCCAATGGGGTGTCCCGCCAGCGCGAAATGAAGGGGGTGGCAATCACAAGCCCGCTCGCCAAGGCTCGGGTTCGTCCCCTGGAAGGGAGCTCCTACAGTGGCATCGATAAAACTGGCGAGCTAACTCGCTATTTGGGAGAGGCGGTTCCACCGCAAAAACGCCCAACAGCAAACAGACAGCAGAGTAAAACATGGCAGAAAACGCAACAAACACAACACGCCAGCCACAGTCGTCATCCAGTATGGCTGATGAAATCGACCTGCAACGTCTGTGGGGGCTGCTGGTCGACCACTGCTGGCTGATTATCGGCACCACCTTGATTGCGCTGTCATTGGGTGTGGTCTATGGCCTGTTGGCCACGCCTATTTATAAAGCCGATGCGCTACTGCAAGTGGAAGACAAGCAAGGGGGCGTGCCCGGGTTTTCCGAACTGAATGAACTGTTTACAGAAGAGTCTTCTGCCGATGCGGAGATCCAGATTATCCGCTCACGGATGGTGCTGGGCGAAATCATTGACCAGCTACAGTTGGATATTAAAGTGGCGCCGGATCGATTTCCTTTCTTTGGCAGTATTGGCGCACCAGATCCTGTGCCAGAGTTTGTGCCGAAACCCTTGTTTGCGGGCTATCGGGATAGCGAAACCTTCGTGACCATCGAGGCTTTTCAAGTGCCGGAAGATCTGGAAGGCGAAGCATTTACGCTGATAGAAGAAAATGGTCAGCCTGCGCTGTACCTTGATGATCAGAAAGTGGGTAGCGCCCCGCTGGGCACCTCGATCACCAGCGAAGACAAAAGGATTACACTGGAGTTAGGGGAGTGGGAATACGGGGATGAGCCTTTGGAGCTGGTGCATCAAACTCGCGCCGATGCGGTCAATCAACTTCGTGGCCGCCTTTCTGTTAGTGAGCAAGGAAAGGCGACCGGTATTATTGCCTTGTCCATTACCGGCCCCAACAAGGCCCGTATCCGTGTCATTCTAGATGCCATTGGCGAAACTTATCTGCTCCAGAACATTAAGAGAATGTCTGCAGAAGCGGAAAACAGCCTGGATTTTCTCGACGAACAACTGCCTGAAATCAAGGAGAAGCTCACTGGCGCCGAAGAAAAGCTCAATGCCTATCGCCTGAAAAGCGAATCTGTGGATTTATCCCTGGAAACCCAATCGGTGCTTGAGCGGCTGGTAGCCATTGAAGCAAAAATCAATGAACTGAAAATCAAAGAAAGTGAGGTCTCTGCCCGCTTTACGAGGGAGCACCCGGCTTACCGCACACTGATTCAGCAGCGAGGCTCCCTGATTCAGGAAAAAGACGAGCTTAATAAACAAATCAAGGAACTACCGGAAACCCAACAGGAAGTGCTGCGCTTGATGCGTGATGTGGAAGTTAATCAGGAAATCTATGTGGGCCTGCTTAACAAGGTGCAGGAGCTGCGCATCATGAAAGCCGGCACTGTCGGTAGTGTACGCATTATCGACAAAGCCTTGGTGCAACCTGAACCGGTCAAACCCAAAAAAGCGCTTATTACCATTCTGGCTGCCATGTTGGGGGCTATGGGTTCTGTTGGCGTGGTTCTCATCAGGGCGGCCTTTAACCGTGGTATCGAGAGCCCGGAACAGCTGGAAGAGCAGGGTATTTCTGTCTATGCCTCTATTCCGTTGTCTCAACACCAGCAGAAAGTGGATCGCTTGGAGGCCTTGAAACGTCGCCGAAAACGCAAGAAAGACAAAGAACCCATCCCGTTGCTGACCCTGTCAGACCCTAACGATCTGGCCGTGGAAGCCTTGCGCAGCCTGCGCACCAGCCTGCACTTCGCCATGATGGAGGCAAGCAACAAAGTACTGATGGTTTCTGGCCCCAGTCCGGGTGTGGGTAAATCCTTCGTCTCTGCCAATCTGGCTGCGGTGCTCGCCCAAACGGGGCAGAAAGTGGTGGTGGTCGATGCCGATATGCGTAAGGGTCATATGCATCGATTCTTTGATAACCGCAATGATGAGGGGCTGTCTGATTACCTCTCAGGCCAGAAAGAGCAGGAAGCCGTCATCCAGGCGACCAAAATGGAAAACCTCGCCTTTATCCCGAGAGGTCAGGTGCCGCCTAATCCATCAGAACTGCTCATGCACAACCGCTTCAAGACCCTTATGGAATCTCTAAGCGAGCAGTACGACATAGTATTGGTGGATACCCCCCCCATTCTGGCCGTCACAGATGCCGCCATCGTCGGTCAATTGGCTGGTAGCAGCCTCATCGTGACCCGCTTCGGGGTGAACTCAGTAAAGGAAGTAGACATCACTTTGACACGGTTTGCGCAGAATAATGTGGAAATCAAAGGTGCGATTTTGAATTGCATGGAGCGTCGTGCTTCCAACGAATACGGTTACTACGCCTACGAATACGGCAAAAGCAGCTCCTAACCAGTAGGAGCGTCGCTGGCGGCGCGAAAACCTCCCAGAAAGGGAGGCAGTTTTGTAGACGCGGCCGTTCGATCACAAAAAAACGGAATAATGGCAAGGACGCATGACTAAAAAGGTTTTAAGCATTTTCGGAACTCGCCCCGAAGCGATCAAGATGGCTCCAGTGGTGAAGGCGCTTGATGCTCATAATGCAATCGATAGTCGAGTCTGTGTAACAGCGCAGCATAGAGAAATGCTGGATCAGGTGCTTTCTCTTTTCGAGATTTGCCCAGATCATGATTTAAATGTTATGGCGCCTGAACAGGATCTCTATGATGTAACAGCCAAAATTATGTTGGGTCTTCGTTCAGTATTACGTGAAGAAAAACCTGATGTAGTGCTGGTCCATGGTGATACGGCGACTACGTTCGCCGCATCATTGGCAGCGTTTTACGAACAAATACCGGTTGGGCATGTGGAGGCAGGTCTGCGTACGGGCAATATTTACTCCCCGTGGCCGGAAGAGGCTAATCGTAAGCTGACAGGGGTGCTCGCTAATTACCATTTTGCTCCCACAGATACATCGCTGCAGTCGCTGTTGAAGGAGAATATCAAAGAAACCGATATTCATGTCACGGGCAACACAGTGATTGATGCTTTGCTTATGGTCCGTGACAAAATAGATAGTGATGCCAATTTGAAAAACGAGCTTGAATCCAGGCTGCCCTATGGTATCGAACGACGGATGGTCTTGGTTACAGGGCACCGTAGAGAAAGTTTCGGGGGTGGCTTCGAACGTATCTGTAGCGCATTGGCAGAACTTGCGAAAACTTACCCTGACGTAGATATCGTTTATCCGGTGCATTTAAACCCAAACGTACAGGAACCAGTCAATCGTATCCTTGCTGGACTGGGGAATGTGCATTTGATCCCTCCACAGGATTATTTGCCTTTTGTTTCCTTGATGAGCCGGGCTCATATCATTCTTACTGACTCCGGTGGTATTCAGGAAGAAGCGCCATCTCTGGGTAAGCCTGTGCTGGTAATGCGTGATACCACTGAGCGACCGGAAGCCGTCGAGGCGGGCACGGTTAAACTGGTTGGAACGGAAATAGTCAACATCGTTGATGCAGTAAGCACTCTGCTAGATAGCGCTGATGCATGGAAAGCCATGAGTCGGGCACATAATCCCTATGGTGACGGCAACTCATCAGCTCGTATTGCCGAAATTTTGGTTGTCTGAGGAGCCGTAATTAACGGTTCGGTGCAATAGCTACAAGTTTAAGGTGAAGTGAAAATGGAATACGAAACGGTATGTGTCGTTGGTTTGGGGTATATAGGTTTACCTACCGCAGCGGCTTTTGCCGGGCGACGAAAAAAAGTCATCGGTGTAGATGTCAACCAGCATGCTGTTGATACCATCAATCGTGGTGAGATTCATATTGTTGAACCGGAACTTGATATCGCTGTGCATGCAGCAGTCAAGGAAGGCTATCTTCGTGCAGCAACACGACCAGAGCCGGCGGACGCGTTTCTTGTAGCAGTACCTACGCCCTTCAAAAAAGGGCAGGAAAAGGGCTCTATCCCGACCCCTGATCTTAGTTATATTCAGGCCGCAGCTGATTCAATTGGGCCTGTGCTAAAGAAAGGTGACCTGGTGATTCTTGAGTCTACCTCACCCGTTGGTGCAACAGAACAAATGGCTGCCTGGTTAGCCGATTCACGTCCCGATCTTACTTTTCCCCAGCATGCATCAGAAGATTCCGATATTCGTATTGCCCATTGCCCTGAACGCGTACTACCCGGTCATATCATGCATGAATTGATCGAGAATGATCGTGTTATCGGGGGCATGACAACAAAATGTGCTGAAGCGGCTTGTGAGCTTTATAAGACTTTTGTGCGTGGAGAGTGCCTTCTCACAACTGCGCGAACTGCGGAGATGGCCAAGCTCACAGAGAACGCTTTCAGGGATGTGAATATTGCGTTTGCCAACGAGCTGTCCATCATTTGTGACAAGGTGGATATTAACGTGTGGGAACTTATCCGCCTTGCCAATCGCCACCCGCGTGTCAATATTCTTCAACCTGGGCCAGGTGTGGGTGGGCACTGTATCGCTGTTGATCCATGGTTCATTGTTAGCGAGACTCCGGAAGAAGCGCGTCTGACTCGTACTGCACGCGAGGTAAATGACGGCAAGCCAGAGTGGGTAATAAACAAGATAAAACTGGCGGTGGCTGATTTCCTGCAGGCCAATCCGGATAAAACAGTGAAGGATGTTTCCATCGCATGTTATGGCATTGCTTTTAAACCTGATATTGATGATTTGCGGGAAAGCCCGGCTCTTCAGATTGTTGAAAGTATTATGAATAACCATGTTGGTGATGTGCTAGTTATAGAGCCTAATGTTCAGAAACTGCCAGGGCTGTTGAGCAAAGCCGAAAAGGTAAGCTATGAAAGCGGTTGGGATGCTGCTGATATTCACGTGATGTTAGTGGACCATAAAGATTTTAAAAAAACTGATTTAAAATTCAGAAACGATAAGAAGTATATAGATCTTCGTGGTGTCTGGTGATTTCTTTTTAAGGCGCTGAGTGGCAATGTTGGGGTGTTTGTGCCACGTAAAGTATGGATGGGCGAGAAATTGGATGTGGCTGGTCTGATTAATGAGTAAGAAGTCTATATATAGAAAGGTTTTTGATTTTTCGAGTGGGGGCATCCTTGCGGTGCTTGTGAATGCTCTTGCCTACCCAATCCTCACACATTTTTATACGCCTGAAGAATATGGGGATTATGGTCTTTTTTTATTTTTCTCCGGAGTATTTTCTGCGGTCGCCTCGTTGAAGTTTGAGCTTGTGGTGCCTATTCAAAGAGATGATGGGGCTCTTTCAGAGGTGCTTACAGCTGCAGCTTATAATGTCCTGCTTGTAAGTGTGCTAAGTTTTGCAGTGAGTTTGGCCTATTACTGGTTCGAAGAGAGAGTGTTAAGTGTATTCGTAGTCTCAGCTGTTGTTCTGTATGGATGGTTTACCATAACCGGTGGGGTCCTTGTCTATTTTCATTCAAATAAAGCCGCTGGAAGCCTTTTGTTTGTTCAGGCGCTGATCGCAGTTGTAGTGCAAATTGCTTTTTCAGATACAAAGTTTGGGTGGTATGGGCTTGTTATTGGATACCTTGCGTCAATGGTTGTGTCGTCGTTTTTTGGGTTGCTATGTATATGGAAAGTTGGCAAGGGGAAGGTCTGTTTTTCTTTTTTGAGTAAAAATAGATACATTGAAATATTGAGTGAAAATAAAAATAGATGGAGGGCTAACGTCGTACAGACATTAATGAATGCGGTTTCTCTTAATGTCTTAGCTCACGGGTGCCTCTTTCTTGGGGGAAAAGAAGCCGTAGGCTTCTTTTCGTTTGCACAAAAAATACTCACAATTCCAGTAAGAGTGGTAGGAAATGCTGTTCGTCAGGTAATGCTTAGAGAGTATTCTATTACTGGTATGACTAAATCTACTGTTAAGTCCATGAGTAAATTAACGGGGGTTTTGGCTCTAGTGTCGACAGCTATTTTTACAGTTGTTGGGCTCGCTTTGCCTTTTCTGGTTGATATCTTTTTGGATCAGAAATGGGCACAAATAAATTCTTTTATATGGCCTATATCAATTTGGTTGGCATGTACTATTGTATATGTTCCTGCGATCAGCGCACTTAATGTGGTTGGGAACAATTGGCCACATACAATTTATGAGTTTGGCAATCTTGTTATGAGGGGGGGGGTGATTTTTGCGTGTTTTTATGCTGGGCTTGATGCGGTTGACTATATTTTTGTGACATCAGTTTTTTCTTCAGCTTTGATTGTTTTCTTTATTTTTTGGGTGCGCATGCAACTTTTGAAAACGGTGCAAAATGGATAAAGCGAATTTAAATATTGCAAAATTATCCCCGATATATGGAAATAATATCGGGGATATAATGATATCTAAATGTATAGAGTATATGGCTGAGAGGGAAGGAGTGGCCATAAAGACATATGATATTCTCTTGAGGGAGCCTTGCTCTTATTCCCAAAAGAAAAAAACGGTTGCATTAAGGGTTCATGTTTCTGCTTTTCTTCAGTTTTACATTCCCGGCTTGTTCTCTTTGATAAAAAAAATAATTTACAGTATCAAAAGAGATGGCAGAAGGTATGAAGAAATTACCTCTGGATATGATGCTGTTATTGTTGGTGGCGGAAATATTATTATGGATAAAATGGGGAGTGATTATATCTGTCGGGTCGATAGTATATGCCGCCAGTCGAAGTCCCCTGTATATATCTATGCTGCTGGCGCGGGGCCGATAAATAATGAGAAGGCTGCGAAGAGGATTAAGGAACATGCAAGCTTTGTGTCAGTCCGTGATTCTGGTTCGCAGTTTTTGATGGGAAAAGATGGTGTGCATCTTAATTATGATCCCGCATTTGTAATTTCAGATATTACTAGCATAGAAAGAAAAGGAGGGGTTTTAGGTGTTAACGTTATATCAGGGTGTTTTTCTCGGAATGATTTAGAGTGTTTGGCTGCTGATGTGGCTAGTTATGCTTCGGAAAATAAGTTTTCAGTCAGAATAATTGTTACGGCATACCCAAACGACTTGATTGAATCTGAAGCGCTGGCTGCCAATATTGCAGCTCTCAACGACAGGTTGTTTGTTGAGATTATGAAAACAACCCCCGATATAGAAAGTATATCTAAAGCATATGCAGATCTTGATTTTTTTGTAGGCTGCAGAATGCATAGTTTGATTTTTTCTTTGTCACATGCAGTTCCGTCTATAGGTTATGAGTGGGACCCTAAGGTACAAGGGATGTTTAAAATGTTTTTTGGGGATTTTTACGCTACCTCAATGTTGTATAGACCGGGCGGCGGGATTTCAAACAAACCATTTTTAGGTATTGACATTGAGTCTCATGCAAGCAGGGTGAAAAAAGAGGTTTATTCTCAGTTCGGGCAGTTGATAAAGTTGATCAAAGAAAATGAAAAATGAAGTCGTAGTGGTAGGTGCCATACCTCGACCAATTGGAGGCGTCTCCGAATTTGTCTATCGTTTGGTTTGTAGAGATGGAGGTGAGGTTATTTCTAGGGTCATAGACCCGTACTTTTCGGATAGTAAAAAAAAGCTGCCGGAGGGCGTTGTGCACTCTGTTGGGCCTAAAGGTAAATTGAGGTTTGCTTGGTTGTGGTTGGTGCTGGCATTTTCTAGTGCCAGAGTAATGCATATTAATTTCTCCAGTGCATTTTCTGTTTTGTTGCTTTTTGTTTTTCCAAAACGAAGAAGGGCGAAGTGGATTCTTACGTTGCATAATGGGAATTTAAGGAAGGTTTGGATTTTACCGTTATGGGTTCATCGCATTGCGTTTAGACGGTTTGATTTATGTATAAGCTTGTCCGAGAGCCAGTATGATTTCTATCGCAAGTTGGGTGTTGATAAAAGTAAAATTCGAAATGGCAGTAGTTATATATTTTTTAGGGAGAGCGCTGAAATTGATCAAGCTGTTTATGATGAATGGAAGGGGAAAGCTGAAGCGTTCAAAGTAAACTATATTGCATCCGGCTATGCGACCTCAATATACAATCATGATTGGTCTCTAGAGAAATTATCTAAATCGAAGAATTGTTTTTTGGCTCTCTTTTTGTATGGCGACAGCGATAAGTCTGTTATGGATGATATCAATAAATATTCTGGCTTTGAGAATATTAAGATTTTCTTTGGCGTTGATGGCGCCACTTTTAACCGTATCCTTTCTGAGGCTGATGTTTATCTTCGCCCTAACAGCGTAGACAGCTTTGGGATTGCTGTTGCTGATGCGGTTAATTATGGGGTGAAGGTTATTGCAAGTGATGTATGCAAGAGATATCCGGGAGCTCAAACATTTCGAGGGAAAGAGCAGTTCTTTCATTATGTTGACGTGTTTAATAACTCATTTTCAAATGAAAAAAATAATATTGGATGTGAAGATTTGAATGAAAAAAAAGATTCATTTGGTTTTTATATGGATATATACCTGGAGTGCAAAGGAGAAGGTTAAGGGTGAAGGAGTTGGTAGGGTGGGCTTTGGCCGCCCGGTTTTTCATATTGCATGGTTGTTGTCTTTTTGACGTCGTTCCTATTAATAATTGTGTGCTGGGCTAGACGCGCTGCTAAGAGGGATTAATGGAAGCATACTATTATTTTTGTCTGCTCGTCACTATGTCGGCAATGTTTCTTCGAAGCTGGCTCTTGCTTTTAGTTGTGGCAGTTGGCCTTTCATGGTTTTTGTTGATTTTGCCAAGTACAGGCATGGATTATGATTACTATAAAGATGCGTATGATAATGCCTTTGGGCTTGCTTCTTTCCCCTGGTTTGATACTCAGGCCATTATTACTGCTGAGCCTTTGTATCTTTGGTACTCGTCGTTTTTTTCTGTTGTAACGGGAGCTCCATTTCAATTTTTCCTGGCCCTGAATTTTTTGATTTGTTTCTTTTTTTCTGTGCTCTCGTTTAGGGAGAATAGATTGTTAAAGCTGGATCTTGCATGGGTTGCTTTTCTGCCAGTTATTGCTCCTACCCTTTTTTATTTCTCACCTAGATCTTCGCTGTCTTTTTTTATGTTGATGTTTGGTTTTTTTTTATTGGTTAAAGGGCGTTTTTGGGTGGCCTTGCCTGTAATTGTGTTTTCTATGATGTTTCATTCGCAGTATATATTGATTGGTTTTTTTATTATTTTTTCCTATTTAATTTTTGAGGTGTCTCCGAGGCTAAAAATAAAGAAAAGCTATATTGCTGTGTTGGTTGTTACAGGTATGGCGATTTTCCTTTTGGGGGCTAATTATTTAGTGGGTTTTCTTGCCTCTTTCTTTTCTGTTGTGCCCAATTCTGATGTGGCGGTTGGGAAACTAAGTCAGTTGGAGAATGTTAGAGAGGGTTATAGGGTTACGGCGATGTTGTCTGTGCTGGTTTACCCTGCATTGCTTTTCTTTGTATGGCGCAGGGCTAAAAGTAAAGAGTTGGTTTTTTATAATGATGACGTGGTAAATAGACGCTGGATGTTCATGATTGCTATGGCGGTTGTTTTTGGTGCGATGGTGAATTTGGTGTTTTTCAATGCAAGCCATCTTTCAGGTCGTTTGGGGCGATTTTCTGATTATTTCTCAATGGCAGTTCTAGTGCCTTTGTCTCTTCGTTTGATTGGGGGGAGACTTGCAGTGTCTGGAGCTCTTCTTATTCTTGTTATAATGGCTCCATTTATGTATTCAACGGTTTATAATATCTAGCTGCTTTTTTTGGGGGCAAGGTGGCTCCTTTTTACAGTAGGGCTTTTTTGTTAAGTCACGTGTAAGTCAACCAAAGATCAAGGCGTTTATTTTCATGAAACAAATTTTGCAAGATATGGCCAAAGGTGGCACCACCATTACCGAGGCGCCTGCCCCGCAAGTCAGCCGTCAGCATTTGGTTGTTTCGACAACGACTTCACTGATCTCCGCTGGTACTGAGCGTATGTTGGTGGATTTTGGCCGTGCATCTTATTTGGATAAGGCGCGCCAACAACCAGAAAAAGTCAAAATGGTACTGGAGAAAATTCAGACCGATGGGCTGATGACCACGATTGATGCAGTTCAATCTAAACTTGGGCAACCATTGCCACTCGGTTACTGCAATGTGGGTGTGATTTCGGGCATTGGGCAAGGCGTAGAGGGTTTTAAAAAAGGAGATCGTGTGGTTTCCAATGGCCCTCATGCCGATGTGGTGCGGGTCAGCAAGAATCTTTGCGCGCGG
>TARA_R100000750_G_scaffold16959_2_pt1 | contig 11120 bp, 11 predicted proteins | sample TARA_R100000750 | Tara Oceans TARA_R100000750 (sample SAMEA2623327) | marine metagenome | biome: marine biome (ENVO:00000447); feature: mesopelagic zone (ENVO:00000213); material: "saline water (ENVO:00002010), including plankton (ENVO:xxxxxxxx)" | depth 375 m
TGCCGCCTCGCACACCTGAGTCAGTTCGCGGATTATCTCCCGTTCCAGCTTTTTGTCCGTTTTTCGCATACAAATACCTTTAATAACTTTCTAGCCTTAGGATAACCTAATAACAGCAATGTTGCCCTGCCTGGCGTTTGATCCGCCTATTTAGCTAGCTATACTCATTTTATCAGTCGTAGTAAGGGGCATTGGTATTTGTTAAACCCTGATAACTGGACGTTATTTCAAGGACTGGCGGTATTTGGGGTTTGCGCTCTGATTATAGCTATTGCCGGAACCCGCATTACACGTATTGTCGATCAGCTTGCCGACCGCACTGGTATCGGTGAAGCCGCAGCAGGCGCGGTGCTACTGGGCGGTACAACATCAATTGGCGGCTCCGTGTTGTCTGTTACCGCGGCATGGAACGGTAATGCAGAGCTGGCAATGAGTAATGCCCTGGGCGGCATTGCGGTACAAACCTTTTTCCTGGCGGTGGCCGATATGGTCTACCGACGCGCTAACCTTGAGCATGCAGCAGCATCGGTTCCGAACATGATGCAAAACGCACTGCTTATTGTTCTGCTTTCGCTTATTCTCATGACTCCGCTTTTGCCTAATGTCACCGTCTGGGGGTTACACCCTGTCACGCCCATACTGTTTCTTGTTTATATTTACGGTATTCACCTTGTGCACCGGGCGCACGATGCGCCTATGTGGGCTCCGACAAAAACTCGTGAAACGCGTGAAGATAAGCCGGATGACATAAAGCTTATGCCGTCAATGGTAAGGCTTACGAGTGAGTTTTTTGTGCTGTTTGTCGTGCTCGGTTTTGCTGGTTACATGCTGGAGCCTTCAGCAACTGTCATTGCCACAGAGACCGGACTGACCCAAACCATAGTAGGCGTTATGCTAACCGCTATTAGCACATCAATTCCCGAACTGGTCACTTCCGTCGCAGCCGTTCGGCGTGGCGCATTAACCCTGGCCGTAGGCGGCATTATCGGTGGTAATGCCTTTGATACCTTATTTACCGCCGCATCGGATATTGCCTACCGCGACGGATCGATTTATCACACCATGACCGACGGTACCTTGTTCTGGGTCTGCCTGACGCTGTTAATGTCAGCCATTCTGATCATGGGGCTCATTCGGCGTGAGCGTGAAGGCCCCGGCCGTATTGGTTTGGAAAGCGTACTTATTACCGTGCTGTACCTTGGTGGGGTGTGGTTGTTGTTACGTTAGATTAAAACCTTATAACGCGTACTTCGCCCCCCACCTTGTGTTTTATAAAGCAGCCCCTGTGCAACCATATCCGCCAAATGTCGCGTCGCCGTTGCTTTGCTCACTTTAGCCACCGACTTATACTGCGATGCATTAATGCCGTCCGAAAAATCACCATCCAACAACCGGTTAATCACCTTTTGCTGATTTGGTTGAATATTTTTGTCCGCGTGGTGAGCCCAGAATTTTGCCTTAGCGACAACCCTGTCAATTTTTATTAGAGCGGCATCAACAGCCTCAGCAAGTGTTTGTAAAAACCAAACAAGCCATGGCGTTATATCAACCCCATGTTTCTGAGTATATTCCAGTATGTCGTAATAACCCGTACGATTTGCCAGAATCGCTTCGGACATCGCAAATAACCGAATACTTTGCCTGTCAGCCTGAGCCAGAGCTCTGTCGGTAAGCGCTCGAGTTATGCGCCCGTTCCCATCCTCAAATGGGTGTATTGTCACAAACCACAAATGGGCAATAGCGGCGCGTAACAAGGGGTCGTAGTGCGAGTCCTGCTGCGTTTCATTGTACCAATTAACAAAGCTTTCGAGCTCTGTTTCTATATTGGCTCTTGGCGGGGCTTCAAAATGAACGGTCGGCCGTGTAATAGGCCCAGAAACAATTTGCATGGGCGCTCCACCGCGTAAAACACCGGGCTCTACTCGTTGCATAAGCGATTCATGATGCTCAAACAACCATCGATGCCAGTTTAATAGCCTTTCTAATTTAATTGGCTCATCCAGGTCTGTTACTGCAGATCGCATTAAACTGGCTAACCCTTCCGACGAACCATCAGTCTTTACCGGTGATTTGTCATTGATACCAAGTTGCCGAGCTAAGGAGGAGCGCACCGCGTACACATCGACTTTTTCACTCTCTATAGCCGACGATGCAACAATATTTGCCAGGAGCGTATCCAGGCTAAACTCAGCGTTATTTTCAACCAGTGCAGATTTGCCCTTTAGTTGACCAAGACGATCGTAAACACCACGCAACAAAGGCGCCAGCTGCTGTTGCTGCCACACCATGTTCGGCCAGTCTTTGTGTTGCCAAAGCCACGCGGTCATTTCCTGATTACCTTAGTTGCTTGCGTCGTGAGCTGAATAACAAGCTTATTCGGCTCATTTAATGAGCCAAATAATAGATGTATTCGGCTCATTTTGCAAACATTGGTACTTTTGTACCTTTTATCGGCTAAAGCCAATACGGGACTAAATCTACTAAAAGACTACTTGCAATCAGATACATTACCGCACTGATTAATGCATTGATAATACGCCAGGTTCTTGGTTTATTCAGTTTGCTCGCAAGTTTTTTTGCAACAAATACCAGTGTATAGAACCAGGTTGCCGAGGCACATAAAGCTCCGGCAACGAACCACGGTCTATAGACTTGCTCAAGGCCAGCAGTAACACCGCCAACCAGAACAACAGTGTCTATATAAACGTGTGGGTTTAAAAATGTCATTGCAAAAGCCATCAATAATGCGCTTTTAAGCGATGTTCTTTTGCTTTCACTCTCTTCTATCGATAATCGACTTTCACCTTTTATCGCAGCTTTTAGCGCATTACTTCCATACCAGATTAAGAAAATAGCACCCGCTAGGCTCAGCATTTGCCCCCAGATGCTTTCAATCGAAAAGAGCGCGCCAACGCCAAATACGCCCGCACCAATAAGTAGAATATCGCCGATAAAGCAAACGGTCGCCGCTGCAAACGGATGATTATTGGTTAGCCCGGTTTTTAACAGAAATGCATTCTGGCTACCAATTGCGATAATCAACCCACCAGAAATTACGGCACCCATAACGAATACACTGACAAACTCAAACATTATCACTTCCTGCGTTGTTCTAATCGTTTAAGTCAACGATAATGGAAATCATCGCTAGTTTAATATAAAGAAACAAACAGTCAATATAATGACCGATAAAGATAAAACAGCTATTAATGAAGCTATAGCAAAACGCGTTTACACCTTTCGTAAACAATACGGAATGTCCCTTGATGAGCTGGCTAGAAGTGCCGAAATTAGCAAGGGGATGCTAGTGCAAATAGAGAAAGGGCGTGCAAACCCAAGCATAGGGATTCTATGTAAATTAGCCAATGCACTCGCTGTTTCTGTCGCAGATATCGTGGCTGTGTCAGACGATCCAAAAGTAACGATTCGGCGGCCTCAGGATATCCCGACACTCTGGAATGGTGAGCATGGAGGATCTGCTCGCCTGCTTGCAGGTTCAAAGGGCGCTATCATGATTGAGTTATGGCGATGGTCTATGTTTCCCAAAGAACAGTTTGTATCTGAAGCGCACTCTAAAGGAACCATTGAACTCATTCACGTTGAGGAGGGTTGTTTAGACGTTTTGGTGAATGAAGAAACTTATACTTTATCGGCAGGTGACTCAATGACCGCCGAAATGGACGTTGCTCACACATACCAGAACAGCACTAGCGAACCGGTTCACTTCACTATGACGGTTTACGAAAAGTCTAGGTAGAGCTCTCATCCTATGAACCCAAGTACCGTGAATTCCAACAGGCTTTATCTAATAGTCGACCTTGAAGCCACCTGCTGGGACGGCAACGTTGAAGGTTTAGACCGAAAGCAAACCGTCGACGATATGGAAATTATCGAATTCGGCTGTGCTGTTGCGGAAGACAATGGCACCGTACTGGACTACCGTTCTTTCATGGTGCGTCCGCAATTACATCCCAAACTCAGTGAGTTTTGTACGCAGCTGACAAGTATCACGCAAAGTGATGTTGGCGCGGCTGCTGTTTACCAAAGTGTTGTCCCTGAAATAGACCAGTGGCTAAAGAGCTATAAGTTAGTGGGCTGGGGTTCATGGGGTAATTACGACAAAAACCAAATTAGCGCGGAGCAACGACGTCATAATCTGGCGCCGGATTTTTTCTCGCTACCACACATTAATATCAAGCAGCAGTGGCGTCAGGGAAAAGTGAATAGTCGTAGCGCTGGTTTGGCCAATGCGCTTAAATATCATGGTTTGTCTTTTGAAGGCACGCATCATCGAGGTATTGATGATGCGTTAAATATTGCACGATTGCTAAGGTTTACTGAGCTGTAAGATCGCACCTGCGGTAGAACCGCAGGCTACGTCAAAACATATTATTCCAAGTTTTGGATCTGCTCTCTCATCTGCTCTATCAAAACCTTTAATTCCACCGCAGCAGCGGTAATGTCAGAGTTGATAGACTTCGAGGCCAGGGTGTTTGCTTCGCGGTTGAACTCTTGCATCATAAAGTCCAGGCGGCGTCCGCAAGGGCCACCTTTTTTCAATATTTTGCGGGCTTCTTCCACGTGCGCATCTAAACGGTCGAGCTCTTCGGCTACGTCGGTTTTCTGCGCCAGCATAACCATTTCCTGCTCTATGCGCTGCGGCTCCAACTCAACTTTGGCTTCTTCAAAGCGGGTTAGTAGGCGCTCACGTTGCCAGGCCATAACTTCCGGCATGCGTTCACGCACAAAAGCTACCTGTGTAGTCACACCGTCTAAACGTTCCTGCAGCATTTTATCAATAGCTGCGCCTTCACTTTTGCGGTTTTCGATAAAGTCGTTGGTGGTCTTTTCCAAAGCAGCCAGAACGTCTTTTTGCAGCTCGTCCATATCCTGGTCCTGAGCGGCAACTACGCCGGGCCATTTTAAAACATCAATAGGGTTTAACTGCCCGGCGGCGGAGTGCTGGCTTACCCATTTGGCACTGGCAATCACGCTTTTGGCCAGGTCTTCGTTAATCGACAAGGCGCTTTGCTGGGCTTCATCGACCTGCAGGCTCAGTTTGCATTCAACTTTGCCCCGCTGCAGCTTTTTACGAAACTGCTCGCGTAGTGAATTTTCCAGTGAACGGAAGGTTTCCGGTAAACGAAAGTAAGTTTCCAGATAACGTTGGTTAACTGAACGAATTTCCCAAACTGCGGTGCCCCAGTCGGCTTTTTGCTCGTAACGAGCATAGCCGGTCATACTTTGAATCATGTCGGTTCCTTTAAAACGAATCGTTTCTGTTACCGCTTAGCGTGCTTTTCACGGTTCTTTTGTTTCTGTTCGGCGTTCTTTTTCATCATTATGTAGGCTGCGCCGCGGCCACCATGGGGTCGCTGTGCGCTATGAAACGCCAGTACAGGTTCCAGCTCGCGCAGCCACTTATTCACGTAACTTTTTATCAGTGCCGGATGCGGTTTTGTATGCTTGCCCATGCCGTGGATGATTAAAGCCGTACGTACACCCGCGGCATGGCAGTCTTTCACAAAGTTAAACAGTGCCGTGCGCGCCTCTGCCAACGTATGGTGGTGCAAATTCAGGCTGGCTTCCATACTGTAACGCCCCTGCTTCAGGCGCTTGAACACACCAGCCTGGACACCGTCACGATGAAACTCAATAACGTCATCCGGCTCAACTAAGTCCACGTACTCGGTCGATAAAAAGTTTTCATTTTCAGCCTCTTCCGCCTCGGCAGCGCGGCGGCGCTCTTTTTGCGCCAGCGTTGGTTCAAAAGCCTGTTTAATATCAGCAACTTCTTCACCCGCCAAGGGCGTTACGTCAGTCATTTCCTGACGAAACAGCTCAAATTCTTCATCATCTGAACGCGACATACTGCCTCCCGCTCATATTCTTTTGCTCGGTCTAGTGTAATACGTTGCTGCGCGAATCGCGATCCATTAATCGTCCAATTCTGCTACAATTGCGCTCAATTTATACATCGCGACATTCACTCAGTAAGGAGATGACATGCGTCCAAGTGGCCGTACGGCACAACAAATTCGACCGGTAACCATTACCCGTAACTTTACCAAACACGCAGAGGGCTCAGTTTTAATTGAGTTTGGCGAAACCAAGGTGCTTTGTAATGCGTCGGTAGAACGCGGCGTTCCTCGCTTTTTAAAAGGTAAAGGACAGGGCTGGGTTACCGCTGAATACAGCATGTTACCACGCGCCACTCATACCCGTTCCGCCCGCGAAGCCTCCCGCGGTAAGCAAGGTGGTCGTACTTTAGAGATTCAGCGTTTGATTGGCCGTTCACTGCGTACCTGCATCGACATGAGCGCTTTAGGTGAACACACCATTACTATCGACTGTGACGTAATTCAGGCCGACGGCGGCACACGTACCGCGTCTATTACCGGTGCCTGTGTCGCTTTAGTTGACGCGCTGAACTGGATGCGCGGCCAGGGCATGGTCAAAGTGAACCCGTTAAAAGAAATGGTCGCAGCAATTTCAGTGGGTATTTTAGACGGCGAACCGGTCAGCGATCTGGAATACATTGAAGACTCAAAAGCCGATACCGACATGAACATTGTTATGACAGAAGCCGGCAATTTTATCGAAATTCAGGGCACAGCCGAAGGCGAAGCCTTCAGTTTTGACGAAATGAACAGCCTGGTTGAAATGGCGCGTCACAGCATTCGCGAGTTAATTGATATTCAGAAACAAGCGTTAGCGTAAGCTTCAGTATAAACGTAAGCGAGGAATAAGCAGGCAATGAAAGCGTATCAAAAAGAGTTTATTGAGTTTGCCATAGAGCGTGGCGTATTAAAGTTTGGTAAATTTACCTTAAAGTCCGGCCGCACCAGTCCGTACTTTTTTAATGCAGGGCTGTTTAATAAAGGTTCTGACTTAGCCCGCTTAGGCCGCTTTTATGCCGCCGCGCTGGTCGACTCCGGTATCAGTTTTGATGTGCTTTTTGGCCCGGCTTACAAAGGCATTCCAATTGCCACCGCCACAGCCGTTGCCTTATACGACCACCATCAGCAGGACACACCCTATTGCTTTAACCGTAAAGAAAAGAAAGACCACGGCGAAGGCGGAAACCTGGTGGGTTCTGCGCTGGAAGGCAAAGTGATGCTGGTGGATGACGTGATTACCGCAGGCACAGCTATTCGCGAAGCCATGGACATAGTTCAGGCTAACGGTGCCGAATTGTCCGGCGTTCTTATTGCTTTAGACCGTCAGGAAAAAGGCAAGGGTGAGTTATCCGCCATTCAGGAAGTTGAGCGTGATTTTGGCGCTCAGGTTGTCAGCATTGTCAGCTTAAATGATGTAATCACCTTCTTGAAAGATGACGACACCTTTAAAGAATATCTTCCCAAAGTTGAAGCTTATCGCGCCGAGTTCGGCGTCGCCTGATACGAATTTGCGTAGCCTGACGTTTACGTCAGGTCCAATATCTCACCTGACATGAATGTCAGGCTACCAGGAAAACGGCAATAAGTGATTATTCCCTCACCTGAAAGTGTGTGGCGCCAAGGATGGCGCCACCCAAGCCCCCAGGGATGGGTTCACGGCGTCTTTCAGGTGAGGGGGTAATCACCAGCCGTTTTCATTCGCAGCCACCCGTTACAGCTGTTCCTGTGGCTGCCAGGCAATGCCAATGCTGCCGTTTATAACCTGACATTCACCACCTGAAGACTTAACCCGACTTGATTCACCACGCTGAGCTATTAAGCGGTAGTCCTTATTCAACAAGCTAACCTGCTTACGCTCACCACACAAAATGCGCATAGAATCAATTAAGCCACGGTCAGACAAGAAGTTTGTGGTTGGCTCTGTCTGTACTACGTCATCACCTTCAGCGAATTCTGCGGTTTGCAGGCCATAAGGGGAAATCACACCTGAAGCGCCGGCAACCAGGTAATGGAAAGTACCGGCTACCGCGTTATCGGTGCCCTGTGCATCTTCTACAAAGAAAGCACCGCGCTCGCCAATAATATCAAACGCCCCAGTTTCAAGATTCACTTCCATCGCGGTGTTTTCATCAATACCAATCGACAAAGGTGTTGAGCTTGCCGCAGCTAAGCGCATTAAGCGACCATGCCGGCCTCGCTCAGAAAAGTGCGTATCTAAGGTTGCATAATGGAACAGGCTCAAGCCACCTAACGGATGGTAAGTCAGGCTGTCCGGCCCGACATTCGGCGGGCAAGTGGTGTCTAAATCACACCCAAACGGCGGTGGATCAGAGGCAATCGCCCCTTCTTTTATCGCCTGAGCGGTTGTACCGTTAGAGATCATCGGCTTAGAGGTCATGACCGCAGTACCTGCGCTGGTTCCACCAACAACCACTTCTTTTTGCTGAACAGCGGCAATAATCGTTTTCAGCACATCGCCAGGCTGATTATTCGCCTTAACAAAGGTCGAACGAGTTAAATTCTGGTCGCCCCCATTAAAAAACAGTCCGTCGGCCTTCGCAATCATTTCTGCGGCGGCATCAGAGTCTTTGCAAAACGCGACCTGTTCTTTATAACGGTCTCTGTGCACACGGTCACGTTCGTAGGCGCCCAGTTCTTCCTGCTGAATTTTTGCTAGTTCATCGCAACGGCCCTCACGCTGAGCTTTGACTAACGCCGAATCCAAAGGCAGCCAATGCGCTTCAGCTCCCAATTGCTCAAATACACTGCTGTAAAAATCAATAGCGTCATAAGGGTTACGTGATGCAGAGGTCAGAAAATAAATGGTCGGCTTCTGATCATCTCCGGCAACAGACTGAGCCATTTCAACAAAACGCTGAAAAATTGCTTTCGATTCACCTTTCAGGTTTTCATCCAAATTAACGACTTCACGGGCAGAGTCAGGAACAGGAAGCTCAATTAAATCGATAATCCGGTTCCATTCCGCGTCTGACAATGCGTTATAAAGCTGCTGTGTCGCACGACGGGTAAATTCACGCAGAAAAACACGTTCAGGAACAATGTCTTCTTTTAAACGTTCATGAATCAATTCCAGCGCATCAGCCACCTTCTTGCGAGTTTCTTCACGGTAAGTTGGCCAAACCGACTCCGCCGTTGCTTTGGAACGAAACTTTTTTGACAGATTGAGATATCTGTCAGTGCGCATGGTGTCCTTATCTATCCAGTCAACGTCGTCGCAATTGTCCGACGCGAAACTGGAACAAGCCTCTAATCCGCCGCCGGCAAGTAATAGATGTCGATAGCTACCATCTTCCTCCGCATTTGAAGGCGCTGTAAAGAGAGACGCCAGCACCGTCAAAGAGAGCAAGGAAAACAACGACTTAACCATAAATAGAACCCCTTTTTACCGACGGCGTGCGCCGCTTAAGTATTTCAATTGACATAGTATAAGACTGCAACGCTAGAGTGTCTGCTACCCAACTGTCAAATTTAAGACAACAAATTAATGTATTTATTATAGATGCGTCTTGAATTCTCGTTGCACTAACTTATGTAATAGCCACTAGTGACACCGTTGTTAATGGCAGTAACCTTTTGAAAATAAATAGTTTTCAGGGCTCGTGATAGCCATTCTAACACTGCTATACTAACCCCTGATTCACGAAATAAGACCACACTTATAAGCTATGAATTCATCGCTACGTTTTTGCGTCCTGCTACTGTTTCTGGGGAGTCTCCTAACAACCAGTCTCGCGCTCGCTCAGGAGAAACTGGTCTTTCGTGCGCCTGACGAAGGCCCTTTTACGCAATACGTAACAGCAGTTCTTGAAGAAGCTTATGCCAAACTGGATATCAAGCTTGAATATATTGAGCTACCTCGCGCTCGTGGTGAACAGCTAGCGACTGAAGGTACCATTGCTGGTGAGCTTGGAAGAACAGCCATGCTTGAGAACAAGCGTCGCGACCTTCGCCGTATCCCATTTCCATTATTCACTTTCGACATCATAGCTGTCGCTGACAGGCGCGACTGCGGTTACTGCCCATTGTCGAAAATAGAAAGTCTGGCATACGTCGATGGTATGGATTCCATTACTGACGTCGTTGAAAGTCTTCCTCACCAGCCGTCCATAGTAACGCCTATTGATCTCGAACAAGTACTAAAGCTGCTTGAATCGGGACGCATTCAGTTTGCTTTTATGGGGGACTTCCAGTTTCAAAGTTCGGAATTAAGCGATAACCCGCACTTTATTAGCCACAAACTGTCCACCGAAACTGGCTTCCATTATCTAAACGAAGAACACGCCCGACTTATTCCTCAGCTCACTTATCAGCTGCAAGAGATGCATGAGAATGGTCGTATGAAAGTGCTTCGTGAAAAGTATGGAATAAAGCCCGAGCCTGCGGTGGAGCCTATTAAACGTCCGGAGCAACTGACGGTTGTTGGCGCCATACACCCCGGCTTACTGAATGCCGACGGCACCGGTAAACTTTGGCAAATAGCAAAGTCAACGTTCCCGATGTTTACTTCTCAACTCAATACCGTTGTCAGTAGCTGGCAACGCAGTATTCAGCTGATCCAGGAAGGCCGTGCTGATGCCCTCATCGGTGTTCGTCCGGATCAAAGAATAGAGAATATTATTCTGTCAAAATACCATGTCGCTTATGACGACAGTGTTTTTCTCTTTACCCTGGAAGAGCCTAACGAAGGCCCTATTTGCATTTCAGGCCCTCGTTTTATGGAAAATTTAGTTGATACTGAGCGCCCTTTTTATCGCGCATCAAACTCTCTTGATTGTTTTGCGCTGCTCGATATGGAAAGGGTGAGTGCGGTTGTGGACTACAAGGATAACCTGCCAGACTGGACAGAACAGCCTTACAAAAAACAAAAATTATCGGATCCTCTGCCACTGTTTGTGGCGTTTTCAGACACGCCACGAGGCCGCTCACTTAGAAGCTTATTCGACACGGTTCTGGCCCAGCAAAGCCCAATAGCCATCGATAAATAACTTAACAGGCCCCTTTAAAACCATTTTGGCGCCAGGCTTCATAGGCAAAGATAGCAACAGAATTTGACAGGTTAAGACTGCGGCTGCTGTCCGCCATAGGCAACCTCAACCAGTTCTCTTCTGGAAAGGTTCTCAGCACTTCCATAGGCAATCCACGGGTTTCGGGGCCAAAAAGCAGAACATCGCCCGCTTCATAATTTACCTCAGCATAGCT
>TARA_R100000750_G_scaffold18524_1_pt1 | contig 11047 bp, 7 predicted proteins | sample TARA_R100000750 | Tara Oceans TARA_R100000750 (sample SAMEA2623327) | marine metagenome | biome: marine biome (ENVO:00000447); feature: mesopelagic zone (ENVO:00000213); material: "saline water (ENVO:00002010), including plankton (ENVO:xxxxxxxx)" | depth 375 m
TTTAAAATAAAAAAGAATGAGTAAAATGATATACCGCTTAAAATCTAAACTTCCTGAGAATCGAATATTTTTAAATTTGTGTAGAATTATCTTGAATACGAGAATTAAGAAGCGTTGGCTTGTGTGTTCTATTTACTTTGCTGCCATAAGCAAAGCAAGTGAGGAACGAGCGCAGACATAATATCCATTATAGTTGACAAACGCGTTAAAGACTTAAATAAATAAGAAAGCGTTTTGTCCTATAATGTACTGCGTTATGTTAATATAGCTTAGGTTTTTAAAGAATTAATTCTTTAAAAAGGGCAAAAAAAATTATTAAAAAAATTCATGTAAGGGTTGAAAATTTGCGGTTCATTTAAAGCAAATTTTTAACGCTTATATACCGCTTTCCTTTTAGCGAAAAATGGGTAAAGCTTTTTCTGCTTTACTTATTTTTTAGCTGCGTGAGGGATAGAAGCGGCATCCTTTCTGTTTTTCACAGAAAGATATAGCGGATAGTCCGACCTTTAGGGCACGCCCAAATAATTCAACTTTGCCTTAATAAATTTATAACACATCTCAAAATATACGAAACTTTTCGATACATTTGCAACCAATGAAATTAATTAAACCAATAATAGCTGTCTTTTTATTATTGACTTATTCATTTGCTTTTGCAGTTGAATTAATTCCTCATTGTCATTGTATTAATGAAGTAATGGATTACGTTGAGATTAATCAAGCTGATTCTCAACATGAGCATCATAATCATGTTCAAACCAAGGTGATAGATGGTAAGGATATTACTATTAAAAAACATACTTGTGAGGATATATTGTGTGTTGTTGAATGTTTTTTAAGTGAATTAGAACATCCGCAATCTGACATAATTCATCAACAGTTTACCACATTAGAAATAAATAATACTGAGTATAAATCTTTATCAAAAACAAAAATCATAGCAGTTTTATTTGCTGTTTTTGTTGAACCTAGCATAGTCGAATCACATCAAGAATTTAACACTGCTTTTATTGATGAGTATCAATTGTCGCTCATCAAATCCTCCCCTCATAGAGGACCCCCAATATTTTCTTGTTAAGCGATTGTAGCCGACCGATAGTATCGGAATAGCAATCTGTTTGTTTCTTTTTGGATTTTTCCAAGAAGACATTATTGTATTCTATTAACAAGAAAATATTTCATTATGATTAACAAAATAATTTTATTCTCAATAAAGAACAAGCTCATCATAGGGTTGATGATGTTGGCTTGGGTTGGTGTTGGAATTTATTCCATGAAAGAAGTACCAATAGATGCCGTACCTGACATCACTAATAATCAGGTGCAAGTAATTACCACTTCTCCAAATCTCGGAACCGAAGATATTGAACAATTTGTAACCTATCCGGTGGAGGTCGCTATGGCTAACCTCCCTGGCATTACTGAAATTCGTTCTATTTCTCGTTTCGGATTATCGGTAGTAACCCTTGTGTTTGAAGATGATATGGGCACTTATTTGCCCAGACAACTGGTTTCGGAGAAATTGGCCGATGTAAAAGCTTCTATACCTCAAAAATTTGGAGAGCCTTTTATGGGCCCCATTACAACTGGGTTAGGGGAGATTTATCAATATACTTTACAAGTAGATTCTGCATATAAAGATAAATACACTGACACTGATTTAAGGACTTATCAGGATTGGATAGTAAAAAGACAAATGGCTATGCTTCCGGGAGTGGTAGAAGTAAATAGTTTCGGTGGAAGAATAAAGCAATACGAAATTGCCGTTGACCCTGACAGGTTAAGAAGTATGAATATTACCATTGCCGATATTTTTAAGGCACTGGAACTTAACAATGAAAACACAGGGGGTGCATACATTGTAAAAGACCACAAAGCCAATTTTATCAGAGGAGAAGGCTTAGCCAGATCATTAACAGATTTGGAAAACATTGTGGTTACTACCGAAAATGATATTCCTGTTTTAATAAAGGATGTGGCGACTGTGAGGTTTGGTCATGCGGTGCGTTTTGGTTCTTTTACCAAAAACGGAGAAGGAGACGCAGTTGGTGGAATGATATTAATGCTAAGAGGAGAAAACTCTAATGATGTAATTGCAAGAGTGAAAGACCGTGTGGTAGAAATTGAAAAATCCTTACCAAAAGGCATTAGCATTAAACCCTTTATTGATAGAGCTTCTTTAATTGAAAAAACAACCAGTACAGTTTCTTCCAACCTGTTAGAAGGAGGTTTGATTGTCATATTTATATTGGTGTTGTTTTTAGGAAATTTCAGAGGTGGTTTAATAGTCGCATCTACCATACCTCTCTCGCTATTATTTGCTTACATTATGATGAACATCTTTGGTGTTTGGTCAAACTTAATGAGTTTAGGAGCAATAGATTTTGGAATTATAGTAGATGGAGCGGTGATTATTGTAGAAAGTGTCGTCTTCTATATTTCACAAAGGGTTAGAAATACGGTGAACGGACGACTTTCACAACAAGATTTGGATGAAATATCCAATACATCATCCAGTAAAATGATGAATGCCGCTTTTTTTGGGCAACTTATTATTTTAATTGTGTTTATTCCTATTCTAACACTACAAGGAGTAGAAGGTAAAATGTTTACACCTATGGCAATGACATTCAGTTTTGCCGTAATCGGTGCAATGATACTTTGTTTAACTTATGTACCTATGGTTTCAGCTCTCTTTATGAGTAAAAAACCATCTCAAAAAGTAATGTGGGGAGACAAGGTTATCAATTGGATGGCGGATAAATATGAGCCTCTGCTTCAAAAAGCTTTAAATAGAAAAAAACTCATTCTTTCTATTTCCGTTGCTTTTCTTGTATTGGCAATATTTACTTTTTCACAAATGGGTGGAGAATTTATTCCAAAATTGGATGAAGGAGATATTGCCATGCAAGCCTTATTAAAGCCTGGTAGTTCTCTAGAGGAAACCGAAAAAGTATCTTCTTTAATTGAGAAAACCATATTGGATAATTTCCCAGAAGTAACCGAAATGGTTTCTCGAATAGGAGTGGCAGAGTTACCTACCGACCCTATGCCAATGGATATTGCCGATATGTTCATTATCCTAAAACCACAGTCTGAATGGACTTCTGCTGAAACCAAAGAAGAACTCATTGATAAAATCAAAGATAAATTAGCCTTTATACCGGGAGTGAATTATGAATTTTCGCAACCCTTGGAACTTCGATTTAACGAATTAATGACTGGTGTAAGGCAAGATGTTGCCATTAAACTTTTTGGTGAAGACTTGGATGCTTTAGCGAGTTACGCACAAAAAATGTCAGAAATTATAGGAACGGTGGAAGGAGTAGCTGATATAAAAGTAGAAGCTACAAAAGGCTTACCCCAAATGACGGTTAAATACGAACGTGAGAAACTGGCACAATATGGTTTAAACGTTCAGGAACTGAATACGATTGTAAGAACAGCATTTAGTGGCGAAGTAGCAGGGGTTATTTTTGAAGGCGAAAAACGGTTTGATTTAGTTGTTAGACTAAAAGATGAGCATAAAACCAGTATTGATGACCTCAAAAATATTTATGTAGAACTACCTAATGGGCAGCAGCTACCTTTAAAAGAAGTAGCAAGTATAAGCTATCAAGGAGGTCCTATGCAAATTTCAAGAGAAGGCACTAATCGTAGAACTTATGTAGGAATAAACGTAAGAGGACGAGATGTAGAATCTGTGGTCAACGAGATACAAGATAAGTTAGATGCTCAACTGGATTTACCACCGGGTTATTACATCAAATATGGTGGTTCATTTGAAAACTTGCAAAGAGCAAAATCACGACTAATAATTGTAGTACCTATTGCCTTGGCATTAATTTTCGTACTCCTCTTCTTTGCCTTGAAATCGTTTAGCCAAACTATTATGATTTATGTGGCAATACCACTTTCAGCAATAGGTGGTATATTCTCTCTTTGGTTGCGAGACATGCCTTTCAGTATTTCTGCCGGAGTTGGATTTATCGTTTTGTTTGGGGTTGCGGTGTTAAATGGTCTCGTCCTCATAAGTAGTATGAACGAACTCAAACAAGAAGGTATGAGTTTAAAAGAGCGGATAATTAAGGGGACAAAAGAGCGGATTCGCCCCATCTTTTTAACAGCAACTACCGATATATTGGGCTTTCTGCCAATGGCTATTTCTACCTCTTCCGGAGCAGAAGTACAACGTCCTTTGGCAACTGTTGTGATCGGTGGTATGCTTACGGCATCTATCCTAACATTAATTATCATCCCAATTCTATACAATATAGTGGAAGCAAGAGCGGAACGTAAAAGGCTAAAAAAGGATTCCAATGAAGGTTTCAATATTAGCGGAACCAGTATCGCTACACTTTTGATAATTCCTTTGATTGGGTCATTTACCTTATTTGGTCAGACCGCTCAGGCTCAAGTTAGTGAAGTAAAACAGCTCACTTTAGATGAGGCAATCAGCTTTGGATTAAGTAATAACGGAAATGTAAAAGCCGCTGAAACCGAAATTGAACGCTTAGGAGCCTTGAAAGGAACAGCCTTTGATTTGGGTAAAACCGATGTTGGTGTTCAATATGGGCAATATAACAGTTTTGAAAATGATTTTGCGTTTTCGATAGACCAAAAATTTCAATTTCCTACGGTCTATTCGAGTAAAAACGGATTGGCAAAAGCCAACATAAAAGCCGGTGAGTTTGAAAAAGCGATTACGGAGAACGAGTTAATTAAGGAAATTAAATTAACCTGGTATCAACTTGCTTATTTGATGGATAGAAACAAACTACTTCTTTATCAAGATAGTATGTATGTAAAGTTTTTAAAAGCAGCCGAATTAAGGTATCAAACAGAAGCAGGAACCTTGCTCGAAAAAGTAACGGCTGAATCTAAAGTAACCGCTATAAAAGCGATTATTGCTCAAAATGAAGCAGATATAAAAAGCTACAAAAAAAGGCTTCAAACCCTTTTAAACAGTCCCAACCCTGTTGATATTATTGACGATTTTAATTCTAAGAAGGAATTGAAACTCACTTTAGATACAGCAATTATTGCCAACAACCCCAATTTGGGCTATTTAACCAATCTAATTACAGTTAGAGAAAAAGAAAAGTCGCTAAATAAAGCACAGTTTCTACCTGATTTTTCCATTGGTTATTTTAATCAATCTTTAATTGGGAACTATACGATTAATGGTACAGACCAGTTTTTTGGAAGCAGTCAGCGGTTTACAGGCTTACAAGCCACCATTTCAATTCCACTATGGGCAAAACCGGATTTAGCACGCATAAAAGCAGCCAAACTGAATCAGCAAAAAGCAGAAACAGAAGCGGATTATTACCAAACTGTATTATTGGGAGAGTATGAAAGAGTCGTTCAGGATTATTTAAAATACAAATACACCCTTGAAACCTACGAAACCAATGCCCTGCCACAAGCAGAGTTAATATTGTCAAACGCCACCAAAAGTTTTGAAGGTGGAGCAATTGATTATGTAGAATACATTCAAGGGTTAAACAATGGGCTTGAAATTAAAAACACCTATCTGGCTATTCTTAACCAATACAATCAATCCATAATTGCCATAGAATATTTAGCAGGTAGGTAATCATTTATTAAAAAATTTAAAAATAAAAATCATGAAAACGAACATAAAATTAATCATCGGAATTGTAACTATAGCAGCCCTGATGTCTGCTTGCGGTTCTTCATCACCTAAAGAAAAAGAGGAACACGGAGAACATGAAGAAGCAGGACATGGCGAAGAAGATATTGTTTCTTTAACCGAGCAGCAAATGGATGCCATTGGCTTAAAAATGGTTCAATTAGAAAAAAGAACCTTAAATATTGCAGTAACTGCTTCGGGAACTTTAGAATTAGCTCCGCAAGACAAAGCAGATGTAAGTCCCGTAATTGGCGGAATCGTAAAAACGATAAATGTTTTTGAAGGCGATAAAGTGCGAAAAGGACAAGTATTGGCAACTTTAGAACATCCTGATTTTATTCAATTACAGCAAGACTACATCAATACGGTAAACAGCTTGGAATACCTTGAAAAAGAGTACGAAAGACAGAAAAAACTATACGAAGAAAAAGTAGGTTCTGGTAAAGATTTTCAAAAAACAAGTGCCGATTATTTCAACAGTAAATCAAATGCTGAAGCACTTAAAGCAAAGTTGAATATGATAGGCATCAACAGTTCGGAAGTAGCCAAAGGAAAAATTTTCCCGTTGGTAAATCTTACAGCACCTATTAATGGCATAGTAAGTTTAGTAGAAACGAATGTTGGCTCCTACATCGAACCGCTTACCAAAGTATTTGAAATCGTTGATAATGAAAAAATACATGCAGACCTTATGGTTTTTGAAAAGGATATGGATAAAATCAAGGTAGGGCAGAAAATATATTTTTCAACTACGGGAGTAGCTGATAAAGAATTGGAAGCGAAAATTTTTGCCATAAGCCCGGCATTTGAACAAAATCCAAAAGCAATACACGTTCATGCCAATATTGTAACCCAAAATGTAAAACTCTTACCTGGTATGTACATCAAAGGTAAAATAATTGCCAATGATGTAGAAACGGATGTACTTCCTGAACATGCCATTGTTACTGAGGAAGGCAAAACCTACATTTTTGTTAAAAAAGAAGGCGAAGAACACGATCATGGGCATGAAAAAGAAGAACAAAATAGTGAGGAACACGCACACGAAAGCGACAAAGACGAACACCATGAAGGACATGAAGAAGGCAAGTGGGGTTTTGAAATGGTAGAAGTAATTACGGGTGCTACCAGCAATGGATATACAGAAGTTAAACTGTTGAAACCATTACCGAAAAATGCTCAAATAGCAGGTAACGGAGCATATTACCTATTAGCAGAAATGGGCAAAGGAGAAACGGAACATAGTCATTAATTTGGAAAGTTAAAAAAGATGAAAGAAATAAAAGCATTTATAAGAACAACTAGGTTGACTCTTATTCTCGAAGCACTGAAAAGTGCTGGTTTCTATAACGTTACATTTAATACTTGTGAAGGAACAGGCACTTATCAAAACGAAGAAGCATCCCCTTCCCTGCGGTTTCACATTACCGATAGCGAGCTTGTTAAGCTTGAATTGGTTTGCAGTGCAAATGATGTGGACACCATCGTTCAAATTATTACACAAAACGGCAGAACAAATGAAACGGGTGATGGAATCGTTTATGTATCCTCCATAGAAAGAGCGATTAAAATAAAAAATGGACAAGATGCCAGTTCAGATTTTAATAAAAATAAAAACACGAAAACATGAAATATATAAAAATAATAGTATTGTATTTTTTCGTCCTAATGACTTTAGTCGGAAAAGCACAAAATCCCATCGTTCAAAACATCTTGAATGATATCCGTATGGATTCCATGACCTTCTTTGTGAAACAACTCACAGGAGAAGAACAGGTAATCATTGGCGGAGTTCCTGATACAATTTTTTCACGCCATAAAAACCAGCCCGGCAATGAAAAGGCATTTCAGTTTGTAAAGCAAAAATTTGTAGACTATGGATTACAAGTAGATTCCCTCCAATTTAGTGCGACAGGAAAAAATTTACTGGGTATCAAAATTGGAACAACATATCCAAGCAAAAAATTTATACTTGGTGCACATTACGATAATGTCGGTTCTACAGTGGCTCCGGGAGCGGATGATAATGCCAGCGGCTCGGCAGCCGTCATAGAAGCTGCAAGAATATTCTCCAATTACAATTTTCCGTTTACCGTCATTTTTGCTTTATGGGATGAAGAAGAGCAGGGACTAATAGGAAGCAATGCCTATGCTTCTTTTGCGGCTTCAAATAACGATACAATTCTCGGTTATATCAATATGGATATGCTGGGATGGGATGGTAACAACGACTCATTAGCAGATTTACACGTAAGGCCGGTGGCCAATTCGCTGCAATTAGCGGACAAAGCTATTGAAGCCGATTCAGTCTATTCTATTGGCTTGGGATTACATATTGTGAATCCCGGAACTGGAGCCACAGATCATGCAGCTTTTTGGAACAATGGTTTTACAGCAATAGGCATTAATGAAGAATACGATAATGACTTTAACCCTTATTGGCATACTCCGGCAGATTTGCTGGGACAGTTTAACCTACCCTTTTATGAAAAATGTGCCAAATTGGCCTATGCAACAATAGCGGAATGCGCTTTAGACAATACAATCGTCTTATCTGCAAAAGAACAGGATTTTGAAAAGGCAAGTTTCAATATTTATCCTAATCCGGTAGTTCATCAATTAACCATTCGAAAAATAGATGGTGCTCAAGGAGAATATACCATTATGGTATATAATGCTAATGGGCAAATGCTGCATTCGGTTTCAACAAACCACACAATGCAATTGGATGTTTCTAATTATCCTGCTGGCATCTATTCCATTCAAATTGCCTCACAAGAACAACAGTTTTTAGAGATTAAAAAATGGGTAAAACAATAAGCAAGAATAAAAAAACATTATGGAAAATTTCAAAACAACATTTGACAACCTCCTGATTGATACACTTGGTATTAGTCAGGAGGACATCAAATCCGAAACACATTTTACCAATGATTTGGGAGCAGATTCACTCGATTTGGTAGAATTAACGATTGAATTTGAAAAGGCATTTAATATAGTTATACCTGATAACGATGTAGAACAACTCCAAACAATTGGTGATGCTGAAAGATATTTAAATAATAAGTTGAATTATGTCTCAAATATTAAACTCAAAAAATTATGAGTGAAGCCTGTTCAAAAGAAGTTTGTTTAACAGACGAAATAAAACCAAAAAAAGAAAATTATTTTGAAAAGTATAAAGCATACCTCCCTTCAATTGTAAGTCTTGTTATATTATTAACAGGGGTAACATTTGATCAATTGGAAATGGCTTGGTTTAACACCTATTTTCAAGTGTTTTTATTTGGAATGGCCTATTTAATAATTGGAGGCCCTGTGGTATGGAAAGCAATAACTCGCATACCTAAAGGAGATGTTTTTAATGAATTTTTTCTAATGAGTATTGCAACGATTGGAGCTTTTTTTATTGGCGAATATGCCGAAGGTGTGGCGGTTATGTTATTTTATGCTGTTGGAGAGTTATTTCAGGATGCAGCTGTTAACAATGCGAAACGCTCCATAGAATCACTACTGAAATTACAAATAGAAGAAGTGAATGTAGTAGAAAACGGAACAACAGTAATTAAACATCCAAAAGAAGTAAAACTTGGCGAAATAATTAAAGTAAAATCGGGAGAAAAAGTAGCTCTTGATGGAGAACTAATCACAGAAAAGGCCTCTTTTAACACCGCAGCACTCACCGGAGAATCAGTACCCGATGATAAGAAAAAAGGAGATACAGTATTGGCGGGAATGGTTAACTTAAATACCGTAGCAGAAATAAAAATAACAGCACTTTATGCAGATACCAAGCTCTCTAAAATTCTTAAAATGGTTCAAGAAGCCAGTGGTAGAAAAGCAAAAACGCAACTCTTTATTTCCAAATTTGCTAAAGTTTACACGCCTATTGTTGTATTTCTGGCAGTAGCTCTAACATTTTTACCCTATTTTATTGTAGATAATTATGTCTTTAACGATTGGCTGTATCGTGCCTTAGTATTTTTAGTTATTTCATGTCCTTGTGCTTTGGTTATCTCCATTCCGCTTGGTTATTTTGGCGGTATTGGAGCGGCATCTCGTAATGGCATTCTTTTTAAAGGCTCTGATTATTTGGATAAAATGACCGAAATAGATACTGTGGTTATGGATAAAACAGGAACACTGACCAAAGGAATTTTTGAAGTACAAAAAGTTGTTTCAGAAAGTTTATCGGAAAAAGAATTACTCCATATTGCAGCTGCAATAGAAACCTATTCAACCCATCCAATTGCCGAAGCAATTGTAAAGTATGCCGAAACCGATTTTAAAAAGGTTGAAATAAAAAATGTGGAAGAAATTTCTGGTCATGGCTTAAAAGGTGAACTAAACAATCAAACTATTTTAGCAGGAAATAGCAGATTGCTTGAAAAATTTAATGTTACTTATGATGAAAAAATTTCGGAAATAACAGACACGATAGTTCTATTAGCCATCGCAGGAAAATTTGCCGGTTATATTACTATTGCCGACACCATAAAAGAAGACGCTGAAGAAGCCATAACAGCATTGCATCATCTTAACATACGAGAAGTGGTTATGTTATCAGGAGACAAGCAATCTGTAGTTGATAAAATAGCAAAACAATTAGGATTGGATAAAGCCTTTGGTGGTTTATTACCAGAAGACAAAGTTAATGAAGTCAGTAAATTGAAAGCAGCAGGTGGAAAAATAGCTTTTATTGGTGATGGTATTAATGATGCTCCTGTAATAGCAATGTCTGATGTAGGTATGGCAATGGGAGGATTAGGTAGTGATGCTGCCATAGAAACGGCTGATGTAGTAATTCAAACCGACCATCCATCTAAAATAGCAACCGCTATAAAAATAGGTAAAGCAACCAAGCGAATTGTTTGGCAAAATATTATTTTAGCAATGGGAATAAAGTTAATTGTTCTTGCTCTAGGTGCAGGGGGTATTGCAACTATGTGGGAGGCTGTTTTTGCTGATGTTGGGGTGGCACTGTTAGCAATTTTAAATGCGGTTAGGATTCAAAAAATGAGATTTTAATAAATTAGCTTATAAATACTTTTCCTTTGAAGAAGTAATATAGAAAACAAAGGACTTTTTTCATTATTAGCTAAAATGAAAAATACAGAAGAAGAAGAAGGTGAGGGACATGGTCATTAACAATGACTACAATACAAAAAATTGTGACAGAAAGATGTGATTATGTTAAATAGAAAGGCGTGTTGGCACGAAAGAAATGCGGGCAAGCGTTTGGCGTGAATGGATAAATGCGTAGAAACAAATAAAAGGGGCTTGTCCTTTTGTTGCGTAGCAAACAATTACTTTTATATTGTTTTAGCATTTATACAAAGAGCGTAGATAGCATATTTCTTTCTTGATTTTTTGGTTCTTTTTTATCAAGAA
>TARA_R100000750_G_scaffold32849_3_pt1 | contig 10966 bp, 13 predicted proteins | sample TARA_R100000750 | Tara Oceans TARA_R100000750 (sample SAMEA2623327) | marine metagenome | biome: marine biome (ENVO:00000447); feature: mesopelagic zone (ENVO:00000213); material: "saline water (ENVO:00002010), including plankton (ENVO:xxxxxxxx)" | depth 375 m
TCAGCGGCAAGCCCGTCCCGGACCTGCGCGTTCGCGGGGGCCGTCAGCAGGGCGGCGGCGAAAGTGAGGGCGATGACACGGAGCATTGTGATCCTCCTGGTCCGGTTGCGGTCATTGGGCAAATCTTGCCCGCACGGTCGCGCCATCATGGCGGCGGCCTTAGATTTCATTGTCTTGCTGTTGGTTTGTCGCGCGGCGGGCTAACGGCCGTTCGGTCGAACTCTCGGACGGTCAGGCAGCGGTCTGCACCGTGACGGCCCCGTTGGCGCTTGTCGGCAAGTCATATTCATCTACGTTGCCCCCCAGTCGGCCAACTTGTTTCGACGGATGGCGCCGCACAGACGGCGCCCCAGCGGAGGGCAATGTCATGGCAACGCGGCGCTGTGCCGCAAAACATGCCTCCATCCGCTGTCTTCAATAGCAAAACTCCGCCAACCCGCAAAAGGTTCCCTTGCCCCCTGAATTCCCCGTTAACGATGGGACGGGGAACGAGTCGTGAGGCATCTGCGTTACGCCAATGCGGGTCTTTTTCCCGCCAGTGAAGGACACGCCAGACATGAATGCCATCCCCCGTTTGCCCCCTCGTTCGACCCGCGGCAGATCAATCCCTGTCCGGCCACAACGGGCGGAGGCGGATCCTGTGGTCTTCCTGCCCGGTCTGTTCATGACCAGCGACGTCTGGGTACCGATCTGCCAAACCATGGGGCTGCGCAACCGCTTGCTGCTGGATCTTCCGGGACACAGCACGGGCGAGACGGCCGCACAGGTGATCGAGATGCTGCACGGCGACCGCTGGCTGGATCGGATGGAGACCCGGATTGCAGAGTTTTCGGGCGGACGCCCGGTACATCTGGTCGGCCATTCGACCGGCGGTCTGGTGAGCCTGCTGCTGGCGTGGCGCGCGCCGCAGCTTGTACGCTCTCTGGTGCTGGTGGGCGCCCCCATCACCGGTCACCGCGATCTGCCACGCGACCTAGGTGCCTCGCTGATGGCACATGACTATGCAGGACGATGGAGCATGCCGCTGCTCTGGCGGCTAGGGTTGGCGACAAGGAACAATTTCGAACGTACCATGGCGACGGTGATGCCACGCGCTGCGGCGCGGAACGTCCCCGACGAGATGCGGCAAAGCCTGCAACGCTGCACGCCCGAGGCAGTACGGCAATTCGGCAAATGGGTACTGGAACAGGATGTAACAGCCACGATGGAACGGATCGACAAACCTTGCCTGGCCATCATCGGGCGTAACGACAGCGTGGTGCCCGCCCAGCACCAAATCAAACTGCTGCATCACTTGCCGCAGGCACAGGCACAGCTTGTCCCCGGCGGTCACCTGCCCTTTGTCGAAAAGCCGCAACATTTTGCCCGGACGCTGCGCGGCTGGCTGTCGTTGCCGCATGACACGCAGACGGCCGGTTGACGGGGATGGCAAACAAACGCGCTTTCAGTTTCGTCCAATCCATGCTGACCCTTCGTCGGATCAGCCGCATTCTCTGGGTGCGGGTCGCTCTGCTGTCGGCGTTGTCCGTCATCGCGGCGCTGTCGGCGGAATTGCTGGGCCCCCTGATCCCGGACGGCCCGCGCGACAGGTTTACCGCGTCCGCCACGCTGCCGATCCTGAACATCCTTGCCAACGGAATGCTGGCGGTCGCAACCTTTTCGCTGGGCATCATGGTGTCGACCCACCGCACGTTGGCACAGCAATCGACCCCGCGCATTCACCGGTTGCTGATGGAGGACACCTCGACCCAGACAATGCTGGCGACCTTTATCGGCGCTTTCGTCTTTGCGCTGTCCTCGATCATCCTTTACCGGGCCGGTTATTACAGCGAGAGCGCGTCGGTGATTGTCTTTGCCGCAACCGTTCTGGTGGTCGCGGCCATCGTTGTGTCGCTGGTGCGCTGGATTGGGCAACTGTCTAAAATCGGCAGCGTGGAATACGCGCTGTTGCGCGCCGAACAAACGGCAAGCGAGATCCTGCGCCAACAACGGCATCTGCCGCGATTGGGCGGACGCCCGCTAGATCAGGCGCCCCCCGAAGAGGGTACAGAGATCTTTGCGCCAACCTCGGGCTTTTTGCGGCGCATCGATATGGACGAATTGCAAAACTGCGCCGAGTCCTGTGACGCGACGGTTTGCCTGGACATTCTGCCGGGTGCAATTGTGCTGCGTGAACAGGTGTTAGGCACACTGCGAGGCAGCAGTGAAACCAAGAGGGTCGCCGCCTGTTTCCTGATCGACCCAGAGCGGACCTATGAACAGGACCCGGGTTATGCGCTGCAGGCGCTGCGCGAATCCGCCTCCAAGGCGCTGTCACCCGGCATTAATGACCCAAAAACCGCCATAGACGTGATCGCACGGCTAGAGCGTTTGCTGTGGGATTGGGTGCTGGCCGATGCGGACGCGGTGGAACCATCTTTCGACCGGGTATTTCTGCGCGAGGTCGGTGCCGACGCCCTGCTCGAGGCCGCATTCCGCGATCTGTCCCGCGACGCGGCAGGGTTTGGCGACGTGCTGGACGCGGTGGCAATGGCGTTGGCGCATCTCCGCAGTCGGATGCCTGCCACAGGCGTCGCCGTGATTGACGATCTGGCGGCAGATCTGCGCGCCCATGGCGATGCCGGGTTGATGACCGACCGGGAACGCGCGCGGCTGACCTGCAAGCTTGACGCGCTTGGCCTAACGCCGGGCCATTGAATCGGGGGGCAGCCCTAGGCCGGATTCATCATTGACCCGGCTTCTGACCCAATCGGCATGTCGGTGCGCATCAACACTTCGAACCACAACATGACCGGCAGAGCAACGATGGCCCCGACAGGTCCCCACAGCCAGAGGCCAAACACGATCGCCACAAAGATGCCCAGCGGGTTCATGGCCAGACGCTGGCCAACCACCCATGGAGTGACAAAGTTTGCCTCTGAGAAATTGATCAGCAAGAAGGCTGCTGCTGGTAGCAACGCCATGGCACCGGTGAATTGCAAGAGCCCGGAAATGACCAGCCCACAGATGATGATAAACGGCCCGAGATACAGCATGTAGTTCAGCACTGCCGCCGCGAGCCCCCAAAGCATCGCGTATTCCACACCTATGGTTAGCATCACCAATGCGGTAATCACCCCCAAACACGCATTGACCAGTGTCACGGCAGCAAAATACCGGGCCACGGCGCGGTCCGCCTTGCGCAATATCGGCTCAAGATGGCCGACCATGGCGTAAATCTCGTTTCGGGTGAGGACGAAGAAAAATAATGTCCCGATAAAGATAAAGAACTGCGCGCCAAAGTTGGGTGCAAGCCACAGCGCATCGCGCACCGAGGGCAAGGCGCTTTTCGTGTCGCTTTCGCCGCCGCCGTTTGCTGCCTCGATTTCCTTGCTGATCGTCTCGATCCCCCGCAGAACCCCGGAAACGGTGTCGATCCAGCGCGCCGCTGCCGCCTTGAGGCGCGGCAATTGGTCAATCAACATGTTCAGAAGCGGCTCTACCATCAGGACAAGCAATCCGATGAGGCTGGTCGTGACCAGCAACAGCAAAATTGCCACGCCGACGCGCGGCACGCCAATCGAGGCCAAGCGTTCTGCCAGGGGCGAGACCACAATCCCGACGACAAGCGCAAAGACAATTGGCGCGATCACGGGCTTGCCCAGATACAGACCAACAGGCACGGCAATCATGGTCAGGATTAGCAACATGACACGCTGCGCGCGGTCGCTGAGGACGGTGGTCAACATGTCAAAACCCTTTTGATCATTTGGACGGCTTGTCCCGGCGCGTCGCCGGATACAGCGCGGCGGCCAGCGCGCCGATTCCAAGAGCAATCGCGCCCGTCGGAAAGCCGGAGCCGGATCTGGCGTCGTGTTCCTTGCCTCTGCTGCCACCGGCTCCGGTCGCGAATAGTGCGATACCCACCCCTATCAGGGCCGCAGCGCCTGGATTGCGTACCGCTGCGCCAAGTGCGCCGCGTGTTATTTTGCCCGCCTGATGTTGCGCAACACCCGCAAGCGGGCCGGTCACGGCACTGCCACGGGTGCTGCCGCCCAACGCCTCCAGCGCAATTTTCAGGCGGGCGCGATCCTCGGCGGCGCGCATTTCAAGCTCTTCTATCTCAGCCACGGCGCATCTCCCGTAGGGTTTCAAGGTCGCGTTTCATGTTGTTGAGGCTGCGTTTCGGCGTCAGTTTTTTCGCGCTGACCCGACGACGCCCGGCCCACACCAGCCCAATCGCGATGACAAGCAAAGCACCGCCCGCAGCTCCGGCCGCCTGCACCGCAGTCAGCCCCTGCGCTGCCAGCCAGACCACAACACCAGAGGCCAACACGTTCAGGCCGACAATCGCCAGCACCGCTGCCGCGCCAAAAAAGGCAATTCCGGTACTGGCGTGGGACAGGCTTTGGGCTATCTCCGCCTTGGCAAGGCGGAATTCGCTTTGCGCCAAGGAAGTCACTCGCAACGCCACCTCAGACAAAAGCCGCGGTGCGTCGCGCAGGTCAGGACCCGGCATCGCCGTGTCCCTTGTTCAGATCTGCCATGACGGACGTTTGCGACGCCTCAACACCTGACGTGTCAGACGTCCGCCGAAGCGCCGCATATCCTGCAAACGCCGCAGCGCCCAAGGCCAGCACCGGGTTCCGTCCGGCGAAACGCAGCCCGCGAGCCACCAGCCCGACCGGCACGGCGACTCCGAACCGTGACACAACCAAGTGTGATGCGAGCAGCAACCCGGCTCTGGCAAGGGCCGGATTGGTACGGCGGGGGTTTGCCTTGTGGGTCATTGCGGCGCTCCTTTTGAGTCTGCGGTTCTGTTCAAGAACACCTGAGGCGGAGAAAGGTTCCCCTCACCTGCACGGCCCTTGATACAATCCATTGACGACAAACGATAAAGGGCGTCGCTTTCGCGACGCCCCCTAGTCTGGTAGGTGGCCCGGATCACCTGTTGTTGCGCAAGGCAAGCCCGACCAGAACGCCGACGCCGACTGCACCGGCGACCGCCAACAGCGGGTTGTCGCGGACTACTTGGGACGACCGCGCGGCTGCGCGCTCGAACTCGTGGCGTCCCTCGGTGAATGCCCGGTCGATGTGTTCTTGCGCCTCTTCCAGTCGTTCGCTCGCGGCCTCTCGGGCGGCGCGCGCATATTCGGCACCGGCTTCGGCGGCTTCGGCTGCGCCATTGGCGACGCGGTCCTTTGTGGTGTTGCTCATGTCAGAACTCCTTTGCTGGCGCATGGCGCCACTGCCTGCGTTTAGGTGCGTAAAGACGCCCGAACCGGCGTCAGAAACATCCCGGCCCGACCCCGAACGTCCGGGGGGCGGGCCGTTTGTCAGGTCTGCCTGGGCCATTGGCCCGGCTTGTCACCCTCGAACAGCGCGTGCCACCAGAGACACCACAAACAGTACGAGGAAAACGAAGAAGAGGATTTGCGCGATCCCGGCTGATGCACCGGCAATACCGCCAAAACCAAGTACCGCGGCAATCAGCGCGACAATGAAAAAAGTCAGGGCCCAACCAAGCATGGGAAGTCTCCTTGATGTTGTTCCGAACGTTTTTTAACGCGCCGTCTGTGGCGCTGTGATAAGGAAACGTGGCTGATGACCAAAGGTTCCGACCCTTTCCCGCAAACTTTGCGGGGCAACGCACACAAGAGCAAAAACACGCCGCTTGCCCAGCGCCTTTTGCAGGGCAAGAAAATTACCTTAAGTGACGTATTGTCGTGTGAGTGTGTCCATGAAAGATATTCCCGCAATTGATCTCAAGGGTGACGCCCACATGCATGACGGACAACTCGGGGATGCTGAGCGACTAAAGGCGTTGGCACGGACGGGGGTCATGGATGGCCCTGGACCGGGTGCCCATCAACGCGCGGCCCGTATCGCTGCGCGCCTGCTGGATGTTCCCGTCAGCCTTGTGTCTTTTGTCGATGACACCCGACAGTATTTCTCGGCTCATGTCGGCCTCGAAGGCGATGTCGCACGCGAAAGCGGCTCTGGCCTTAGCCACTCGCTGTGCCAGTTTGTGGTAAAATCCCAAGAACCGCTGATTGTCACTGATGCCCCAAAAGACCCAAGGGTGTGCAACAACGGTGCGGTGCGCAATCTGGGCGTGGTGGCCTATCTGGGGATGCCGATCCGGTCCCCCGACGGTCATGTGCTGGGATCGTTCTGCGTGATCGACCGCAAGCCGCGCGATTGGTGCGAGGACGACGTCGAACATATGCTCGACATGGCCGCAATGATCGAATCCGACATCCGGCTGCGTGAAACACTGGAAGAACGCGACATCATTCTTCAGGAAATGAGCCACCGCGTCAGAAACCTCTTTACCATCATCAACAGCATGTTGCGGATGGAGCGTAGAACGCATGACACCGCGGACGCACTGGCCGAGAGCATGGGGGCGCGGCTCAAGTCTCTGAGCGACGCGCATGAGATGATTGTGCCAGTCGTCAATGCACGGCGCAGCACCGGCACAACCACCACGCTGGACGCCCTGACCCGCAAGCTGCTGGCCCCCCATGGTGCCGAAAACGAGACGCACATCACGATCAGTGGGGAACATGTACCAATCGGGGCAAAGGCGGCAGTGTATTTGACACTGGCCCTGCACGAACTGGCGACCAATGCGGCGAAATACGGCGGGCTTTCAGCCGATGGTGGACGGCTGTCAATCAGCTGGCGCCAGACCGACGATGATATCGTCGAAGTAAGCTGGGAAGAAACAGGATTTGAAAGGAAAACCAATGCCGAGCCACGGACCGGCTTTGGTGCGCGACTGCTGTCTATCGCTATCGAAGGCCAGCTTGCCGGTCAGATCAAGACACAGGCCGGCCCCGACCGTTTCCAACGCAAACTTCACATTCCGCTGCAACGCCTTCAATCCTGACCGAAATTGGCGCGGCGCGGCAGGGAACCATTTCCCCGCTGATGTGTTCACGAAGAGGAGGAGGGCGTCTCGGACGAGGAAATGGCATGAAGCTGGTACGTTGCGGCCAGTCGGGTGCGCGTGCTTTCATAAACAGTACTTCTGGCTGTGAAAGTTGCGTGAAACCTCAGGCTCTTTATTTCTGTATCCTGACGTTTTTACGCCCACCACGTTTGAGGATCGACCACTTTTCATGAGAACGCGCCTGAAAAATCTGTCCCGTGCAACACGCAGTCTGTCCGCGCGGATCGCAGTCCTTATGACTGTTGCCATGTTGCCGGTCGGCCTGATCGCCGTGTACCAGACACAAGCCGTCATCGACAGCGCCCGCCAGCAAAGCCGCACCTCGCTGATGTCGCAGATCCGGTCCGAAGCCGCCGCTGAGCGTGAATTGATCGAAAATGCCGTCGCCACGTCAAATGGGCTTGCCGTTCTCATTGCGAAATTGGGCGAAGACAATTGCGATGACATTTTGCGCGGCTTTGTCGAAGGCAATGAAAACTACATCTTTGCCGGTTTCATTCGCTCCTCTGGCTGGCTGGCCTGTAGCTCGACCGGCGACACCATGGATCTGTCCGGGCGCGACACGGTTCGCAGAGCTTTGGAACGGGGCGGATCCAGCGTGCAGCTGGTTCAGGAAGGAGCCATTACGGGGCGCAGTATCGTCATTGTCACCCAACCGGTGCGCAACGACGATGAAATCATCGGCTTTGTGTCGCTGTCGATCCCGCATGCCACCGTGTTGAGAAAGCTGGAAGATCCCGACTCGGAAAGTGGTCTGCGCATCGCCGCAATCGATATAGAAGGCGACCTGATCGCCGCCTCTCTGGGGATGGAAGCGGCAGAGAATTTCCTGCCCCGCGATATCGCTCTTTCCGATCTGGTTCAGAGCCGGAACACGACCTTTCGCGGGCCAAGCGGCACGGGTGAAGACCGCTATTATGCGGTCACGCCCATGATCGAAGGCAAGGTCATGCTGGTTGGCAGCTGGCCCCTATCATCTGTGCCAGGCACTGACACTCAGCTGCAAACCTGGATCGCCATTGCCCTGCCCGTCCTCATGTGGATCGCAGGCGTGGGGGTTGCCTTGTTCGGTATTCAGCAACTGGTGATCCGCCACGTTGCAAAACTGCGATCCGCGATGCGGCGCTTTGCCTTGGGGGAGCGCGCGGAAACCTCATTGGACCTGAAAGACCCGCCAGCGGAGCTGGAAGAAGCGCAGCGCGCCTTTAACCGCATGGCATTGTTGATCACCGACGGTGAATTGCGCCGCGAACAGGATCTCAAAGACAAGGAAGTTCTACTGCGGGAGGTGCATCATAGGGTCAAGAATAACCTGCAACTGATCGCTTCGATCATGAACATGCAGGCGCGTGAATTGGAGACCGATGAGGCAAAACACGTCGTGGCCGAACTGCAACGACGGGTGCGTGGCATGGCCGTGTTGCATCGCACTTTGTACAATACCCCGACCAGCACAACCGTGGATGCCGCCGCACTGGTGCGCGCCGTGGTCCGCGATGTGCAGGACCTTGTAGGGGTCAGGCTGGCGCCCCAGATCGATACAGATCTGAAAGAGATCGCCCTTTATCCCGATCAGGCGATCCCGCTGTCATTGTTCGTTGCCGAGACGCTGTACAACACGATTACTCAGGCCTGCTCCGACATTCCCTGTGACAGGATCGGCGTGGAGTTGTCGATCGGGACCAATGATGATGTCTGCCTGAACATTGATAGCCCCCCTGCCGACGACGAACAAAGCATGCCGGACGAGTGTCTTGATGGCATGGGTCGCAAGATGATCGCCGCTTTCTTGCTGCAATTGGGAGGAACGATGGAAACCTCGACCGCGGGCGGACGTTACATAACATCGGTAAGATTTCCGCGCGCCACTTACGGCGCCTGACAGGGGGCACAATGGCGAGCGATTTCGAAGTGATGATCACGGCCGACGAAGCGTGGCCCGTCTTTGAACGCGCCATTCTGCGCGCGCAGGATCGCATCACTGCCGGGTTCCGGATCTTTGACATGTCGACACGGTTGCGCAGCGCTGAGGCCCGGGCGGTGGGTGACGACTGGTTTGACCTGCTGGCCCATGCCGTGCGCCGTGGCGTTCACCTTGACCTGACGGTCAGCGATTTTGATCCGGTGATGCGGACGGGTCTGCACGCTCTATGCTGGCGCACTGTTCGTCAGGGTATTGCCCTGTCCGAAGTCACCGGCGCAGGGCCGGACCGGTTACAGGTCCGCGCCCACCTGCATCCTGCGCAGGCCGGGATGATGCCATGGATCGCGTTCCTGCCCGCCGTGCTGCGCAAACGGTGGGATGGCCTGCGCCAAACGACACCCGTACAACGCCGGTTTCAGGCCGTCGGTCTGAACCGAAACGCGCTGCCCCGGCTGAACACAGTCTCACACCACCAGAAAGTTGCCGTGATTGACGACGACTGGCTGTACATCGGTGGTCTTGACTTGAACGAACGCCGCTATGACACGCCAGACCACGCCCGCCCTGCACGCCAGACATGGTCTGATGTGCAAGTTATCGTGCGCGGGCCAGAGGCGCGCGCGGCGCGGCGGCATCTGGAAACGATGCGGGAAGTCACCTCGGGCCGCATGCCCCCGCCCGATTGCCCCGGCCTGAAACGCACCCTTTCCGCTCCGCGGCGGCTGCAATTGCCCTATCTTTCGCCCCGGACCCTTGTGTCCGAGATCGAGGAGGCGCATTTGCAAGCGTTCCAGCAGGCGCGCCACCTGATCCATATCGAAACCCAGTTCCTCCGCTCCAGCCGGATTGCCGAAGGGTTGGCCAAGGCGGCCCAGCAAAACCGCGAACTGACGGCTGTGTTGATCTTGCCCGCCCTGCCCGAGGACGTGGCCTTTGATTCCTCCGACAGCATTGATGCCCGATATGGTCTTGGTTTGCGCCAGCGCGCGGTCGCTACGCTGCGGGACGGCTTTAGCCAGCGTTTGACCATCGCCACGCCAGTCCGTCCGGTTCTTGCCGCACGAGAGACCTCGGAGACGCTGGCAGGATCACCGTTGATCCATGTCCACAATAAGGTGCTGATCCGTGACGACACCTATGCCCTGATCGGGTCGGCCAATCTGAACGGGCGCTCGATGCACTGGGATACAGAACTGGCACTGGACATAACTGACCCAGCCCGCGTGGCAACGGCCCGCAAACGGCTGCTGTCGCATTGGTGGCACGCATCCCTGCCGCCAGAGGCGATGGCCCCTGAAACGCTTCAACCCTGTTGGGATGCGGAAATCCGCCGCAACGGCGTTGTTCTGCCTGAGAACCGCAAGGGCTTTCTCGTGCCGTTCGATCCGGAACGGGGTGCCGATCTGGCCCAAACCCTGCCCGGCGTCACCGAAGACATCGTCTGAGCCTGTCCCGGAACGCCTAACCTGCGGCCTGCGTTATCCTTACAGACGGCGCGGGCCATGAGCGGTCCCCGCCCGAACGGAAAGGAGGCGCAGCATGGCGCAACGACACCGATCCAAGGACGGACACCGCGAAACCAAGGACATCCTCGGCGCAGAAGGAACCATCCCTCACGGCGGACGCGAGGGCGGTCGACTGGCTCGCCGCGTGGGCAGCAAGGATGAGCTGAAACGGGCCTACGAGCGACCCGCAGGTGCCACACGCGTGACCAAATCCATCGAAGAGGAGACCGGCGATGATGAAAGCTAAGGGCGTGCCCCACGGCACATGGGTGCTGATCGCCGACGGCGAAAAGGCGCTGTATCTGGTCAATGAAGGCGATGAGGTGCATCTGAACCTGCAGGTTCGCGACCGCGCCGATCAGGACAATCCCAAAGCGCAGGAATGGGCCGCGAACCGGCCCGGACGCCTTAGCGACGGTCCCGGCCCGCAACGGTCAGCTCTCGATGACACCGACTGGCATCAGTTGGAAAAGACCCGGTTTGCCAAGAGCATCGCCGACGACCTCTACAAGTCCGCGCACAAGGGCAAGTTCGACACGCTGGTGATCGCCGCCAGCCGGCCTGTGCTGAGCGCGTTGCGTGACGAAATGCACGACGAGG
>TARA_R100000750_G_scaffold12395_1_pt1 | contig 10860 bp, 8 predicted proteins | sample TARA_R100000750 | Tara Oceans TARA_R100000750 (sample SAMEA2623327) | marine metagenome | biome: marine biome (ENVO:00000447); feature: mesopelagic zone (ENVO:00000213); material: "saline water (ENVO:00002010), including plankton (ENVO:xxxxxxxx)" | depth 375 m
TTTAAAACCCTTATCGAAAGATAAGGGTTTTTTTGTTTTATATGGGTTTATATTAACTTTTTCAAAAAAAAAATAGTTACTTATTTTTCAGCATAATATTAATAGAATCAGACATTAATAAGTATTTATCAAATAAAATTTTATTAACTCAATAAAAAACCTATTAATATCAAAAACAAGTCTATTTTTGCAGCCTTAAAAAAATTATATGCAATCAATCAGAAACATCGCTATTATAGCACACGTTGACCACGGAAAGACCACATTAGTTGACAAAATTATTGATCAATGTAAAGTATTTGACGATAGAGTAGAACGTACAGAATTACTATTAGATAATAACGATTTAGAAAGAGAAAGAGGTATTACTATCTTATCTAAAAATGTTAGTGTTACTTATAATGGTGTGAAAATTAATGTGATTGATACTCCTGGTCACGCTGACTTTGGCGGTGAAGTAGAACGAGTATTGAAAATGGCTGATGGTGTATTGCTTTTAGTTGATGCTTTTGAAGGAGCAATGCCTCAAACAAGGTTTGTTTTAGGAAAAGCATTAGAATTAGGTTTAAAACCAATAGTTGTCGTAAATAAAGTAGATAAAGATAATTGTACACCTGATTTGGTTCAAGAATCTATTTTTGATTTAATGTTTAGTTTAGATGCTACTGAAGATCAATTGAATTTTCCAACCATTTATGGATCAGCTAAAAATGGCTGGATGAGTACCGATCATAAAAAACCTACAGAAAATATTATTCCTTTGTTGGATGCTATTATAGAAACTATCCCTGAAGCTCCATACCAAGAAGGAACACCTCAAATGCAAATAACCTCTTTAGATTTCTCTAAATTTGTAGGTAGAATTGCTATTGGTAGAATTTTTAGAGGTGATTTAGAGGAAAATAAAGATTACACCATTTGCAAACAAGGGGGAGTTAAGAAGAAAATCCGTATTAAAGAATTATACGTTTTTGAAGGAATGGGGAAAGTTAGAGTGCAAAAAGCTAGAAGTGGTGATATTTGTGCTATTGTTGGTATTGAAGATTTTGAAATTGGAGATACTATTGCAGATTTAACTAATCCTGAAGAACTTACTAGGATTGCAATAGATGAACCTACTATGAGTATGTTGTTCACTATTAATACATCTCCATTTTTTGGTAAAGAAGGAAAATTTGTTACGTCTCGTCATTTAAGAGATAGACTTTATTTGGAGCTTGAGAAAAACTTAGCGATGCGTGTTGAGGAAACAAGTTCTGAAGATAAATTTATTGTCTTTGGTAGAGGAGTTCTTCATTTGTCTGTTTTAATTGAGACAATGAGAAGGGAAGGTTATGAATTGCAAGTAGGGAAACCACAAGTACTTTATAAAGAAATTGATGGTAAAAAACATGAGCCTTACGAAACGTTGGTAGTAGATGTTCCCGAAGAATATGCTAGTAAAGCTATCGATTTAGTCACACAGCGTAAAGGAGATATGTTAGTAATGGAACCAAAAGGCGATTTACAACATTTAGAGTTTGATATTCCATCAAGAGGTTTAATCGGATTAAGAAATAATATGCTTACTGCAACAGCTGGAAATGCTGTAATGACCCATAGATTTAGAGAATTCGGACCTTACAAAGGTGATATTCCGGAAAGAAATAAAGGTTCTTTAATTTCTATGGAAGCAGGCCCTTCAACAGCATTTGCTATTAACAGATTACAAGATAGAGGTAGATTTTTTATTGAACCTGGAGATGTTATTTATAAAGGACAAGTAGTGGGTGAGCATACTAGAGATAATGATCTAGAAGTGAACCTAGTTAAAGGAAAGCAGTTGACAAACATGCGTAAATCCGGTTCTGATGAGGCAGTAAAAATAGCTCCTAAAGTTAAATTCTCATTAGAAGAAGCTATGGAGTTTATTCAAGCAGATGAATATTTGGAGGTAACACCGCTTAGTTTAAGAATGAGAAAAATTAAATAACCTTATTTCCCGCAAATTGACATTATTCATGTTTTAGACGTAAATTTTTTAATAAATTTGCATCACTATATTATTATAGCATTTACTTTAACAAATTAAGAAGTCCTTTTTTGTAGTTTGTTAGTATTATTACAGAAGAAACAGAAGAATGAATAAGATAATAGGAGTAGAGTTAAGCCATAGATTTGCCCCCATAGCTGTTAGAGAAAGATTAGCACTAAATACGGAACAAACTAAAGAAGCATTAAGAGGTTTAAAAAATGAGTTGGAGGAGGTATTTATCATTTCTACCTGCAACCGTTTGTCTATCTATGCTTTTGGCGAAAGCTACGAACCTATTTTAAATTATTTCGATCAGTTTGGTAACTATCGTCAATACTTATCTATTTTACCTGATAGTGAAATTTCCATAAGAAACTTATTTTCAACAGCTGCCGGTTTAGAGTCTCAGGCTGTAGGAGAACATCAAATTATAGGTCAGATTAAAAATGCATTAACGTTAGCACGAAAAGAAAATACCATCGGAGCTGTGTTGGATGAGTTAATCAGACATTCCATCCATACAGGAAAAAAAGTAAGACAAGAAACTAATATTGGTAAGTTTTCAGCATCATTAGCTACAGTTGGGTTTGAGTTAATAGATAAAGAAGGTTATAAGTTTGAAGATTCAACATTTTTGGTTATTGGAACCGGAAATATGGCGAACCTTATCAATACTGTGTTGGATAGGACACCAATAAAAAAATTATATGTAGCTAGTCATGATTTTGATAGAGCAAAAGAAATGGCTACAGAATGGAATGGAGAGGCTGTGCAGATGAGTAATATGCATGCTGCACTATCTGAAGCTAATATTGTAATTGGCGGAACTCAAGGAGAAATTAATTTACTTCATGAGGAAACCATGGCAGAAAGCAAATGCCCTAGAGCTAATTTTGCACTTCAAACAGGAGATTGTAAATTATTTTTGGACTTTGGTGTTCCTAGAAATTTTAATCCTAGTTTAAAAAATCATGATAATATTAAGTTATTTGATTTAGATGATATAAAGAAAATTACTTATGACGGTTTGTTAAAACGTTATGATGAAATTCCATTAGCCAGAACCATTGTAAATAAAGAAGTAGAATGGTTTTCTATTTGGTTAAAGAATAGAAAAGTAGCTCCGGTTATAGAAGCCTATTGGAATAATTTGGATGAAATTAGAAATGAAGAATTGAAATGGTTATTACCAAAGTTGGGGAATATAGATGAGCATACAGAAATTATTCTTAAAAGATTTACACATCGTTTACTTAGAAAAATTTCGAACCCATCTATTGAGGCGATAAAAGAAATGGCTCAAAATCTTCATGAAAAAGATAATCCTATTAATACAGCTAAAAATGTGTTGGCGGTTAATGATGTTTCTATTTTTGTTCCTAAAAAGAAAATTATTGTAGGGACAAGAGGAAGTAAATTGGCGTTGACGCAAACCAATTGGGTAGTAGAGCAACTTAAAAAAATAGAACCAAGCTATGAGTTTGAAACAAAAATTGTCAGAACAAGTGGAGATGATGGTGATATAAGTGTTGTTGGAGCTTTTACATCAGCATTGCAACGTTCTATGTTGGCAGGAGAAATTGATATTGCTGTGCATAGTTTTAAGGATGTGCCTACTGAAGATGTTTTTGGATTAAGAGTGGTTCCTATTACTGAAAGAAGAGATGTAAGAGATGTACTGATTTCTAAAACCAGAAAAAAACTAATGGATTTGCCGGTAGGTTCAGTTATAGGAACAGGAAGCTTACGAAGAAGTGTTCAGTTACAACAATTACGTCCAGATTTAGAATATAAGTTTATCCAAGGGAATGTGGATAGCAGAATTAACCAAATGCTCAAAGGAAATTATGATGCTATTATTTTAGCGGCTACAGGTTTGCAAAAAATGAATATGATAGATATCGCTACAGAAATTTTTGAAGTACAAGATATGCTTCCTGCTGTTGGGCAGGGGATTTTATCTATAGAGTTAATTGATGCTGAAGGATATATTTACGATTTGGTAAAACAATTAAAACACCAACCTACAAAAGATGCGGCAGATGCTGAAAGAGCATTTTTAATCGCTTTAGGAGGAGGATGTAATTTACCTATGGCAGCTTATGCTCAAGCAAATGAAAATAGCATTACTATAGATGGTATTTTTGCTGATAAAGATGGAAAATATTTTGCCAGAGATATTATTACCGGAGATATTAATCATAAGAAAGAGTTGGCAAGAGAACTAGCAGCTAAATTAAAAGCAAAAGTAGAAGCACTTCAGAATTCTAAGCTTGATGCAGTACAAAAATAAAACAGTATTAGTTACAAGATCAAAAGAACAATCAGCTGATTTTATTGAGTTGTTACAAAACAATTCTTTTGAAGTATTTCTACTTCCATTAATTGAATTTCAATCAATTAATCATTCTGAATTAAAGTCTTTATTTAAAAGTGAATTGCCTTTTGATTGGATAATTTTTACTAGTCATAATGCGGTGAATTATTTTTTCAAAACTATTTCTCCTGATACTATTAAAGGAATAAAAATAGCAGTTGTTGGAAAAAAAACTGCTGAATCGCTGAGTAATTTTGGTATGAAAATAGACTTTCTTCCAAGTGATTTTACTGCTGAAACTTTAGGAAATGAAATTCCTGTATTACCCAATGAAAAAGTATTTATTCCTCAATCTGCTTTATCTAATAATAACTTGGTGGAACGACTTAAAAATAAAAAGGCGTTGGTTGAAACTTTAGTAATTTATGATAACCAAACAGTAAAGTATAGTAAAGAAGAATTGGACAAAATACTAAATAAACCTATAGATTTTATTACATTCACGAGTGGATCGTTTGTTAAAGCATACATCAATAATGAAATACATTTGCTAAACGCAAAAATAATATGCATTGGTCCATCTACTGCTAAAGTAGCTAGAGAAAATAATTTAGAAGTTGCTGCCATTCCTAATGAGTTTACTATTGAAGGAATGGTAGAGGAAATAAAGAAATTAAGTTAAATTATTAAACAGATGAAAATAACATTAGGTTTTTCTCCGTGTCCTAACGATACTTTTATTTTTGATGCCTTAGTGCACCATAAAATAGATACCGAAGGATTAGAGTTTGAAGTTGTTTTAGGAGATGTGGAAGAACTCAACCTAAAAGCATTTAAGAAAGAGTTGGATGTAACTAAACTTAGTTATCATGCTTATGGATATTTAACGGATGATTATGTTTTGTTGGATTCAGGAAGTGCGTTAGGTAAAGGTTGTGGACCACTCTTAGTTAAAAGCTCAACGTTTCAAGTTCAAAATTTAGAGGATTGTAGCATTGCGATTCCGGGAAAATACACTACTGCTAATTTTTTGTTAAGCATAGCCTATCCTGAGGCAATTAATAAAACTGAAATGCTTTTTTCTGATATTGAAAATGCTGTGCTTACAGGACAAGTAGAAGCAGGCCTGTTAATTCATGAAAATAGGTTTACCTATGAAGAAAAAGGCTTAAAAAAAATTATCGATTTAGGTGAATATTGGGAAAAAACTATTGGTGCTTTAATTCCTTTAGGTGGAATAGTAATGAAGCGTTCTTTTGATGAAGAGACTATAAAAAAAGTGAATAGACTTATTAGAAAAAGCATTGAATATGCTTATGAAAATGAAGGGGCTGCATTAGCTTACATGCAGCAACATGCTCAGGAAATGGATGAACAAATAATGATGCAACACGTTGCTTTGTATGTAAATAAATATTCTATTAATTTAGGAGAAGAGGGCAGAGCAGCTGTAACAAAAATGTTTAATTTAGCACAAGAAAAGGGAGTAATTCCTGAAATTAAGAATGCTTTGTTTGTGGTTTAAGTGTATAATTTCAAATCTAGAACTTTTATTTTAACTCATTTAGTATGATAGTAGTAACAGGAGCCGCAGGGTTTATCGCTAGTTGTTTGGTAAGTAAACTCAATCAAGAGGGTTTTAAAGATATTATATTGGTAGATGATTTTTCTAAGGCTGAAAAAAATAAAAATTTTGAAGGAAAAACCTATACCGATAAAATAGAACGTAAGATTTTTTCTGAATGGTTGGACAGCAATCATCAATTAGTTCAATTTGTATTTCATTTGGGAGCAAGAACGGATACTACAGAATTTAACAAAGCTGTTTTTGACGAATTAAACTTAGCTTATTCTAAAGAAATTTGGAATAAGTGTGTGGAATACGGCTTGCCTTTAGTTTATGCGTCATCAGCTGCCACTTATGGAATGGGAGAGTTGGGATATAAAGATGACCACAACATTGTTGAACGTTTAAAACCACTCAATCCTTACGGAGAATCTAAAAATGATTTTGATAAATGGGTGATGAAACAAGAAAAACAGCCTTTCTTTTGGGCTGGATTAAAGTTCTTTAATGTTTACGGTCCAAATGAATATCATAAAGGAAGAATGGCTTCAGTAATTTTTCATGCATATAATCAAATTAGCAAAACAGGAGAAATGAAGTTATTTGCTTCACATCATCCAGATTATAGAGATGGTGAACAATTAAGAGATTTTGTTTATGTGAAAGATGTTGCTAATGTATGTTTATTTTTATTGAAACACAGAAAAGATTCAGGGATTTACAACTTGGGTTCTGGAAAAGCACGTACTTTTTTAGATTTAGTTAACAATACTTTTAAAGCAATGAATTTAACTCCAAAAGTGAGTTTTATTCCAACTCCTGAAGATATTAGGGATAAGTATCAATATTTTACAGAAGCAGATATGACTAAATTAAAAGCTATAGGTTACGACAAGCCCTTTACTTCGTTGGAAGAAGGAGTAGAGGATTATGTGAAAAATTATTTAACAACGGCAACTTATTACTAAAAACTAACGTCATAGCAGCGTAATTGAAATTTTATATCATGATAAGATTTCGATTATTTTATTTATATTTACATCATTAAAAATAAAAACAACACAACTATGAAAAAAATTGGAATAATATTTATCGGTTTATTAATGGCTTCTCCATTGTTCAGCCAAAGCGATGTAAGACTTTCTGTATGTGGAAAAACTACCGTAGAAATTAGCAGTTTAGATAAATGCAGATCTGTTGAAGCTGATCAAGATGGATTTAAAGTTTATGGATTTACTGTTTCTTTTGAAACTGCTGATAAAAAAGTGATAAAATTTTCTCTGGAAAATAATGAAATTTTGGGAGATGCTTTAGAAGCAATAAAAAAACATCAACCTACATCAATAAAATTGAGTAATATTAACTTAATTAATGCTGGAGGAGAATCTGTTGAAACTTCAGATGTCACTATTGGATTGAAATAATAAAATTAATAATTTATTCATAAAAAAACCTAACAGATAGCTGTTAGGTTTTTTTATGTTTTTTATAAAAATGTTTTTTACATGTGAATTACTTCATCGTAAGCGGCAGCGGCAGCTTCCATAACGGCTTCACTCATAGTTGGGTGAGGATGAACGGTTTTAATTAATTCATGTCCTGTAGTTTCTAATTTTCTTACAGCTACTAATTCAGCAACCATTTCAGTTACGTTGTAACCTATCATGTGTCCACCTAAAAGTTCACCATATTTAGCATCAAAGATTAGTTTTACAAAACCATCTTTGTGTCCGGCAGCACTAGCTTTGCCGGATGCTGAGAATGGGAATTTACCCACTTTAACTTCGTATCCAGCTTCTTTAGCAGCTTTTTCTGTCATACCAACAGAAGCAACTTCCGGTGAGCAGTAAGTACATCCAGGAATGTTTCCATAATCTAATGGTTCAACATGCATTCCTTTAATTTTTTCTACACAAATAATTCCTTCAGCAGAAGCTACGTGAGCTAAAGCAGGTCCCGGAACAACATCACCAATGGCAAAATAGCCTGGAATGTTAGTTTGGTAGTAGTCGTTCACAATAATTTTATCTTTATCAGTAACGATACCCACTTCTTCTAAACCAATATTTTCGATGTTAGATTTAATTCCAACAGCAGAAAGTACGATATCACAATCTATAATTTCTTCTCCTTTTTTAGTATTCACAGTTACTTTACAACCTGTTCCTTTAGTGTCAACACTCTCTACAGAAGAACTAGTCATTACTTTTAATCCTGCTTTTTTGAAGGAACGTTCTAATTGTTTAGAAACATCTTCATCTTCTAATGGAACGATGTTAGGTAAGAATTCAACAATAGTTACATCAACACCCATAGCATTATAGAAGTAAGCAAACTCAGAACCTATGGCTCCAGAACCAACAACTACCATTTTTTTAGGTAATTTAGGTAAAGACATTGCATCTCTATATCCTATAATTTTTTTGCCATCTTGTGGTAAGTTTGGCAATTCTCTCGAACGAGCTCCTGTAGCAATAATGATGTTTGTAGCTCCGTATTCAGTAACTTTTTTGTCATCACCAGTTACGTCTATCTTTTTACCTGGCTTAAGCTTAGCAGTTCCTTTAATAACGTCAATTTTATTTTTCTTCATTAAGAACTGAATACCATTGCTCATTCCGTTGGCAACCTCACGACTTCTTTTAATAATAGCAGGGAAATCAGCATCAGCACCTTTAATGTTAATACCAAAATCTGAGGCGTGGTTGATATATTCAAAAACGCTAGCACTTTTAAGAAGAGCTTTAGTAGGGATACAACCCCAGTTCAAACAAATTCCTCCTAATTCAGCTTTTTCAATAATGGCAGTTTTTATTCCCAATTGAGAAGCTCTGATAGCAGCAACATAGCCACCCGGACCACTTCCTACTACAATTAAATCGTAACTCATATTTTTATTTTTTAGTTTAACTTAAATAGACTGCGAATTTAGGAAAAAGTTGATTGAAACTAAAAATAATATCCTAAATAATAAGCATGCTATCTTTAGGAATATGCTTTACTCTTGAGTGCTTGTGTATTGGTCGAGTTGTTTTTTTAGTTCTTCTTTAGAAATCATTCCATTATGCTTCCATTTTTGTTCTCCGCTTACAAAAAGAATAAAAACAGGTACACCACTAATATCATAAGCTTTTGCAACTTCTTTACTTTTATCAACATCTATTCTATTAACTACAGCTTTGTTGGCATATTCTGTTTCAATTTCATCAATAACAGGAGCCATTTTTTTACATGGAGCACACCAAACGGTATGAAAATCTACTAAAACAGGTTTGTCAGTAGTTATCATGGTTTTAAAATCAGCTAGACTAATGGTTTGAATTTTTTCGTCTGTAGTATTACTTGGAGCAGTTAAAGGGTAGTTGTTTTTTTCCCAAGCCATTGTGCCTCCATCTAGGTTATAAACTTTGTCAAACCCATTTTTTTGAAGTAATTGAGCTGCTTGGGAACTTCTACCACCGGATTTGCAATACACATAAATGGTTTTGTCTTTTTGCATCAGGTTAATTTTGGCTTCAAAATCTTCATCATAAATATTGATGGTACTGGCATTAGGGATATGTCCATTAACAACTTCTTCGGGAGTTCTAACATCTAAAATAATTCCATCTTCTTTTTCTATTAATTCTTTAAAGGTAGCAGCATCCACATTTTTTATAAATTTTTCTGCTTGTGGGGCAGTTTGTTCAATAGGTGTTTCTTGTTTTATGGTGTCTGTTTGACTGTTTCCGCAGCTATTAAAAAGTACAGCTGAAATAATGATTAAACTTAGTTGTTTCATATGTTTTTATGATTTAAAAATGTTTGTACGAAATTAAAAAATATCGATAGGATTATTTTAAATGGTTTAAGATTAAATGGTAAATTATCTTAATAAAGTTAGCGTACCTTTAAACGTTTCTGTTTTATCTGTGGTTATTTTAATGATGTAAAAATAAGTACCCTCAGGACAAATTGCTCCAGAACTTGTTCTTCCATTCCAAGTAGCATTAATATCAGAGGTTTCAAACATTAACATTCCCCATCGGTTATAAATCTGCATATCTAAATTGGTAACACCAGTACTTTCAATAGAGAAAACATCATTATTTCCATCATTATTCGGGCTAAATACATTAGGAATAGTGAAAGATACAGGAATTTCTAAACAAGAATCTACAACAATATAGTTATTCATCATAATAGTATCAGCCCCAAAAGCATTACTTACAAAAAGTGTCACATCATAAATTCCTGTTGAGTCATAACAAATTCCTTGTGGATGTTGTAGGGTAGAAGTAGCAGGTGAAGCTCCTTCAAATAACCACAGCCACGAAGTTGGAGTGTTGGTACTTAAATCGGTAAAATCTACACAATCATTTATACAAACAGATGTATTATTTGCATTGAGGTTAGCTGTAGGAACGTCACAACTAATAACAGAAACCGTCACACTATCTTGATTTTGACAGCCATTTATGTCAATTCCTGTTACTATATATGTTGTTGTAGATGTTGGTGTAACCGTTTGAGATGGTCCCATTACAATAGTGTTACTCCATGAATACATATTAGCCCCAGAAGCGGAAATAGTTGCAGCACTTCCATTACAAATAGTAGTGTCGTTACTAGCTACCACTGTAGGAAGTGGATTAACAGTAATGAAATTACTCATAAAAATAGAGTCAGAACCAGCTGAATTAGTAGCTACAAGAGCCACATCAAAAGTTCCGGCAGTTGGGTAACAAATATTAGTTGGATTTTGTTGTGATGAAGTAGGAGTAGAAGATCCAAAGAAGTACCATGACCAGCTGGTCGGAATACTTGAACTTAAATCAGTAAAGCTAATACATTCATTCATGCAAATAGTAGAATCTGAAGCACTAAAACTAGCTGTAGGAGCTGTTCCACAATTGGTAACAGTAATAATTACATTATCCGTATTCTGGCAACCATTAGCATCTGTACCAGTAACCACATAAG
>TARA_R100000750_G_C2347159_1_pt1 | contig 10848 bp, 9 predicted proteins | sample TARA_R100000750 | Tara Oceans TARA_R100000750 (sample SAMEA2623327) | marine metagenome | biome: marine biome (ENVO:00000447); feature: mesopelagic zone (ENVO:00000213); material: "saline water (ENVO:00002010), including plankton (ENVO:xxxxxxxx)" | depth 375 m
GCCCGATGGCTGCGATTCTGGGTTTTCAGCAACGGCTTTTTTCGCGTTTCAGAATTACTACAAACGGAGGCCAGTGCATCAGTTGCGGCAATTGTTCCACCTATTGCGAAATGGGAATTGATGTGCGCGCTTATGCCCAAAAAGGAGAAAACATTGTACGTTCCAGTTGTGTGGGCTGTGGAATCTGTTCGGCAGTTTGTCCGCGCGGGGTTTTAAAGCTTGAAAATGGCCCGCTAGAAAAACGTATCGATTCCAACGAAATCCTTTTGGGAAATGATGTGGATTTGATGAATTTTGTGAATAAGTAAGTGGTTGATGGTAAAAAAAATGTTTTATTTTCTTTTAAAATAATTCACCCAAAGGGAACATACCAAAGCTAGCAGCGTGAAGACTAATGTCAATATTTCCACGAGTTGTGCATCGGGCCGCCAACCTGAAAACGTTTCCACCAAAAAGCCTATGTAGCTATTGGGAAGATTGGTTTTGCCCAACTGACGCAAAATATCATAGTGCCAGTCTGTGAGAAAACAATACCCGAAACCGTTCCAAATGCCCAAGACGACCCAAGAAAAGAGAGTAACCGCCAAAGTGAAAAGATGTAGCTTTCGTGTGTTTCTAAAAATCCAACCGAAAAGATTAAAAATAATAAGTACCGTATGAAAAACGATAAAGAACCAATTGCCGAGATGGAGCCAGAAATTTTCCAATGTTACTTTTGCTTTTTGAATTTGTAAATAGCTACAATTTAAAGTTTATTTTTCTGAAATTCGCAATTCATAAATTTCCTAGTTTTTAATGACCAAAATTATTAAAGTAATAATTCCCGCCTATAACGAAGAAGCCTCGATAGGGAAAGTGATTGCTGAAATTCCGGATATCGTTTCAGAAATAATTGTGGTGAACAACAATTCTACTGACAGGACTGCAGCAGTTGCTGAAAAAGCAGGTGCCACTGTTCTGTTTCAACCAAAAGCCGGCTACGGAAACGCATGTTTGAAAGGAATGGAATACATTTCAGACAAAGATAACAAGCCGGAAATCGTTGTTTTTTTAGATGGCGATTATAGCGATTACCCTTCAGAATTAACAAAAATCGTGGCACCAATTCTCGAAGATAACATAGATTTTGTTGTGGGTGCGCGTGTGAAAGAATTGCGGGAAGTGGGCGCTATGACCTTTCCCCAACGATTCGGAAATGTATTGGCAACCAAATTGATGACTTTATTTTTCAATTCAAAATTTACAGATCTGGGACCCTTTCGCGCTATTAAATACGAAAAATTACTCGCTTTAAATATGCAGGACAAAACCTACGGTTGGACGGTAGAAATGCAACTTAAAGTTCTAAAAAAGAATTTTACATATACCGAAGTGCCCGTTAATTACAAAAACCGTATTGGCGTTTCTAAAGTTTCGGGTACGGTAAAAGGTGCTATCTTTGCTGGCATAAAGATTCTAAGCTGGATCTTTAAATACAGTTACAAAAAATGATTCTTGAATCCATAATCATTACCATTTACTCCATTGCCCTACTCCTCATCTTAATGTATGCTTTGGCGCAATTAAACCTGCTTTTCAACTATTTAAGCGCTAGAAAGCATCACAAAAATTCACCAACTTTCGATTTTTCAAAAGAAGAAGAAATTCCGTTTGTAACCATTCAGCTACCGGTTTATAACGAATTGTATGTAATGGAACGCCTGTTGGACAACATTGCTGAAATTGATTACCCAAAAGATAAACTGGAAATTCAAGTTCTCGATGACAGTACGGACGAATCTTTTGAAGAAACTGCGAAGCACATTCAAGAGATTCAGAAAACTGGTTTAGATATTCAACATGTTACGCGTGAAAATCGGCTAGGTTACAAGGCTGGTGCGCTAAAAGAAGGTTTAAAAACTGCCAAAGGCGAATATATTGCAATATTTGACGCAGATTTTCTTCCGAAGAAAAACTGGTTGAAAAACACGATTCCATATTTTAAAGATCCTGAAATTGGCGTGGTGCAAACCCGTTGGGGACATCTAAACCGAGATTATTCAATACTTACCCGCGTTCAAGCTTTTGCGCTGGATGCACATTTCACTTTGGAGCAGGTTGGCAGAAACAGCAAGGGACATTTTATAAATTTCAACGGAACGGCTGGCGTTTGGCGAAAGGAATGCATCCTCGATGCTGGCAATTGGGAGGGCGACACGCTTACCGAAGACCTCGATCTGAGCTATCGCGCCCAACTTAAAAACTGGAAATTCAAATATTTGGAAGAGGTGGAAACACCCGCAGAACTTCCTGTGGTAATTAGTGCTGCGCGTTCGCAACAATTCCGTTGGAACAAAGGAGGCGCAGAGAATTTTCAGAAAATGGCTTGGCGTGTTTTTAAAAGCAAGGATATTTCCCTTAAAACCAAATTTCACAGTTTTCTGCATTTGCTGAACAGCACGATGTTTTTAAATATTCTGATAGTGGCCATTTTGAGCATCCCGATGCTTTACATCAAAAACGAATACGAACACTTGAAAATGTATTTTTATGTGATGAGCTTTTTTGTGATAAGCACCATCATCTTTTTTATCTGCTATTGGTTTACCTATAAAACCATTTATGGCGGCGGATTTAAGAGATTCCTGAAATATTCAGCAATGTTTTTTACGTTTTTTTCTGTGGCGATGGGGTTTTCGCTGCACAACTCCATTGCGGTTTTGGAAGGACATTTTGGGAAGAAAAGTGAATTTATCCGTACGCCTAAATTCAACATTGGCGGTTTAAAGGAAGGTTGGAAAGGCAATAAATACCTCACCAAAAACATTTCGCCCAATGTGATTGTTGAAGGGGTTTTGATGCTTTATTTCGCCTTTGGAATGTACAGCGCTTTCATCGTTGGCGACCAAGGCGGCGATTTCGGATTGTTTCCGTTTCACTTAATGCTTTGCGTAGGGTTTGGGTTTGTGTTTTTTAAATCGCTTACCTCCAAAGCATAAACCATTTTTTTTTACATTTAAGCTCTGCGAATCTCAGTGCTTTTCTCTGCGATACTCTGCGTAATATTTATTCCACAGAGTTACACAGAGAGTCGCAGAGTTTCACTGAGAAATTCTGAAATCGTTAATCGACAATCTAAAATCAAAATGTATCCGCCACCGCACCACCAATCTGAAGATATTCAAAAAATGATTTCCGTAATCAAACATTTTCCATTGGGAATGTTGGTTACAGCTGAAAACGGAAAACCATTTGTAACACATATTCCTTTTATATACAACGAAACCACCAAAAAGCTGGTCGCGCACATTGACCGAAACAATCCACAATTGCAAACACTAAATGATGATAATGAAGTTACGGTAGTTTTTAAAGGCCCAGACACCTATATTTCCCCAAGCATTTACACCACGCCGCAATTGCCAACGTGGAATTATATTATAGTTCACGTCACAGGAAATATTAAATTAATAAACGAACCTGAAGCCATTAAAAAAACAATGGTTGATATGACGGAGTTTTTGGAGGGCGAAGCAAAAAAGTTTGAACTGAAAAATGACGACCCGCGAATGGATCGATTGATAAATTATATCCAAGCTTTTGAAATTGAAATCACTCATTGGGAAGGGAAATTCAAGCTTTCACAGGATAAAATCCCGCAGGATTTTGAGAATGCGAAGGAGGAATTAAAGCGAAATTCCCCAAAGGACGTTTCAATATTTATTGAAGAAATTTACAAGAAAATGACATAAGACTTTAGGACAAAGGACGTAAGACGAAATTCTTGTTAACAGCGTCTTAAATCCTATGTCTTATAGCGGAGCGGTCTTACGTCTTTTCGACATATCCCTTTACCTCCTTAAAATCCAACCCACCATAATTGCCGCTACTCATTAAAAGCAAGCAAGTATTATCGTAATCCTGTGAAAAAAGATAGGTTTTAAAATCGGCTGGATTTGTGAAAACCACCAAATCCTGTCGGTCAAAAGCTTCATCAATTTGCTCCCCTTTTATTTCTTCCAGCTGTTTTATCATCACTGCGTGTGGGGAATAGAAAACAACTGCGCTATCCGCCGCATCCAGCGTTCCTTTGTATTCTTTTAAAAATTCTGGGTTTAAACTGCTGTAAGTATGAAGCTCCAAACAAGCGATCAATTTTCTATTTGGATATTGGCTTTTTACGGCTTCGGTAGTCGCTTTCACTTTGCTTGGTGAATGTGCGTAATCTTTGTAAGCAACTGCTGTTTTGGTTTCAGCAATTTTTTCTAAACGTTTGCTGGCGCCTTTAAAAGTAGCAATCGCTTCGTAAAAATCATCGGCATCCACGCCCATCAATTGGCAAATCCAGCGGGCGCCCTCAAGATTGTTTAAATTATGCTTTCCGAAAATTTCAACAGGCATTGGCCCTTCGGGAGTTTCTAAAAGAGTGATTCCATCCTCAACCGAATATTCGGGAGTTTGGTATGGATATTTTTTTATGTGATTTGTAGAATTTTCAACAACACGTTTCACCTCAGAATCTTCTTCGTTGTAAATTATCGCTCCGCCATTTGTAATTTCATTGAGAAATATCTCAAACTGTTCTACATAATTTTCATAGGTTGGGAAAACGTTTATATGATCCCAAGCTATTCCACTCAGCAAAGCAATATTTGGCTTGTAAAGGTGAAACTTCGGTCTTCTATCTATTGGTGAAGAAAGATATTCATCGCCTTCAATTACCATAAAATCGCTATCGTAAGTAATTTTCACCATTGTATCAAAACCTTCCAACTGTGCCCCAACCATATAATCTACATCCTTTCCGTTGTAATTCATAACGTGCAGAATCATCGAGGTGATTGTAGTTTTTCCGTGGGAACCACCAATAACCACACGGGTTTTGTTTTTGGACTGTTCGTAAAGAAATTCTGGGTAACTGTAGATTTTTAAACCCAGTTCCTTCGCTTTTAAAAGTTCGGGATTATCTGCTTTGGCGTGCATTCCAAGGATAACGGCATCAATTTCCGAAGTCAATTTTTCGGGAAACCAACCTTCTTTTTCGGGCAACAGACCTTTGTTTTTCAACCTACTTTTTGAAGGCTCAAAAACCTCGTCGTCGCTTCCGGTTATACTATCTCCTTTTTGATGTAATGCCAAGGCGAGGTTGTGCATCGCGCTGCCACCAATAGCTATAAAGTGGATTCTCATAAAATGGTTTCTAGTTTCTGGTTTCAAGTTGCAGGTTTCAAGTTGCAAACTAATATTGAATTTGAGTATAACAAATATACTTTTTCTAATTCTGAATTAAAGCGCAAGGATTAGCGATTTTTCCTGTAATGCTTCCTTAAAATCGGTTCGGTCAATTAATGCTTTATTTATCCAAGTTAGAGCAATTTCCTTTTTTCCGAGATTTTTATAAATCTGTGCCAATCGGAAATATGCCCAATCCTTGGGCACTCCATCTTTTATGGAATAGTTGGCCAGATATTGGCTTAGGCATTCAATACCGTATTCTGGCTCCAAATTGTATTGTGCAGAAATTTTCCCGATTTGATAATTGAGCTGGTTTCGTTTGTGCTTTTTTAAGGCTTCGGAATTTGTGACAATCGCCTCTTTAGGTTGGTTATTCTTTTCATACAGATTTGAAAGTTTTTCATAAGTATGTGGCGAACCGCCTACTTCAATCGCTTTTTTGTAATAACGCTCCGCATCCTTTGGTCTATCGGTATATTCGGCAATATATCCATTGGCGAGATACCCATCAACTTTAGAAATCTTGCCCAATTCAGTTGCATAATCAATTGCTTTGTTTTCGCTTCCGCCAAAAATACCGGGCAATTGAATATAAAATTCTACCAAAGCCCAACGCGCTTCTATGTGTTTTGGATCTAGTTTTGCAGCCTGTTCCAGTTCGTGTTTTATGTCGCCAATGTAAGCAACAGCACGAATTTTACTGATGGACATCGCCTTAAGCCCCATTGCGCCACCGTATTTAAAATGATAGTTGGCATTGCTCGGCTCATCCTGCACCAAGGCTTCGTAATAGGAAATGGCCGTGTCCCAATTTTTGCCATAAGCGGCAATATCACCCAAATATTCCCGAGTTTTTTTATCACCGGGATTATGTTTCAAATAATTTTCAAAAATAGGTTTTGCCTTGCTGAAATTTTCCTGCTTGAAATATTCTTCCGCTTGTTGATAGTTGTTTTGGGCTATAGCGAACAAAGGAAGCAAATAAAGAAGAAGCGATATTTTTTTAAAGAAATAGATATAGTTCAAGTTTTGAAATTAAAAGACTGATTACTGTGTACTGACTACTGACCACTATTTTTCGGTGGATATTTCGCCAATATTTTCTGAACGACGGTAATATAATATGCTTCTTTCTGTTGTGGCGTGGAGCGCTCTTTCATTTCGCCATCGGCCACGGCTTGCCACACCAAATCGTCTTTTTCAACGTCTATAAAATCCATTGTCAATTGTTGATTGATCACATTGCCTCCAATGGGAATTCCGCCGCTAACGCCCACGCCTACATTACCGCCACCGCCGCCAACACCAATGCCAATAGTGTTTCGGGAACTGGAAACACTTTCGCGTGCGTAAAAATTGACATAAATCTGGGGAGTTTCGCTTTTTACAAAACCGCGTTGTTGCAAAAGACTGTCCGTAATCTGCTTAATACGATTATCATCCAGTTGGTTTAGGCCAGAGTCTATTGTTGGAAAATAATTGTATGAATTGTATTTTGAAAAATCCACTTGTTTGTCATAATCTACAGCCACGGTGGCGCCGCAGGAAATAAGCAATATGGATATAAATAAAATAGAGAGGAACTTCATTGCATTTTTCTTTTTAATAAAAATACGCAAAAACAAAAGGCTTGGATTTTATGAAAGGTTAAAATTGTGAAAAATCATCCTCAGAAAGAAGGATTCTTGAAAATTACATATTTGGCATTTCATCAGTTTTCGATGGGAATTTTAATCAAAGTTTCTACACCCGAACCGTCCATTTTATTTCTTACTTCAAAAAAATAATTGTTGCCATAAAGGTTTTCTAAACGATCGTTAATATTAGCCAATCCCATACCTCGTTTTAGCAATAGTTTATGGCCCACTTCAACGGGGGCACCATTATTTTCAACCTTTATTATTAAGGTTTTTCCTTCTGCATAAATATTTACGCGAATCTCCAAATCGGTATGGTTAAAATCATAACCGTGTTTTATGGAATTCTCGAGAATGGGCTGTAACAATAGCGCCGGCACCATTTTGTGGAGCAATGATTCATCTATCTCCGTAGTTATTTTTAAATGATCGGAAAACCGAACTTTAATAATATTTAGATAAAATTCCAATATACGGAGTTCCTTTTCCAGCGGAATTCGGTTGCTGTCGTTGTCATAAAGTATTTCCCTTAAAAAATCGCTCAAATCTGCGATTGTATCTTTGGCTTTACTGGCATCAATATCGGTTAGTACGGAAATTGAATTCAATGTGTTAAAAAGAAAATGCGGCTGTAACTGCGAAGAGAGCATTTTCATACGGGTGCTTACCAATTGCGCTTCCAATTTGCCTTGCTTTTTTTCAGCTTTTTTCACCTCTTTTACATAATAGTAGGTATAGATTATAAAAACCATGGCGAAGTATATGAGGAAATTTAGGTCTATTACGTACATAAATCTAAAGATGCTACTCTCAAAATCATATTCGGCAAAACTTACGCGTCCTAGCATAATGTAATAAAGGTCAACTACCAGCCGTATTACGATCCCTATCAACAACGAAAATAAAATGTGGGTGGAAATGATTTTGGTCCACGAGTAATTTTTCCGAAGAAACCGTTTGGTACTTATGGCGATCAACGTCATAAAACTCACCACGATTATATAGTCAAAAAGCAGATTGTCCAGTAAGAAACGTGACCAGGAGAAACTTTTCATTGACTCCATTCCAAAAACCTGCATGTATGCCGTCTTGGCAATCAAAACCAAATCAAACAACAAATAAAACCCTGCTAAAAGAAGCACTAATTTTAGGTCTATATATTTCTTCTTTATATTGTAATTTTTTTTCATATTCCTACTTTTTCCAGAAAGTCTTTTTTATAGGACTTGCTGATGCGCAAAAGGGTATTGTCATGCATTCGGGCATCAATTTCAGAAAATTCTGAATGTACTATTTCTTTCACATGCTGTAGATTTACGATGCTCGATCTATGAACTCTAATAAATTTATTACTGTCCAAAGATTCGCATAGATTGTTTAAAGTTTCTCGGAGAACGTATTTTTTATCTTCAACAAATATCTCTGCATAACTGCCGGAAGCCGTAATATACATTATGTCAACAGGATTAATGAGTATGGTTTTGTTTCCCTGTTTTATGGGCAGTTTATTCAGCGCAGCGGTTTTTTGTGATTTACTTTTGTATAAATTGAAAAGCTCAATAATGCGTTTCTCAAAATTTTCATCGGCTTCATTTGCTGAAATTTTCCTTACTTTTTCGATTGTTCTAAAGAAACGCTCGTCCTTAAAGGGTTTCAGCAGAAAATCGAAGGCATCCACATCAAAGGCTTTGAGCGCGTAATTGTCATAAGCTGTAACAAAAATAACGATGGGTTTTGGCGATAGGGTTATTTTTTTCAACACTTCAAAACCGTTCATATCCTTCATATTAATATCCAAAAAAATGAGGTCGGGGCGTTTTTGGTCTATATCGAGAATGGCGCTTTTTCCGTTGGAACATTCGCCCAAAACTTCCACATCTGGCACTTGCCGTAGCAGGTAGAGCACCCTTTTTCGGGCGAGCTCTTCATCATCTATTACAAGTGCTTTTATCATTAAATTTCTATTTATTGATTGTTATAAAGGAGTGCTTTGTAACGTAAAGATATTCAAATTCAATCGCCCAATTGTGTTCCTATTAAAATTTAGAATCCAATCAACCTATAAAAAGACCATCAGTACAATTGTTCCCTGACGGTCTTTTCATAAATTGCAAACCACAATCTTTCAATTAACGGCAACCCCAACCCCACTATCTCTGGCGTCTATTTTTAGGTTCTGTTTGTCCTTTCCGTTTTCAAGTTTGATTTTATAGGTGGCATTGGCCAAGATTTCGCCTTTGGTGCGGGCAGTATATTTTGCTTTGGTCAAGGTGTAACCTTTATAATCTTGGTACACATCGTTGCGAATCTCCGCAGGCAAGAGTACATTTTTAAACTGCTGACGGGTTTCCAGCAGATTGCCCTTTTTGTCAAAATCTGCCTCTAAGGACCCATTAGTACTTTTAAACGTCACTAAATAGGAGTGATATTCTTTGTTTGCGGTGTGGTTAATAAAGCTTTGAATATCAAAATTAGCTTTCATAAACCCAATAGGATCTCGTGCAAACTGGCGGGACTGACTTTCTTTAATATTATAAATATAATTGTCACCGTCCTGTGTAACTGTTACATTTAACGGTGCGTAAAACAATCTTGCCTCGTCTAGAACTGTAACCTCTTGGGCACTGATTACCGCTGCGGTCAAACTTAACATAATGGAAATAATTAGCGTTTTCATAACTGATAATTTTTCGGATTAATAACTTGTTTTTAAAACTCGTAAACACTGATCAGGTATTTTTACAGACACTAAATTAAAGGAAGAAACCACTCGATAGGCTTAAATGATGTGAACGTCAAAATTTAAGGTTTAAAACTACGGAATTATGAAGTGAAGAAAATTAACGCCACAAAAATTATAGGCAAATAGACTGAATACCAATGAATTATTCAGCCTTTTTCATTATACGAATTAGAAAAAAGATTTATAAAAGAAATTTTAAGAAAAGTTGAATTGTCTCCCCCGAGCCTTTCGGCAAGCTCAAGATAAACTCAAGTCGAGGGGCTATTGGAAGCGTGATATCATTTTGAGAACAGGTCTCGACTGCGCTCGACCTGACATATAAATTTAATTCAACATCTTCCAAAGCTTATCCTTAAGTTCTGTCAAACCTTGTTGTGCAACAGAAGAAATAAAGAGATACGGAATGCCTTTAAACTGTTTGTCGAGAATCTTTTTCATTTCTGCTTTCAGTTCATCGTCCAGCATGTCGCTTTTGCTGATGGCTACCAATCGTTCCTTATCCAAAAGTTGTGGATTGTAACGGCGCAATTCGTCCACCAAAATATCGTACTGTTCCTTAATGTCCGGGGCATCTGCGGGAACTAAAAACAGCAAAGTAGAGTTTCGTTCAATATGCCGAAGAAAACGATGGCCGATTCCCTTGCCTTCAGCGGCACCCTCTATAATTCCTGGAATATCGGCAACCACGAAGGTTTTGAAATCACGGTATTCCACAATACCCAAGTTGGGTTTTAGAGTGGTGAATTCGTAATTGGCAATCTTAGGTTTGGCCGCTGTAATTACAGATAATAAAGTAGATTTACCTGCATTCGGGAAACCTACCAAACCTACATCGGCGAGGATTTTAAGCTCGAGGATAATATCTACCTCTTCACCATCCTCCCCGGGTTGCGAGTAGCGTGGGGTTTGGTTGGTTGCAGTTTTAAAATGGGCATTTCCGAGTCCGCCGCGACCACCTTTGGCAACTACTTTTTCTTCTCCATCTTCAGTAAGCTCAAAAAGTATTTCCTCGGTTTCCTTATCGCGAATAACTGTTCCCAGTGGCACTTCAATATAAACATCGGCTCCGTCAGCGCCCGTACTTGTCTGTTTGCTGCCATGCTCTCCGTGCTCTGCTTTAAAGTGCCTTTTAAATTTTAAATGATAGAGTGTCCAAAGGTTTTTGTTGGCTTTTACAATTACATGTCCGCCACGACCACCATCACCGCCATCGGGCCCGCCTTTGGGAATATACTTTTCCCGCCGCATATGCTT
>TARA_R100000750_G_scaffold62842_1_pt1 | contig 10332 bp, 13 predicted proteins | sample TARA_R100000750 | Tara Oceans TARA_R100000750 (sample SAMEA2623327) | marine metagenome | biome: marine biome (ENVO:00000447); feature: mesopelagic zone (ENVO:00000213); material: "saline water (ENVO:00002010), including plankton (ENVO:xxxxxxxx)" | depth 375 m
ACCGGACGGCGGTTCCGACCCTGTGGCGGGCCACACCGCGCACACAGAATTCGGTGCTTCACGTTTATCTCAACGCTGCCGGAAACCCCTCTTCGGTCGCGGTTGGACGTGGCGATCGTTTTTTTGAGGCCTGCAAAGACGTGTCTGAACTGACCGGCCTCAAATACACCGCCGATTGCGCGATCCCTACGGAATTTCTTCCGCCGGACAAGAATGCAAAGCTGACCTTTTTCATAACGCGCAGCAATACTGAGGAATCCTTCGTTTTAGAAGTGTCACCCGTTCGGCCGCGCGACTGAGGGGGCGACATGGCTGAAAACGTTGGGTCTTTGAGCGGACAAGTTTGGGCATGGATCCTGCGAAACAGGCGCAAGCTGACGATCTTGAGTGTCGTACTGTTGTCCGTCGTCGGACCGAAATGGTACGAGAATACCCGCTCACGCAGCGTTCTTGTGCAGGCTGACACCGGAACACTGCACGTGACGCTGACTAGTGAAATGAACAAGACCTTTCTCGGGGCACGCGTGTGCCGCGCGCGCGCAAAGTCAGAGATCATGCTTAGCACGGCAAAGGTTGAATCTGGCTGCAACAGTAGAACCCACGACCTGTCAGCGCCTCCCGGCGAAACATTCGCGGCTGTTTTGCCAAAGGGCACGGAATTGACGTTTTCAATCGGCGCCGACTGGTTGGCGATCCGAGTGATAAGCGTTCCCGACGAATACGCCGAAACAGACGTCGGAAAATTGTTGCGCGGCGGTCTCATCCTGGAAAAGGAGGCGCTCACAAGGTTCGGCAGTCTGTCGATTTCAGGCCTTGCTGTGCTTGGGGCGGGGCCGATTGAAGCGGATGGAATTCCATTGACGGAGGGCAACTACCAAATCAACGGAGACACACCGTCAAGTGCTCTGGGGTTCGGGCGCCGCATCCTGAAAACCGGCGAGGTCAGGTCCGGTGCCCAACTCTTTTTCTGTCGGCACGACGGGGATCTGCAATCGCGCCTGAAGGTGCTTTTTACAGATCGTGGCAGGGAGTGCCTGCATCAGTCCAGCGCGCAAGAAGACGACGCACTGGTCCCTCCGATGGGTGTCCCGGCGGCGCAGGCCAGACTGCAAATTTCCATACCCGACCCGGACACATCCATAATGAGGGTCACCGCGATTTCAGACTATGCGCCAGTTGATTTAACGCTTCTTTATTTTCGGACCGACCCGGTTGTGATTGGCCCCACGATCATAGATTCGTTGGGGTCGGATCCGGTTGTCCTCTTGATGGGCGCCCTTGGAGGGGTCTTGACGCTTCTGCAATTTCTATTCTCTCGTCCCAAGAGAAATGAGGAAAATGACAAAGCATGAGGGGCCCGCCAATGCCTGCTTCATGACCGGCCCTTTGCGGTCAATCGCTAGCGTCAGGATTCGTAACCAATAGATGACGACCGCCGCGAGGGCGATGGCTGAGAGGAACACCTTCGGGCATCGATCATAGCGGGTGGCGACCCTCCTCCAATCCTTAAGTCTGCCGAACATGATCTCGATGCGGTTTCGCCGCTTGAATCGGCGCTTGTCGTATTTGACCGGCGTCTTGCGTTATTTCCGACCGGGGATGCAGGCGCGTATGCCCTTGTCCTGCAACGCTTCTTTGAACCAGTCAGCGTCATAGCCGTGATCCGCGAGCATCCATTTGACGTTTGGCAAGCCGCGGAGCATCGCGCGTGCGCCGATATAGTCGCTCACCTGTCCAGCGGTTACGAACAGGTCGATGGGCCGCCCCTGGCTGTCGCAGATGGCGTGCAGTTTGGTGTTCATGCCGCCCTTGGTGCGACCGATCAGGCGGCCACGTCCCCCTTTTTGGCGGCCATGCTGGTCGCCGTTCGGTGTGCCTTCAGGTATGTCGCATCGATCATCACGGTCTTCTCTTCGCCGTGTTCTGCCGCCAGCCCGACCATCATCCGCGCAAAGATCCTTTTTTTGCTCCACCGCTTCCACCGGCTGTAGAGCGTTTTGTGCGGCCCACAGGCGGCAGGGGCATCGCGTCACCGCAAGCCATTGCGATTGATGAAGATAATCCCACTCAACACGCGTCTGTCATCGACCCGAGGCTTACCATGGGACTTGGGAAAGAAAGGCGCCAGACGGGCCATCTGCGGGTCGGTCAGCCAGAAGAGATCGTTCATGTCACCGCTCCATTTTCCGAGCCGTGAATCATGCTGCGCGACCAAAATTAATGAATCCTGACCCTAGTTTTGTTCGACTTAGTTGAACTGAACTGAGTGCAGGGCGGGCCACCTATCACGACCTCAGCATCCGGCAACGTGCTGTAGTCAAAATCTGTTAGGTCTTGTTGCCGGGCTTGAATGCCATGGTTGGCGCTGAAGGTCGACACTGCGGCTTTGTCATAGTCGAGAGCAGCCACCACCTCGAAATCGGCGGCTTCAAAACCTGCGGAAAAGCCTCCCGGCCCGCAAAAATAGATCAATAACTCGTATGGTCATGTTGCCAGTCTACCATGGATTGGGGCGGTGTCCTGTCCTAGTCACCGATGCACCGCAACGCAACATCGTAGGGTAGCCATCAATGAGCGACAGGGCTGCGGCACCAAGATGGCTAGGTGGACGGAAAGGTGGACAGGAGTACGCCCATGACAGCCTAGCCATTGATTTTCTTAAACTTCTTGGAAATGAATGGTGCCCCCACACGGACTCGAACCGCGGACCTACTGATTACAAATCTGTTCTACCACCTTCTCATGGCGCCGCATGACTGAAATAATATAGTTGAAAAACAGCTTGATACAGCTCGAGAGCTGAACATTGATGACCATCGATAGCCGCCATTGCGCACGTGATTTGAGAGCCTAAGATGAGCCTAACGGATCTACAGATCAGACGCCTGAAGGTCCCAGAGAAGGGGCAAAAGACGTACTATGACCCCGGATTGCCCGGTTTCGGCGTGCGTGTTTCACAAGGCGGCAGCAAGACCTTTGTCGTCGTTTACGGGAAGGATCGCCGCCGCCGCAGTCTCGGGCGATATCCAGAACTTTCGCTGTCAGATGCTCGCATCCTGGCCAAGCGCGCGCAGGCGGACTTCGCCCTTGACGAAATGACGCCGTCGCAAGATTTACCCGCCATTCCCTTCGAAGTCGCCCGCGAAAAATTCCTAGCAGACACTGAGACTAGGACGAAAACCCGTACCATCGACGAATACCGTCGCCTACTGTACCGGCATTTTCACTTTGACTGCGCCTTGAGTGAACTGACCCGGGATCAAATTGCCGCGCCCATCGAAGCGCTGAAAGCCACGGCGTCAGAACAGAAACACGCCTTCGTCGCCATCCGGACCATGATGAACTGGTGCGTCAATCGCGGGTTTCTGCACGTATCACCGGTTCCGGCGTTCACCTTCAGATCAAAGCCGCGGGAACGGGTCTTGAGCGACACGGAACTCGCGGCCGTCTGGCACCGCGCCGAAGCTTATGGATGGCCATTTGGTCGGATTGTCCAACTCCTCATTCTGACCGGACAGCGCCGAGGCGAGATCGTCGGCCTGCGCGGCAGCTGGATCGACGAACAGATGATCCACTACCCCGCCGAATTCGTGAAGAACCAGCGAGCCCACACCATCCCATTGGGCGACTGGTCCATGCAAATCATCGAAACCCTGCCCGAGTGCACCGATCTCCTGTTCCCGTCGCGCCTTGATGACAGCAAGCCATACAACGGCTTCTCCAAGTCGAAGGCCGCCTTTGACCGCGAGTTGGATATCGAACCCTACACGCTGCATGACCTGCGCCGGACCTTCAGCAGCACGATGGCCAGGTTGGGTACACCGCTGCATGTGACCGAAAAGATGCTCAACCATGTTTCCGGCACAATCAGCGGTGTCGCGGCCGTGTACAACCGACATGCCTATATCAACGAGATGAAGCAGGGTTACGCCGCCTACGAGGCCCACCTGCGTGACACTTTCGAGAAACATGGACCGAACACGGAAACTCCCTTAGCCTGACCGCACCTAGGAACTGTCGAAACCTGGGCATCGCGGTGCTCTTCAATCATGGAGAGATCGTGATGAGGATACTTTCAAAGCGTCAGGTCAAGGAGTTGGTCCTGTATTCGCCGCAACACATAGCCCGCATGGAGAAGGCAGGCCTATTCCCAAGACGGGTACAGCTGGGCGTGAACCGGGTTGGCTGGGTGGAAGCGGAAGTACTGGCTTGGCTCGAAGAACGACTTGCCCGCCGCGAAGTCCAAGACGAACGCTCCTGATCCAGGAGCAGGGTGGCCGGGTGTGCACAACCCGGTCACCCATCAAGTCAGGGTTGCCCGAACACAGTTAGGCTCTGGACCCATTGATTTGGTTGCGGTCTCCGCGTGATCTTGATTCAAGCTCCCAAACTTCAGGGGGCGTGATGAGCAATCTTTTCTGGCTGACTGACGAACAAATGGCGCGGCTCCGACCTTACTTTCCGAAGAGCCATGGCAAGCCACGTGTTGATGACAGGCGTGTTCTGAGTGGCATTATCTTCATCAATCGCAACGGCTTGCGATGGTCTGATGCGCCGAAGGAATACGGCCCACCGAAGATACTCTACAACCGTTGGAAGCGGTGGAGCGACATGGGCGTATTCGCCCGGATCATGGTGGGGTTGGCTTCGGAGGGAACGGATCGGAAGACGATCATGATCGACGCGACCTACCTCAAGGCGCATCGCACGGCCTCCAGCCTGCGGTTGAAAAAGGGGGGCGTGGAAGGCTGATCGGGCGCACCAAAGGCGGCATGAACACGAAGCTGCATGCCGTCACCGACGCTTCGGGACGCCCGATCCGGTTCTTCATCACCGCTGGTCAAGTCAGCGATTACACCGGAGCCAGGGCGCTGGTGAGTGGCCTGCCATCGGCGGACTGGCTACTGGGAGACCGAGGATATGATGCGGATTGGTTCCGCGAAGCCTTGGTAGAAAAGGGGATCAAGCCTTGCATCCCCGGACGAAAGTCACGCGACAAACCTGTCAAATACGACAAGCGGCGATACAAGCGACGGAACCGGATCGAGATCATGTTCGGGCGACTGAAGGACTGGCGTCGCGTTGCCACCCGCTACGACAGATCCCCGACGGTATTCCTCTCAGCAATCGCGCTCGCGGCTACTGTCTTGTTCTGGTTGTAAATCAATGAGTCTGGAGCCTAGTGTTCCGCACCTGACGGAAGATTCCATGGTCTGGCTGGATGTGTCAGTGTCGGGTCATGAGACGCGATGACATCTGCCTGTATCTGAGCCCCGATGACCGAGTTGAACTCCAATCCCTGGTGGCCGACCGGAACACCCCGCGCAAACTCGTCTGGCGGTCCGAGATCGTTCTGGTGACGGCAGACGGTTATGGCACGGTTGAGATCATGCGGCGCGCGGATACGTCGCTCGGCATACCCGTCACAGAGCCCGTAGGATAAGTGCCTCTGGGGAAAGGGGAAGTCCGGGCTTCACGCGCTTTGCGCAACAAAGCCCAGCGGACCTCAAAGAAGTATCTCTTACCACTGAATCTTCGCAAACTCTTCCAAGCGTGAATTTCCATAGGCCGGTTCAATCTGGCGAGCATGCTGCAAGAGGCCAAAAACGTGACGACGGAGACCAAAGGTGGTTGCATTGCCGTTGCGACCCGCGTGGATGACGGGGCCATGCTCACGGAGATAATAAAGGTGCTGACGCAACTTCTGCTTAAACTCGCGCGATAGCCGAGGCTCATCCCCATCGATCAAGAGCCCCAAAACAATCTTACGCGCACCCGGGGAGGAGACCGTCGTCTTTGCTACGTTTGGTGAAAACCCATTGTCGCCAATGATGCCGCTGATGGCTCCAACGACAGATTTTATTACGGTTCGGTTAAGCGTCTCTCGCGATGAGAAAGTGAGGTCGTCGGCGTACCGCGTATAGACGAACCCACGCTCATCCGCGAGTTTTGTCAGTGCTCTATCAAGATCACGGGAGACCAGGTTTGCTAGTCGTGGACTGGTTGGCGCACCCTGAGGAAGCTGCCCCATCAATGGATCAGAGTAATCCTTGATCTCCATCCGGTTCAGAGAAGAACGATAGCGAGGATGACCCGCATGTGTCGAGCGAGTCCCAAGTCGTGTGCACAAGCGTGCCAGTTCGAAGGCAACAAGAGGTTCGTAACCGATTTCTTCGAATACGCGAAAAACCTGCCGCTCCGTGACGCTTTCGAAGAAGTTCATAATGTCCATTTTGATGAGCCACCGCGCACCGCAATGTGGGGCAGCTGCATCGCGTATCGAATTCCCACGCGAAAAAGCCATGCTCGCGGAATGCGGCGAGATGTGTTCGAGTACGCAGACATTTAGCCAGCGATGCAATTCCATCAACCACGGCGCAGGTACAACGATGGTCCGAAAGCGCAATTTCTCATTCTCTAGTGGCCTCTTGCGAATTCGAAAGATACGATAAGGTTCAGGCTCATCGCGTCTAACAACCGAACGAAGCATATTGTAAGGTGTTCCAGTTAGATGGCTCAGATGTCCAAGTGACAGTATGGGCTCGACGCCGGGGGATCTGCGGATCAAATGTGTCGCGATCGTTGTCGCGTTTTTGACGACCTGATCCTCACGTCCGTCTTTTTTGGCCGCCGTCTGGAAGGATTGAGACCGCCAGAGGGTCATTTGCTTCGACTCCGCAAGGATGGTGCGGATCGCGCCGTGTAGAAAGGCCGCGCATCGTGGCACGGCGCGATCCACGTCAGCGCTACAAGAAAGCTAGTCCGAAGGCGCGCAGAATCTGCTGCCCACAATATCCGATCTCTCAACCGAACATCGGCGCCGGCTCTTGCAACCGGCGTCATCCAAATGCCCTTCGTGGCGGTCTCAACGACTTTGGACAATAGAACTCGCCGTTAGTTTTGGGAAGAGGCGGAGTCGGTGGATCAGAAGAGCGTAAATATTCCAGTGCGACGTAGGCGCGTTGCGTCGGCTTCATCGCCCCATCAAGATAGCCATCTCTACGAGCGTCAGCGATGATTTCCTCGACCTCTACCAGCGTCAGCCCGGTACGGCCCGACAAAGCAAGAGCATTGCGTGGCCGCCTCTTCAGGGCCGTCAGCACTAGCATTCGATTTTGTTCATGTTCCTCTATCCCGGAAAATCTCGCCGCAGAGGCTAGACGTTTCTCTCGAAGACGCATTAGTGCCTGTTCAATCTCCTTGGATCGAGCGGTGTATCCACGGGCTTTCCCCAGAAATGATGCAGAGCGACGGGGGAACAACGGGGTCCAGCTGCGAGTAGCCGTATGAAGAAGTAGAGGCGCGTTGTTGGGTATGCCATGGTCGAAAACGATGAGCGCCCCAGCATCGCCGTAACCCAAGGCCGTTCTATCGTCAGGCAGTTTACTTGGAGCATATCGCCTGCAAATTCTTATCAACTGTGAGCGCGTCTCCCAATCGAAATGCGATATTGTTGGGCATCCACGATGCAAATGAACTGAAGGCAAGGAACCATGTTTTTTGACCTTCCCTACTCCGCTAGGCGTCCCAGAATAAGCAGCGACGGCAAATCGAAGGTGCCCGGAAGAGTACCAGCTCTTGAAGGAATGAACTTTCCACGCTGCCTCTAAATTGTCGGCCGCTCGTTTTCCGGACCCTATGAAATCAGTCACGACCACGAATGAGCGCACACGTTTCTTTCGGATCAATTTCGGCCCAGGATGATCTAGGAATCGTTTCGGGTCAGCGCGAACCAAACCAGTGATTAAGGTGGCTATAATTCCTTCGCTTCCGGTTTCGCGGTCATAGGGACGGCCTTGAGGCACAGGAGGCGGCCCATGGCCATCAGCGCGACGAGGTCGCGACCGGCTCTCCTTAAACATTCGGTTTGGACCACTCTTAGGATGCCTTCGGATATGACGCTCAGCATATAGGGCCACCGGTCCACAGCGAGCCTGCGCGATGTTCATAATGACGGCACGAAGGCCGACAGCCAGTTCGTCCGCACTGACGGTTAGCAACTCCGACAGGAGTTTGGCTCCGATGGGCTGATCATCAAGCTCGAACTGCGCGAGCCATTCAACAATCTGCGGTGCGGTAGGATCGATTGACATGCGGCGAGGCTAGACAAGGGGAAATCATTTGTCATCAGCAGTTTCGGTTGGGGGATTAGGATGCGAACCCACCTAAGCAATCCGCCGATTTACGCTTGCTTCCCGAGTAACGCGCCTACCGCGTGTTCCGTCTACGTTGCCATCGTTATCTTTCGGATCGCCGAATTGGGTTTTGGCGGGACTTGGAAGCAGGTCATTGAAACATAATGAGAAAACGGGACCGAACCGGAACGGGCGAGGTTCGCCCAAACTGAGACTGAGGGCCATTCTGAGCCCAGCTTCGGCCAGGCGGCGCGTCTATGAGATTCGGTCGGTTTCGCCGATCCCCTTTAACACGGAAAAATCCGTGCCCGTCTGGGCGGTGTCACTGGTTCGCAATGGGGATAATGGCGGGGGTATGGGATTCGAACTCACGCAACCGCACTTTGCGTCAGAAGCAACGCTCCCCCGTCAGACCTGGTCCAATGTTGCCGGTAGAGGCCAAGTTGCCCGGTTTTCGCGCCGACACATTGCTGATTGGCATCCAGAACGGCGGAAAGCGTGGATCTTGCGGTCAACGAAGGCAAACCCTTGGCCAAAGCCAAGAACTGTTCCTGCCGCCTCCGGCTCTGGAATACCCAAAGCACCAACAGATTTGCCTTCAAGCCATAGTGCTGCTTGTAGATTTCTCCCTCGATTACCCGCCCGTATTGATCCAGACTCTTCTGAATGCTCTTCCGTGCGGCAGCCGAACGGAGAGGCTCGGTACTGCGGTCAAGCTCTACCGCGAAGGCGCGGTAGCTGCCCCCGTAGTCGAGCGCGAACAACTGGTCGGGAATGAGTTTTGAACGGTCCAGCGGGATGGCGAGTTCGGCCCCCTTGATCGCGAGGATCTGGTGGGCAGGGATATAACGCACGCCATCGCGCGTGGCGGCGATTTCAATGGCGCTTGTCACGCAGGAAACCGTGTATCCATGCCACCAATGCCCCGAGGGACGGACCGTGGGTTCGTCGATGCTCTCTTCTGCAAGGTAGGCGGTCGCCTTCACCGTCAGATCGTAGATGTAGGGTTTGCACTCGGCGCGTTCCGTGGCGCGCTGCTGCGGCGGCAACCTGAGGTATCCCGCCGCCCGCAGTTTCTGCATGGCGCGCAGAGCGGTATCCTTGCAACGGTGCGTGTCTCGCGTCAGCTCAAAGAGGTACTGAGATGATTGCGGCCCATGGCGCTCGATGTGCTTCAGCCAACGGATCTCGCGCTCGGTCACGCGGACATCTGCGACCGGGGCGATATGATGGAAGGTGGCGCGGCCCAAGGCATCGGTCTGTTTCATGGGTCGTAGGATATCCCAGCTCACAGTTCCGGCGAAGGTTTCGTTGGATCGTCGTCGTCGAGTTTTTCTTCTGTTTCAGGTGGTTCTGTTTCATCCGAGGCGGTATGTTCCGCCCTGCGCCGCAATGGTTCGGCATAGCGCTCGCGGCTGTGTTGCCGGATTGCATCGACCTCGTCTTTTGTGGCGCGCGGGAGCTTCTCCAGCACGAAGAACGGAAAGCTGATCGGGACCGCTCGTTCGGTGAGGCCGCGCACATAGGTCGCAAACGTCCCTTTCGGCTGGCGCTGGATGGTATCGGCGTCGCAGGACATCTGCCCCGCAAGTGCGCGGGCGTCACGGGCCGAGACACCACCAGCCAGCTTGATCGAGGTATTGGCCTCGAATGCCTCCTGCAAGCCCCCGGAGAGCTGACCAAGATACTGGTGCGCCATCACCATGCCGACGTTGTACTTGCGGGCCTGGCTGAGGATCACGCCGATGTTCTGGTCGAAGTAGTCCTGGGCCTCGTCGATGTAAACGAGGGTCGGCAGGCGATCATAGTCCGGCAGCGTGGCGCGTTCCTGGGCGGCCTGGGCGATCAGCGCGATGAAGAAGCGGCCGAAGATCTCGGTGCCCTGTTCCTTCAGCAGGCTCTTCGAGGTATTGATCAGGACTAGCTTGCCGGCGTTCATCTCGGAGAACATGTCGAACTTCGACTGCGGGTGGGAAAACATCCGCTCGAAGGTCTGGTTCTCCAGCACGCCGTAGAGGCGGCGCAGCACCTGCGTCTTCGTGTTGCTGAATTCCTTGCTGTCGAACTCGGTCTCGAAGAACCGCTGCGGGGTTCCGTCAAGCTTGCCGATATGTTCGCGGTATTTCTCGGTGCCGCCGGGCTCCATCAGTTCGCGCAGGGTGTGGATCGTGGCGTCGGGAATGTGGAACATGAGCCG
>TARA_R100000750_G_scaffold12970_2_pt1 | contig 10172 bp, 9 predicted proteins | sample TARA_R100000750 | Tara Oceans TARA_R100000750 (sample SAMEA2623327) | marine metagenome | biome: marine biome (ENVO:00000447); feature: mesopelagic zone (ENVO:00000213); material: "saline water (ENVO:00002010), including plankton (ENVO:xxxxxxxx)" | depth 375 m
CAGCGCGGCATTGTTGACGAGGATCACATTGTTGCCCACCTGAACGTCATGCGCCACATGACAACCCGCCATGAACAGCCCGTCGTTGCCGATGCGCGTGACGCCGCCACCGCCCTCAGTGCCGGTGTTCATGGTCACATGCTCGCGGATACGGTTGCGCTCACCGATTACCAAACTGGTCTTTTCGCCACGGAACTTCAGGTCCTGCGGGATCTCTCCGATCACGGCGAAGGGAAAGATCACTGTCTCTGCACCGATCTCTGTCGTGCCGGTGACAACCACATGGCTTTTCAGCTCGACACCGTCGTGCAGCACCACCTCTGGCCCGATATGGCAGAACGGGCCGATCACGCAGCCCTGTCCGATCCGCGCGCCGTCCTCGACGACTGCGGCAGGATGGATCACCGCGTCCACAGTCAAGACGGCAGGTCCATCATGGCGGTGAACTCCGCCTCGGCGGCCATGTCGCCCTCAACCTCGGCCACGCCGCCAAATTTCCAGACCTTGCCGCCCGGTTTGCCGCGCAGGGTGGTTAAACGCATCCGCAACTGGTCACCAGGCACCACCTTGCGGCGAAATTTGCACTTGTCGATGGCCATGAAATAAACCTTCATCTCCTTGTCGGCCATGTCGAGCGCGGCCCCCACCATAACGGCGGCGGTTTGTGCCATCGCCTCGACGATGGTCACGCCGGGCATGATTGGCAGTCCGGGGAAATGGCCCTGAAAATGCGGCTCATTCATGGTGACGTTCTTGATGCCAACTGCCGATCGCGTCCCGTCGATCTGTTCGACCCGGTCGACCAGAAGGAACGGATAACGGTGCGGCAGAATGCGCTGGATCAGCTGGATGTCCGCACTGAGAAACGTGTCGGTCATGGGCGGGCTCCCTTCGAGTTTTGGCGTAATCCCTAGCAACGGCGGCGGGCGGGGGCAAGCGCAGGCTCACTCCTGCGGGTCAGGTTGCATCTCAAGGGGTTCTGGCATCGGATCGGGGGTGGGATCGAGCGTCGCATCGGCACCGTCGCCGATTTGGGCATCGATCCGCGCGATGGCTCGGTCTGAAATGTCGATGGAATCAGCCGCGACAAGCACCGTGCGCCGTTCAAGGATCAAAGTAGCGCCTGCCTCGCGCAGCAGGCCCTCAAGCACCGGCTGGGCGACAGTCAGGAACCGTCGGCGCGCCTCATCGGTGCGGGCACCAAGTGCACGCGCCTTTGTGTCCTGTTCATCGCGCAGGCGCTGAACCTTTTCGTCAAAGGCATCCGCCAGCTTGCGGAATTCATCAGGGGCCAGCGTCGAACGCAGGTCGGTCAACCCGCGCTCTTCTTCGGTCAGTTCGGCCTCTATTCTGCGATTCTCGGTCGCGATCGCGCGGCCCGCCTGCTCGATCTCGTTGTTCACACGGCGACCAAAGGCGCTTTCGGAAAAGACCCGCTCAAACTCGATCACAAGGATCGGCGTCGTGGGAACAGATTCCGCCAGGGGGCCGCCCTGCCCCTGCGCGCCTGCCGCGACGCCCCAAAGCGTCAGCAGCAGGATCGCAAGACGGGCGGTCAATTGCACACCCGCCTCAGAACTGGCTAGAGATCGTCAGGTTGAAGTTCTGCGCCTCATCGTACTTTCGTTTCACCAGAGGTTCGGAGAAGTTCAGACGAAGCGGGCCAAACGCGCTGTCCCAGAAGATCGAAAAGCCGATCACATGGCGGGCGTCAAAACCGGTTGAGACGACTGACTGCCCTGTAGTCTTAACTCGGCTCTTTGTCGTGTCGCTCAGCCCCCAGACCGACCCGACATCATAGAACAGACCGCCGGTGATTCCGTACTCCTCTGGCAGGCCAAGCGGGAATTCCGCCTCGAACCGGGCCACGGCGTAAAAGTTTCCGCCCAACGCGTCGTCGACGCCGCCCCCGACTTCACGCGGGCCCATTCCGCCGTAAGTAAAGCCACGCATGATGTCGGGACCAACCAGGAAGCGGTCGGTCACCCGGCTGTCGCCTTGGGAGTAGCTCAATGCCCCGCCTTCAAGCGTCGCGCGCAGGGTGACTTCTTCGTTCATGATGCGGGTTTGGGCAATGGCCTTGGCGTTTGTCCGGATGAATGTGGTGTCGCCCCCAAGACCGGCAAAATCCTGTCCAAATTCGAAACGATAACGGGTGTTCGGGTCCAGGCCCTTTGCCAGCGAATCGAAGATGTAGGTGTAGCCAAGCGAACTATCGTAACGTTCACCCTCGGCCGCCTCGGCGGTCACGATATCGCCAACGTCGGTCTCATTGCGAATGTGGCCATAGTCCAGCGAATAGCGCAGTTGCAGGCGCGCCTGTTCGGCCACCGGGAATTCCAGGAAAGGCTGGAAGATGCCGGTGACGGTGTCGTAATCAGCATTCAGGTTATCAGTTTCCGAATACCCCAGCTGGAAGCCCAATGCGAGGTCACGCCCGAACAGACCCGGTTCCGCGAACCGCAAACCGTATTGCTGCGATTCGGCGGCGTTGCTGATCTTGAAGCTGAACGCCTGCCCGCGCCCGAGAAAGTTCTTTTCGGAGAACCCAAACGTGATGCCGATGCCGTTTGCCGTGGAATAAGATCCGCCCAAGCTGATGGAGCCGGTCGGCTTTTCCTCGACGTCCACGTCGATGACAACCTGCTGTGGGCTGGAGCCTTCGCGCGCGTCCACATCGGCCTTGTTGAAGAAGCCAAGCGCGCGGATACGTTCCGCGCTTTCGCGGATCGCACGCGGGTTGAACGGATCGCCCTCGACCACCTCGAACTGGCGCCGGATGACGCGGTCCAGCGTGGTGGTGTTGCCCTCGATGTCGATGCGCTCGATAAAGATGCGCTCACCGCGCACCAACTGGAACTCGATGTCCAGGGTCAGGTCCCGGTCATTGCGGCTGACGCGCGGTTCGACCCGGACAAAGTTCAGCCCCTCGTTCACCGCCAGCTTTTCGAGGCGAGCAATCTCATTCTCGACCAGTGCGGGCGAATAAACCTTGCCGCGCTTGAGACGAATCTTGCTGGCAAACAGATCGGCATCGACTTCTGACAGGTCAGAGGTCACGGAAACCTCACCAACCTTGAATTGCTGGCCTTCCTCAACGTTGAAGGTGACGAAATATCCGTCCCGTTCCTGGCTGAGTTCGGCGTTGATGCCGGTGATGCGGAAATCGACATAGCCGCGCGAGGAATAGAAGTCGCGCAGGAGCTGCTTGTCGAACTCCACCCGGTCCTCGATGAAGGTGTCTTTGCGGATCACGGCGCGCAACAGGCCCGCCTGCTTGGTATCCAACACGCGGCGCAAACGCCGGTCAGAGTATTGGCCGTTGCCGACAAAGCCGATGCGCTCAACCTCGGCAACGCCACCCTCAAACACCTCGAACACCAGATCGACGCGGTTGTCGCTGCGGCGGATGACCTTGGGCGAGACGCGCGCCGCCAGACGGCCCTGCACCTCATAGGCCTTGCTGACCGCCTGTGCGTCCGCCTCTGCCACGCGCGGGCTGAACACGCGGCGCGACTGCGATTGCACGATCTGAGCCAGATCCTCATCCTTGATGCGCTTGTTTCCCTCAAACGCGATGCGGTTGATGGTCGGATACTCAACGACACGAATGACCAGACGTGACCCTTGTGGGATGATCTCGACGGTCTCGAACAGACCGGAGCCAAGGATTCGCTGATAGGCGTCGTTCAGTTGTGCCGCCGATACGCGATCCCCCCGCGCGATTCCCGCGTAGGACAGGATTGTTCCCGGCTCGACCCGCCGGTTGCCTTCGATAGAGACGGCATTGAAGACATAGCTTTGCGCGTAGGCAATTTCGGGGATGGTCGCCACCCCCGCCCCCATCGCGACTGCGAGGCTCAGGGCGACAGCCCTGCCCGCATTCGTGACGTGATAACCCGTTGCACGGCCCTGCGCTTTGCGCGCGGAAATGACCTTTGCCATCTTCACAATCCACTTTGACATCCCGGAGTCGTGAGTACCGGGAATGCGGTGGCTTGTCAAAAGCCCGTCGGCGCGAATTTGACCAACTGTCGCCTGACAGCGACTAGTGCATCATCAGGCCCAGCCATCCCCCGAAAAACAAGGCGAAGACGATGGTCGAGATGTACAGCAGCCGGTCCCAATTGATGGTCACCAGCAAGCTCATACTGCGATAGCCCTCTTGAATCGTGTGCATGGAATCGGTCCTCAGTTGCGTAAGTGCAGCCTTGGTATGCCGTGCGATTCAGGCAGGATTTTGACGGCTCCTGCCCGAATTTATGTCAAGGACAGAACAAATCGTTGGAAAGTGCGAAGACCATCAACGAAAGCACAACAGTCAGGCCGATCGACATCAGCACCTTGAGCGCGCGGTCGCTGGGCGGACGCCCCGACACCGCCTCATAAGCGAAGAAGACAAGATGCCCGCCGTCCAGCACAGGGACCGGAAACAGGTTCAACAGGCCCACAGCCGTCGACAGGACCGCAATGAACCAGATGAAATTCGTGGTGCCCTGGCTGGCCATGTCACCGCTGGTTTCGGCGATTCCAATTGGCCCCGACAGGTTGCAGGTGCTGATGGCGCCGGTGGCCATGTGCCACAGACCCGACAGAGACCCCTCGATGATACGCCCCACCTGTGTGAACCCCGATCCAAGCGCAGAGCCGATTCCCGTCGCCTCTGTTGCCGGTTCAAAGGCAACGCCGCCAACAATTCCGATTCGGTAGAACGTCTGGAACCCGCCGCCCGGTTGCGGTTCATCCACACGGCGCGGAGTCATTTCCTTGTCCAGAAGCGTTCCATCGCGCCAGACGGTCAGTTGCAGTGTCGCGCCCTCTGATCCCTCAACCCGCTCTTTGAGTTGTTCAAAGGCATAGATTTCTTCGCCGTCCACGGCGGTGATGACGTCGCCTGCACGCAAGCCAGCATCGCCAGCCGCTGAACGCGGCGCAATCTGGGTCGCCAGCGGCGGATAGGTATAGGGACCGGCCACTGTGACCTGCTGCCCGTCGCGATCAACTGTATAGTCCAGCGTCGGCTGGTGCGGCAGCGCGTCAAAATAGGCCCCCATGACAGCCCGGTCGTCAGAATCGGGCAGCTGGCTGCCCTCAATGGCAAGAATTCGGTCGCCCGTCTGCAGCTCTTGCTGCACAGGAAGGGGGCGTAGGTCACCGACCGTCAATGGCTCGGCCAGTTCGCCGCGGAACATGATGACGCCGGTAAAGATCATGATCGACAGGGCAAAGTTGAACAGAGGTCCCGCCGCCACCGTCGCCGTGCGCGCCCAGAGCGGCGCGCCGGACATGGTACTGCGCATCTCATCCTTGCTCAGCCCCTCAACGGCCTCTTCGTCGACGCCGCCAGAGGCGTTTGCGTCACCCCGAAACTTGACGTAGCCGCCGAAGGGTATCGCCGCGAGCTGCCATTTGGTGCCATCCCGGTCGACGCGCGACCAGACCACCGGACCAAAGCCCAAGCTGAACACTTCGGGAAAGATGCCGGACTTTTTGCCGACAATGTAGTGCCCGTATTCATGCACGGCGATGATCACCGAAAGCGCGACCACGAAGAAGATCACGGTCCAAAGGGCTCCGCCGAACTGCGGGATAAATGTCGTCGGGTCCAAGCTGCGGGCTCCCTTTACCAGGTTTTTCGTTGCATGACCGCGTCGGCCTCTATGCGTGCGAGATGGTCTGCTTCTGCCACCATATCAAGGGTAATCCCGGCGGCATTGTGACCCGCTTGGGACGAAAGGCTGACCAGCACCTCTTCGACGACCTCGGCCATGCCCGAAAAGGAAATCCGGTGGTCGATAAACGCATCCAGCGCGCGTTCCTTGGCAGCGTTGAACACCGCCCCCATAAGTCCACCGGCCTGCATGACCTCACGCGCCAATCTCAGGGCGGGCCAGCGGGTCTCACAGGGGTCGCGAAAGGTCAGTTGTCCCAGTTTCACCAGATCCAGCCGCTCCACCGGCAGCGCCTTGCGAGTCGGATAATGCAAGGCAAATCCGATGGCATGGCGCATATCCGGCGGGCCGACATGGGCCATCAGCGCGCCGTCGTTGAACCCGACCAATGCGTGAATCATCGATTCCGGGTGGACGACGGTTTCAATCTTTGCTGGGTCGATGCCAAAGAATTCTCTGGTTTCAATGAGTTCCAGCGCCTTGTTGAACATCGACGCGGAGTCGATGGTGATGCGTTGGCCCATGGACCAGTTCGGATGTGTGGCGGCCTGTTCCGGGGTGGCGCGGGCCAGGTCCTTTAGCGGCCAATCGCGGAACGCACCGCCGCTTGCGGTGATGATGACCCGTTCCACGGCCGCGATATCTTCACCGATCAAGGCTTGAAAAACCGCAGAATGCTCGCTGTCCACCGGCAGAATCTGTCCACCATGCTCCCGGGCGGTGCGCAGCATCAAGGGACCGGCGCAGACCATGCTTTCCTTGTTGGCCAGCGCCAGCGTGGCCCCCTGCTGCAAGGCACGCAGCCCCGGCTCCAGCCCTGCAGCGCCGACAATGGCGGACATGATCCAATCGGCGGGACGGCTGGCGGCCTCGACCAGCGCCGCGCGTCCTGCGGCGGCCTCGACTCCGCTGCCTGCAAGCGCTGCACGCAGATCGTCCAGCCGGCTCTCATGTGCCGTAACGGCGATTTCGGCACTCAAAGAACGGGCATCTCGCGCAAGTTGCGCAATGTTGCCCCCGCCTGTCAGCGCAACAACACTGTAGGCGGCCCGATCCCGTGCAATCAGGTCGATGGTGTTTTGCCCAATCGACCCGGTCGCACCAAAGATAGATATTCGACGGCTCAAAGCGCGCCCAACAGGCTCAGGATCAGAAACAGCGTGGCCGCGCCGACGATGCCGTCAAACCGATCCATGAAACCGCCATGACCCGGAATAAGGTCCGAGGCGTCCTTGACCCCCGCGCGCCGTTTGATCGCGCTTTCGGCGATGTCCCCCAATTGCGAGGCCAGCGACAGAAACATGGCCGCAACTGTCCAGATCAGCACAATTCGGATCGGCAAACCCGCATTCAGCGCAAGCCCCCCGGCTAGGATCGCCGCTGCAATCCAGCCCGCGATTATCCCGGCCCAGGTCTTTTTCGGACTGACCCGCGGCCAGAATTTCGGCCCGCCAATGGCGCGCCCGGCGAAATACCCGGCGATGTCGGTGAGGATGACAATCCCCAACAGCATCAGGATCAGATTGGGCTGCACCACGGCAAAAGCCGCCAGCCACAAACCGGACAGCAGCACGGCCCCGCCATAGAGAAAGCCGATCCACCAGCCGCGCCGCACAATCAAGGCAAAGCCGATGCACAGGCCCAGCAGCACCAGACCACTTTCCAGCGCGTCGGCCCGGCCCAGCCGAAAGATCCAGATGAACAGCGCGGTGACAGCAACCGCCGCCACAACCGGCAAAGTACGGTGGCGAGGATCCAGCAGGTTGCACATTTCCCAAATCATCACGCCAGTCACACCGGCAATCAGGAATTGAAAGGCCGTCGGCCCCGACAGGAACGCCCCCAGCGCCACGGCCAACAGAACAACCGCCGACAGTACGCGAACGCGCAGGTCACGCCACTTGCCGCTCATGCTTTCACGGCACCGAAGCGGCGATCGCGCTCACCGAACTTGGCACACAGGCGCCCCAGTTCCTCGGCCCCGAAATCGGGCCAGAGCGTGTCGAGAAATTCATACTCGGCGTAGGCCGACTGCCAGAGCAGAAAATTGGATATCCGCGCCTCACCACTGGTGCGGATCACCAGATCGGGATCGGGCAGCACATGAGTGTCAAGGTAACGCGGCAGGGTTTCAAGGTCGATTTCTGCCGGGTCCAGCTTGCCCTCTTTCACGTCAAAGGCAAGACGCTGCGCGGCGCGCGCCACCTCATCCCGGCCACCATAGTTCAGGGCGTTGGTCAGGTTGACGCCGGTGCAATGCTTGGTGAAATCCTCTGCCTCGTCCATCAGGCCGCGCAATTTGGCATCCAGACGGACGCGATCACCAATAAAGCGCACGCGCACGTTATCCTTAACAAACGCCTGCATCTCTTTCATGATATAGCGTCGGAACAGGCTCATCAGGCCCGCCACCTCTACCTGTGTCCGCTTCCAGTTTTCAGTCGAAAAGGCGAATATCGTCAGGTATTTGACGCCAAAATCCGGGCAGGCCTCAACCACCTCGCGCACGCGGCGCGCGCCCGCGTGGTGGCCAAACAGACGTGGGCGCCCCCGCATCGTTGCCCAACGGCCATTGCCATCCATGATGATGGCCACATGTTTCGGGCCAATCGTGTCCAGCATTGGTCTGGCCATCAAATATCCTTCCAAGGCGAAATTCGCAGCGGCGGCAGGCTCAATTCACCACGTCTGCCGATCCAAAGCAACGACACCGGCGTGTGCCTAAGCCAAGTTTGCCTTGGGGGAAAGGCGACACTAAGGCGATGGCATGACACAAGCGACACAGTGAACCCGCCGTGCAACGGTCGGTAATGATGGACCACCTTGCACAGCGGGCCCCGCGCCTCGCTTTTCCGCAAGACGGCCCTGATGTCTCAGACCTGCATGATTTCCGCCTGTTTGGTCTCTAGCGCCTCATCGACCTTCTTGATGTAGGTGTCGGTCATGTCCTGCACTTCGGATTCCCAAAGTTTCTGGTCATCCTCGCTCATACCGTCGTTCTTGGCCTTCTTGATCTGTTCCATGCCATCGCGGCGCACGTTGCGAATCGCAACGCGGGCGTGTTCGGCGTATTGACCAGCAACCTTCCCCAACTCACGGCGGCGTTCTTCGTTCAGTTCGGGGATCGGCAGCATGATGATGGTGCCGTTCAGTTGAGGATTGATCCCCAAACCACTCTCACGAATGGCTTTTTCCACCTTTCCAACCAACCCTTTATCCCAGACATTGATGGTGACCATACGCGGTTCTGGCACGTTTACAGTGCCGACCTGGTTGATCGGGGTCATCTGGCCATATGCGTCGACCTGCACCGGCTCCAGCATCGAGGCCGATGCGCGTCCGGTGCGCAGCGACGCAAATTCCGTGCGCAGGTTTGCCATGGCGCCATCCATGCGGCGCGCCAGGTCAGCGGTATCGAGTTCGAAATCTTCGGACATCTTGGCCCCTCGTTGATCATATGTGCTCGGGTAGCACTGGTTAGCCCGACCTTTACCGCAGATCAATCATCCTTGACCAGAGAGGCGGTGCGGCCGATGCCAGCCCTTCGCAACCGATCGTTAACCCCGGCGTGGCAAAACCATCCTTATTCTGCCCACCGGGTCCGCCGCAAAATGCACATCTGCCTGATCCTATTTCCCGGCTTTCCGATGCTGGCCTATGTCCTCGCGCGCGAGGTGTTGCTGCTGGCAAACGAGTGCGCGGGCCAACATCTGTTCTCGTTCCAGACGCGGACGGTCACGGGAACGCACGTGGCAGCGGCCGACGGAACAGCGGTGGCCGGGGATCAGCCTGACTGGCATGGGGCACAGGGGTTTGATCTAGTGCTGTTGTGCGCGGGGAACGACCCGCTGAACGCTCTGCCGATGGGACTGCGCGCCTTTCTCAACCGGGCTGAGGCGACGGGGGCGACGCTGGGCGGACTGGATGGCGGCGCTGTGATTCTGGCCAAGCTGGGCTTTCTGGCCGGGCGCACGGCGGTGTTGGATCAGTCAGCGCTGGCGGAATTGACCACTGCTGGCCACACCATCGCCCTGACAGAGGGGGCGTTTTCCTGTGATCGGCAACGGCTGACAACGGCGGGCGGAATGGCCACTGGCGATGCACTGCTGGCGTGGATCGCGCGGGCACACAGCCCGACATTGGCCGCGCGCGTGGCAGAGACACTGGCGCATGGCCGCATCGGTCAGGCCGGGGCACAGCAACGGCTTGTGCAGGCCATTGATCCGCTGCTGGACCGGATGCAGGCGATCATGGCAGCACATATCGAACACCCAATTCCGGTTGAACGGGTGGCCACTGAACTGGGGCTGAGCCCGAAACAACTGCGCCTGCGCTGCCGCAAGGGATTGGGACAGACTCCGGCGCAGGTCTACAATGGTCTCAGACTGGATCGGGCAGCACAGTTGATCTCGGGAACTGAACTGTCTGTACAGGACGTTGCGCGGGCGGCGGGCTTTGCCTCTCCCTCTGCCTTTACGCGCAGCTATCATGCCCGTTTTG
>TARA_R100000750_G_scaffold1038_5_pt1 | contig 10157 bp, 9 predicted proteins | sample TARA_R100000750 | Tara Oceans TARA_R100000750 (sample SAMEA2623327) | marine metagenome | biome: marine biome (ENVO:00000447); feature: mesopelagic zone (ENVO:00000213); material: "saline water (ENVO:00002010), including plankton (ENVO:xxxxxxxx)" | depth 375 m
CGCGTAGTGCCGTAATTTTAGCCCGTGTACGCAACGCCAAATGCGCTGCGCCACGTTGGAATTTGACCGCTGCTCCGGGTGTCGTGCGCGTACCTTCAGGGAATATAATGAGGTTATTCCCCTGCGCCAGCGAGCGCTCACAGTCGTTGACCAAATCTTCCGGATCGTCATTGCTTAAATAACCCGTTGAACGGATAACGCCCCGCATAAAGGGGTTCTTCCACAGGTGTGACTTAACCACACAGTCTGGATTCGGCACAAAAGAAATCAATGCCACGACATCAATTAAGCAAGGGTGATTCGCAATAATGACATGACCCCGGACGTTTCGTAGCTTCTCAATTGCCTTAAAGTCAAAGTTGAACACGCCGGTCCACTTCATTACGCCGATAAACCACTTAAACGTCAGTTGCACTAAACGCCGGGCCCGGGCCTGGCGCTGCTGCTCATTCCCGTTAGATAGTATGGCCAGTAAGGGCAGCGCAGTCACCGACAGCAACAGGCCGCCTAAACCAAAAATGGCAAAGCAAAGCCCTGTGGCGAAACGTCGCCAGGTGCGATTAATGACCTGCCAGAGACTAAGCAACATGCCAGCTCCACCTTACCTTGTTATAGTCTTGAACCACCTTACCGCCGCCGGCATCCAGTATTTTCTGCACGCTGTTAGCAACTGACCAGACGTCTTCCTGTAATTGACTTTCTTTTGCAACCAGGCGATCCAAAATCAATTCTTGTCCGTTTTTTCTATGGAGTAAAACCGCATGAGAAAAACCGGTTACCGGCGATTTAACCTGCCCGGAGTACACCGCAGGAGGCACTTCATCAGCATACACCAGCAATACCTGCTCAGCTTCGCTTTGTAGCTGGCTTAACGCCTCTAACCACCCTAAAGGGTAGGTTTGCTCACCCGCCGACAAGGTTGTCATAGACTGCCTGTTGTCAGCGGCCATGCTGTACTGCCCCAGTACGGCATTATTCACAGAAAGCGCAAACTGGGTTGGCGACAAAACTTCCCCCCGCACCAGTTCCCGCAGTAACTTCTCGGTGCGGTGTAAGTCGCCATGCCGCGTTGCCAATACCACCGGTGTCTCTTGCAACTGAGGGTGCCTTTCACTCAATTCCAGCATGGCAGTTATCAGCACTTTCGCATACGAGCTCAGCCGCCGTCGGGTCGAAGCCGGAATTTGCTTCAGCCGTTCACGACATTCGTTCTGGACTAATGTACTATCAGCTACAAAGGCTCGCATAGGGTTTGGACAGATACTCAAAAAAGAAGCGGAATAGTACAGAATCTCACTCTACATTTCAAAAATATAACAGCGCATATGGTTATCGGATATAGGCTCTACAACGACACCGCATCACCCCGGCAAGTGTCGGAAGCAACGCGGGACTTGCTGATACAGCTTGTCAGAAAGTACTGGCTGGTTTCCGGACCTGTTCACGTCACTATAGACAAAACGCCTTCCGGTGCCCCACTACTGAGCGTAAACGATCAGCCCGTTTATTGCTCACTTTCTCATAAATCGGGATTCATCGCCGCCGCCTACTCAACAACCTGTAGTATCGGCATAGACGTTGAGAACTTGCGTACCAGCAAAAACTACCAACGCATTCGTGACTATTATAAAGATGGATTTCTGGCAGGTAGGTCTTTGACTAAGCAAGCATTTTTCCGACAGTGGACCTTAGCCGAAGCGATAGCCAAAGCCTCAGGTGACCCCTTACTTAAAGTTCTGGAGCAGCCACTTGAAAAGCAGCAGCACGCGGCAAAATACTTCCGGCTAAACTCTTTTTTGCTGTGTGCTTACCAGGCTGTGACAGCGGATAAAGTCAGTGATATCTCACTGTATCAGCTCGACAGCGATAACCAGTGGCAGTAGTCCCGGGCTATAACACTCAAATCCGACTCTGCTCGCCAGTTTAGCTCTCTATGGGCTTTGTCTACCTCGGCGTAGCAACTCTCTACGTCGCCCTGCCGCCTGCCTGAAAACTGAACAGGGATGGTGCGCCCACTCACCTTTTCAAAGGCACGTATAACCTCAAGCACCGACTCGCCTTTGCCCGTTCCCAGATTAAAGACCTGATGCCCGGTTTGTGCAAACCCCACTTCCAGTGCAGCAACATGGCCTTTTGCAATATCACAGACATGAATGTAATCGCGTATCGCTGTGCCGTCATCGGTCAAATAGTCATGGCCGTAAACATGAACTGAATCGGCTTTGCCAGTAATGACATCACCAATAGCCGGAACCAGGTTTGCCGCTGGCTTAATCGGTTGTTCGCCGAGGAGCCCCGAAGGATGGGCTCCCGCCGGGTTAAAATAACGCAAACTGACCGCAGAAAAATTGGCATTGCTGTTACAGTAATGACTTAAATCGCATTCAGACTGAAATTTAGTCTCGCCATACGGGTTAGTGACGTCTCCCGCTGGGGCCGATTCAGGAATTGGTACTGTTGACGGGTTTCCATATACGACAGCAGAAGACGAAAACACTAGCCGGGTAACAGAAAATGCTTTCATTACCGATAGCAGTTTACGCGTACCGTCCACATTAGTCGTAAAATACTGGTCTCTTAACTGATAACTTTCCTGGGGATTCTTTAGCGCCGCAAAATGGATAACGCCATCAATAGAGTACTCCCGAAAGACACCGGTTAATGCGTCGATGTCGCAAATATCGACTTGATGAAAGTCTGGCCGCTTGCCTGTAACCTTCTGTATTTTATCAATGACCGACGCGCTGCTGTTGCTCAGGTTATCAACAACAACCACTTGGTAACCGTTGAGTATTAACTCAACCACGGTATGCGAGCCAATAAAACCGCAGCCTCCGGTAACCAGTATCCGTTTATTCATAGATCTTGCGCCCAGCAACGTTAGCGTCACTAAAAATCAAAGGGCCGAAATAGTATCGGCTGACTTTTACTAAAGCAACTGAAACTCGTAAACAACAGGCCTGTAGGGGAAAGTCGACGAGAGAAAAAAGACATTGTTGTTATCGTTTATTACGCAAGTTATTTAAAGTTAGACTAAACGTAAAGAGAACAATTACCGTAAAAACAACTATAACTCACATCTGGTGGACTGATTTGCTTATGAATAAAGGCAAAAACTGGCTTATACACACACTGGGCTTTCTCGGGCTAATCCCCTTTTTAGCATCGTCTCTTGCTGCATTAATGGGGACGGGCGCATTTTGGGGCATACAACCGCTGGAGTTCTTAATCACCTACGGCGCTATTATATTAACCTTTTTAGGTGGCACCTTATGGGGGCGGGCTTTACATCGTGCTGAAAGCGAAAAAACCGCAGGCTTACTACTACTAAGCAATGTTTTTGCTCTTTTAGCCTGGTTCACAATACTCATTAACCTACCCGCCTGGTCTCTGGGTCTGCAAATGCTCGGTTTTGTTTTAGTCCTTTTCTTTGAACAAAAACTCGCCCGCAGCTCTGCCATGACTTCTTATATGGGCTACTATCGTATTCGCGTTTTATTAACAACAGCCGTTGTTGTCTGCCAGTTACTGGTATTCGGCAACCATATTTTGTAACGCTACTTGGTCTGGTGGTAACGAGCCAGAGTCTCGGCGTAAATAAGGCGCACGTCCTTACTGAACTTTTCAACAGAATAGTCACGGGCAAACGCCAGAGCATTGTCTGAAAGGCTCTGGCGCAAATCCGTATCATCCAGAATTTGTTTAACCCGCTCACACCATAACGACTGCTTAGCCGGTGTTTTGTAACCGTTATGCCCATCTTCAACGACATCATCAATACCGCTTGAGCGCACCGCAACCACCGGCAGACCGGCAGCCATCGCTTCCAGAATAACCATACCCTGAGTCTCCGACTGAGACGCAAATAAAAACGCGTCACCGAGTCGGTACCAGGCGGCCATCTGCTCAGGAGGAACAGCACCCACCAGGGTAATGTGCTGCTGCAGGTTCATGTCGTCAACGCGCCCCTGTAATCTGCGACGCTGATGGCCGTCACCCACTATCAACAACCGGAATGCTTTATCCGTCTGCTCCTTCAATTGCGCCATGGCGTCTATCATGAAGTCGATATTCTTTTCATTAGAGAGCCGGGAAACGCTGACAAAAATCGTTTCATCGCCAATATTCTGCTGTTTGCGCAAGTCCTCAACCTGTTTCGCGTCAACCTGCTGAAAGCGATCAAACTCAATGCCGGTTGGCTGTACAAAGGTCGGACGTTTTACGCCTATCATGCGTAAGTACTCTTCAGTCGACTGCGTAGGCACAATCACACCATCGCATTTGTTTGCAAAGCGACGAACCAAAAAGTGCGCAATAATGTTACGAAACAGCGAGCCGGGCAAAAACACAAAGTGAGCATAGTGCTCTAGCCGGGTGTGATACGTATAAACCACAGGAACTTTAAGTCTGCGAGCCACAAAAACCCCGAGCGACCCTATCCAGAACGGGTGGTGTACATGAATAATATCCGGCTTAAACGCTTTGACCTTTTTACGTACGGCGCCTGAAAAAATATTGGCAAATCGAAACTCGCTTTTTTCACCAAAAGAGAATAACGAAGGCATACGCACCACATTCTCTTCTTTTTCTGCTGCACGTTGATAACGCGGTGCAACAACCAGAACTTTGTCCTTAAGCTGCACCAGTCCGCTTCGTAAGCGTTCGATAGAAATAGGTACGCCACCAATAAAGGGCAAGTAATTGTTGGTAAACATAGCCACCCGCATGGTTTTCTTAAGCCAGGGCTCTGGGTCAATATCGTAGTCCGGATAGTACTCTTTTCCGACAAACACAGCGTTATAGAGCTTGGTGCTAATAACCAGGAACAAACTGACTAAGAGAATAAAGTTGAGGTAACCCACATAAAACAGGGAGTGAATAAAGAACCACAGACTTTCCAGTTGCTTCAAAATGGGGTGCTGACCAACTTCCAGCTCTTCAACCGAATGCTCGACGGAACCATCGGCGCTCACGGTCACTTTCACATAGTGATAAAAGCTTTCATCCTGGTTCAGTACCAGACCACCTGCACCACCGGTTGTTATATAGGGTATGCCGTTATGCTCTTGTTCGGAATAAATTGAAATGTTTGATGAAAACACCCGGTCGACACCAAAGTTTTCCAGCGTCTGCAGCAACGCGCTTCTGAATTCAACGGGTTGTAAAAAGTCGTCATCTTCGGCCAGGAAAAACTCTTCTTCCGGCTCCAGGGGTGGGTGGCCAATAAAAACAAACCGATGCGCCGATGCATCCGCCTTAAGAGTGTCGGTTAGCCACCTTAGCTGCCACTGCCAGGGGGTTTTTTCAGTACTGTCGAGGAAGATAAAACGGCTGTCACCGGCGGTAAAGCTGAAAAAATGAGGCCCATAGTGATCATAAAAACGAAAGCTGCCAAACTCTTCGTATTCGTTGTTACCAAAGGTCAATAAATAAGGCATATCCAAACGGGACAGAGTACCCCGTATCGCCCGGTATTTGTCCTCTCCGCCGCTGCTAACAGCATTTCCTGCAGATACGAGAAAGTCGACATTGGCATCGTTCAGCATTGGAATAATGCGACGTTCAAAAATGCCAACCGAATTATTGATGTTACCAACTACCGCAAAACTGTAGCTGTCTTGTCCTTCCAGCCTGGCGCTGATGGCTGCAAGTTGATCAGTATGCTCTGCCTCGAATTCAGAAGTCACCAGGTTCAAATAAATTTTATAGCCAATAAGACTGACAACTATGGCTATATTTAAGTAGAACAGGGCTTTTAATAATTTCTTTTTATTCATTGTATGCCCTGTGTTTTGGCGGAGTTAACTAAGTATCGTTGTAAAATAAACAGCCCCAACAGCATGCCCAAATAGATGGTTAAAAAGCGCCAGCTGAAGGTAACCAACAGCAAATGATTTTTAGCTAAGATGTCACTGAAAAAGCTACCGAAAACGCCTTCAGAAATACCGGATGCCCCCGGGGTTGGCGCAAAATACATTATAAAAGTTGTGACAACCAACAGTCCCAGGCTTATCAAATAATTTACATCGTATCCCAGCCCCCACATCAATAATGCCGGAAAACTGAACAGACTGAGCAGGAAAATAAAGGTAAATAACACGGACAGTAAAATAGCGACTTTCGAGCCACGACAATATTCGGAAAAACTATGGGAAAAGCGCAACATCTCGCGTCGAGTTTTATACTGCCAACGCAGATGACGCTCCGGGCTAATCAGTTGCAATTTATGTATGCCCTTACAAAGGAAACTTAAGGGTCCAATAAGCCAATGCGCTCTGAGTAAAACGACGGCGAAAAAAAGCAGGTACAGTACAATAAATACCGCTAGTGCAGTACCAATATCGCTAATAATCGCTTTGTCCTGCAAAGGTTCCAGCGTTAACAAAAATACCGGCGTCAGTGAGAAAATAAAGAAAATAGCCAGTACCGTGCGAATCGTCGTGGCCGCTGTTGCCTTACCAATAGGCACGCCGTGTTCGTGCAGAAACCAAACTTGAGCAAAGCCGCCGCCGGTCGCCATAGGCGTAATATTGGAAAAGAAAATATTGATAAAAACCAGTTTTGCCATGGCTTTCTTAGGTATCCGGTAACCCAGAGCCCGCAGTGTGTAGTATAGACGCAAGCCATCGGCGGAAAAATAAATAAGCAAAAGTAAGACAGTAACGCTGAGTACTTCCGGGGCGAACAGACGAAAATCAAAGGTTAAACTACGACCGGAGAAATGATCATAAATGGCATAAAAGCCAGCAACCGTAAGCAAAACAAACAGCACACAAAACAGCGCTAAACGTTTCCAGGAGGCTTTGTATTGCTTTTCTTCTTCCACTGAAGCGGTCATTTTCTGCTGTCTACTCCCTACAAAGCCTAATGCTTAAGGATTATGGAGTTGTCCCGGTGGGATGTCAAAACCGTTGAGTCCATAAAAAAGCCCCCAAAGCGGGGGCTGAAAACTTAACCAGGGAGTTACAACCAATCATTTGTTAAGTTGTGCTGTAGCTTACTTACCCAATATGACAGTTTTTAGATTTCCCTGTTTTATTTCGATGACAGCTACTTTTTCCTCTTAATAAGCTGGCATTAAGAACACTTCACGCACGCAGTTACGCGGGTTAGCGTTTATTGCGTAAAGTACTGCATCGGCAACATCATCGGGGTCCAGCTTATCCGGCTTTGGCTCATCAAAGAACGGCGTATTGACCATACCAGGTGCTATTGTTGTGCAGCGACCATTCCACTCTTTCATTTCTTCAGCTAAGTTCTGAGCGAAACCGTGCACAAACCATTTGGTGGCACCATAAACAGAACCTTTAAGCGTAATCCGCCCGGCAGCTGATCCTGTCATTAGAAAATGACCGGTAGTTTTGCGCAAGTGCGGTAAGGTCAGTTTCGCGGTATACAGAAGCCCGTTGATATTCACATCAACCATTTGCTTCCATTCTTCCGCGTCGCCTTCTTCAGTACCTGGTGTTGACACACCGGTTCCTGCATTTGCGAACACAGCGTCCAACTGACCAAACTTATCAACGCCCTGCTTTACGGCCTGCTCAAGCTCGTCAAAGTTACCCGCATCGGCGGCAACACCAATGGCGTTATCAGAGCCAAACTCTTCAACCAGCGCATCCAACTTGTCTTTCCGTCGCGCCGTTAATATTAGCTTTAACCCTTCTTTTGCCGCTTTGCGCGCCGTGGCTTCACCGATGCCGCTTGAGGCACCGGTAATTAATAGTACTTTCGACATGCTTCCTCCTTAAGCTAAATCAAAGCGGTCAGCATTCATAACCTTAGTCCAGGCTTTCACGAAGTCTTTTACAAACTTCTCCTGGTTGTCATCCTGAGCATACAGCTCTGAATACGAACGCAGGATTGAGTTTGAGCCAAAGACTAAGTCAATGCGGCTTGCTGTCCACTTCAGTTCGTCGGTTTTGCGGTCACGAACTTCGTAGTGATCATCCGCTTTTTTCCAGACATTGTTCATGTCAGTCAAATTAACGAAAAAGTCGTTAGTTAACGTACCAGCCCGGTCAGTAAATACGCCGTGCTTAGACTCACCGTAGTTCGCACCTAAAGCACGCATACCACCCACAAGAACCGTCATTTCAGGTGCCGTTAAGCCCATCAAATGGGTGCGATCCAGCATCAGTTCCTCGGCCGGTACCGCGTAATCTTTTTTCAGATAGTTACGGTAACCGTCATGCAATGGTTCTAACGGCTCAAAGCTTTCCACATCAGTCTGTTCGTCGGTTGCATCACCACGGCCCGGCGCAAACGGAACCGTTAGGTTATAACCGGCATCTTTTACCGCTTTTTCAACCGCTGCCGTGCCGCCAAGTACAATCAAGTCGGCCAGGCTGACTTTTTTATCCAGGGTAGACTGCAACTCTTCCAGTACGCGAAGGACTTTATGCAGTTTTTCCGGCTCGTTACCATGCCAGTCTTTTTGCGGTGCTAAGCGAATGCGTGCGCCATTTGCGCCACCGCGGAAGTCCGAACAACGGAAGTTACGTGCACTGTCCCATGCGGTAGAAATCAGCTCGTAAGACGTTAACTCTGTGTTCAGTAACTTCTCTTTTAAGTCAGCAACTTCTTGTTCGCTTAAGGTGTAGTCCACTTTCGGGATCGGGTCCTGCCAAATCAGGTCTTCTTCCGGTACATCTGCGCCTAAATAACGGTCTTTAGGACCTAAATCACGGTGCGTCAGTTTAAACCAGGCACGAGCGAATACGTCGGCGAAGTACTCAGGATCTTTGTAGAACTTCTCAGCAATTTTGCGATAGTCCGGATCCATTTTCATGGCCATATCGGCATCGGTCATAATCGGGTTATGACGAATAGACGGATCTTCCACATCGACCGGTTTATCTTCCTCTTTAATGTCGACAGGCTCCCACTGCCAGGCGCCAGCCGGGCTTTTCTTCAGCTCCCACTCGTAGTTAAACAACAGGTAGAAGTAGCCGTTGTCCCACTTAGTCGGTTCAGTAGTCCAGGCGCCTTCAATACCACTGGTCACAGTATCGCGACCAACGCCTTTACCACCGCTGTTGCGCCAGCCCATGCCCTGCTCTTCAACATCTGCCGCTTCCGGCTCAGGGCCTAGGTTTTCTTCTTTGCCATTACCATGACATTTACCAACCGTGTGACCACCCGCGGTTAGCGCACAGGTTTCTTCGTCATTCATTGCCATGCGCTTAAAGGTTTCGCGTACGTCTTTTGCGGTACGAAGCGGGTCAGGATTACCGTCAACGCCTTCCGGGTTCACATAAATCAAACCCATTTGCACTGCAGCCAATGGGTTTTCAAGCGACTCACGCTCGTCATCTGAACTGTAGCGGTTTTTAGTTTCCGCCAGCCATTCTTTCTCGCTACCCCAGTATGTATCTTCTTCAGGGTGCCAGATGTCCTCACGGCCACCGGCAAAACCAAAGGTTTTAAGACCCATCGACTCGTAAGCCATATTACCGGCCAGAATAAAGAGATCGGCCCAGGACAGTTTGTTGCCGTACTTTTTCTTAATTGGCCACAATAAACGACGCGCTTTGTCTAAGCTTACGTTATCCGGCCAGCTGTTTAACGGCGCAAAGCGTTGGTTACCTGTACCGCCGCCACCGCGACCATCGGCTAAACGATAAGAGCCTGCGGAGTGCCAGGCCATACGAATCATTAAGCCACCATAGTGACCCCAGTCAGCCGGCCACCAGTCCTGGCTGTCGGTCATGAGATCTTTCAGGTCCTGCTTTAACTCTTCTAGATTAATTTTTTTGAATTCTTCCGCGTAATTAAAGTCGTCATCCATTGGATTCGCTTTGGTGTCGTGCTGGCGCAGAATTTCCAGCTTTAAGGAGTTTGGCCACCAGTGCGTGTTCGTTTTTTTCTCAGATGTCATGCTACCGTGCATGATTGGGCATTTACCGCCACCGCTTGAACTACTCATTATGCCTTCCTTATCTCTGTGCTTAAATTTGAATAACTGTTATCTATAGTTATAGCAACGCTCAGCCATTTACTCCAAGGCAAGATACCGTTTGCTTTGATAGGTTTTATAGATACAGGAAAAATAGAGGGAAAGATCGGAATGCGGTTAACATTCAACTTGTCACTTTTTTGAATGCTTGCCAACGGCCATAGATAGCCAAACGCCATAGCCACTCACAAGGGCCATA
>TARA_R100000750_G_scaffold60563_1_pt1 | contig 10115 bp, 6 predicted proteins | sample TARA_R100000750 | Tara Oceans TARA_R100000750 (sample SAMEA2623327) | marine metagenome | biome: marine biome (ENVO:00000447); feature: mesopelagic zone (ENVO:00000213); material: "saline water (ENVO:00002010), including plankton (ENVO:xxxxxxxx)" | depth 375 m
ACCTTCGCTATGCATCCAAACAGGCAGCCATAGAAATAAACGGATATTTAAAACGAAACTATTCCGTCTTATCAGAATTGCTCGGAAATAATAAATCACAAGTTAAAGTATATAGAAACGTGCTTGAAAAGAAAAAATTTCGGTTCAAGTATCATACCCATTTCCACATTAACTCACACAACAAAATGTTTCACTATATCTACAACTTGGCCTGGATGGAATTTTCAGACGACGAAATACTAATCGTCAAAAAACGAAAATGATACCAACCCACTACAACAACCGACAACCGACAACAGACAACCGCCAACCGACAACCAATAACCAATAACCATTAACCAATAACCATTAACCATTAACCAATAACCAATAACCATTAACCAATAACCATTAACAAATAACCGACAACCGAAAAACAACCAACCGAAACCCCATTCACCGATACTCCATAGCAAAGCCATACCAAAGCCATAGCAAAGTCATTAAAATGTAAGAAAACAGCCCTTTTTTCCTACAAATTTAAAACGTTAGGTAAAACTGCTTTATAAGCGCCCTGAAATCACTGCCGCCAACTAAGTATTCATAAATAATTTTTTTCATTTGAAGCCTACTAAGTCCCATCTCGTTTTCCAACCTCGTCTCTCGTCTCTCGTACCTCATCCTTAGTCGCTTCGTCTTTCAAACTTCGTAGCGAACTCCTCATTCGCTAACTCCTTTTTGCTAACTCCTCTTCGCTAAACCAACTATTGTAAAACCCAACCCATTTAAGTACCTTCAACTTTTAAAAATTTAATCCATGAAAAACCTTTTCTTTTCGGCGCTCTGCCTAGCTGCTGCAGTCGCTTTTTCACAACAACCCGCTACTCCCGCAACTACTGTGTCAAGTAGCATCGCTCAAAAAACACAACTGGCAGCGGCTTCTCCTGTTAAAAATGTAACTTTTAAAAGCATTGGCCCAACCATTATGAGCGGCCGGGTGGTAGATTTTGCAGTTAACCCTAACAACCCCATCGAATTTTATGTAGGCTATGCCAGTGGTGGGCTATGGCACACCAACAATAACGGCACCTCCTTTACACCGGTTATGGATAATAGCCCTACCCAAAACGTAGGCTGCGTAGCGGTAGATTGGCAAAACGGCACCATCTGGGTAGGCACAGGCGAGGTAAATGCCAGCCGTTCCTCATACGCAGGAGTCGGCTTGCTGAAAAGTGACGACAAAGGCAAAACCTGGCAAAACGTGGGGCTTACCGATAGCCACCACATTAGCAGTATTCTTATAAACCCTTCCAATCCTGACGAGGTGATTGTGGGCGCGGTAGGGCATTTGTATTCCACCAATAACGAGCGCGGCGTCTTCAAAACCACCGATGGCGGAAAAACCTGGAGCAAAACCCTTTATATAAATGATGAAACGGGCATTATTGAAATTGCCGCCAACCCAAAAAACTTCAATACCATGTACGCCACCGCGTGGGACAAAGACCGCAAGGCCTGGAACTTTGACGGCAGCGGCGAGGGCAGCGGCGTGTATAAAAGCACCGATGCAGGTAGTACCTGGGCCAAGGTTTCCACCGAGAATAGCGGCCTGCCAGTAGGTAAAGGCATGGGGCGTATGGGCACCGCCGTGGTAGATGACAATACGGTGTATTTGATTGTTGACAACCAATTCCACAGAAAAGAAGAGCAAAAAAAGGAAGAAACCGATATCCTCACTAAAGACGATTTCAAAACAATGGACGTAGATGCCTTTCTGGCCTTGGACGATAAAAAATTGAACCAATTCCTCAAAATGAACGGTTTTCAGGAAAAATACCGGGCCGAAAATGTAAAACAGATGATCCGCGTAGGCACCGTAAAACCTGAAGATCTGGCAAAATATCTGGAGAATGCCAACAGCGCTTTGTTTGACACTCCCGTAATAGGCGCTGAGGTGTACAAAAGCACCGATGGTGGCAAGACCTGGAACAAAACCCACAAGGGCTTTTTAGACGATCTGTATTATTCCTATGGCTATTACTTCGGGAAAATACACGTAGACCCCAGCAATGCCAATAAAATATACGTGTACGGCGTCCCCATCCTAAAATCTGCCGATGGCGGAAACACTTTTGAAAGCATCAATGCAGATAATGTACACGTAGACCATCACGCCCTATGGATAAACCCCAAAATGTCAGGCCATTTAATTAATGGCAACGACGGCGGCGTAAACATAAGTTATGACGATGGCAAAACCTGGATAAAAAACAATGCCCCAGCAGTGGGCCAATTCTATTCCGTAAATGTGGATCTCCAAAAAAGCTACAATGTGTACGGCGGTCTGCAGGACAATGGCGTGTGGGTAGGCCCCAACAATTATGAAGCAAACCCCGGCTGGATGCAAGAGGGTAAATACCCCTATGAGTTCCTTATGGGCGGCGATGGCATGCACGTGCAGATTGACAATAGAAATAGCGACATCGTTTACACAGGCTTTCAGTTTGGCAATTATTATAGGTTGAATAGAAAAGGGGGAGCCCCCGTTTACATTCAGCCAAAGCACGAGTTGGGCGACAGTCCCTACCGTTTCAACTGGCAAACACCTATTCTGCTGAGTCCGCACAATCAGGACATTCTCTATTTAGGTGGAAACAAATTAATGCGAAGCATGAACCAAGGCGATGATTGGACGGCCATTTCTGACGATTTAACGCAAGGCGGAAAACCCGGAAACGTAGCCTACGGAACACTTACCAGCATTAGCGAATCGCCCTTCCTATTTGGCTTACTCTACACCGGCAGCGATGATGGCTTGGTGTACGTTTCAAAAGATGCGGGCGGTAGCTGGACGAAAATTTCAGACACCTTTCCAAAGGATCTATGGGTAAGCCGCGTGATTGCTTCTTCACATAAAAAAGAGCGCGTTTATATAACGCTGAACGGCTACCGTTGGGATGATTTTAAACCCTATGTGTATGTAAGTGATAACTTTGGCGCTACTTGGAAAGACATCAGCAGCAGCCTTCCAGCTTCGCCAGTGAATGTTATAAAAGAAGACCCAGTGAATCAAGATTTGCTGTACTTGGGCACAGATAACGGTGCCTATGTCTCCTTCAATCGTGGCGAAAGTTGGGAAGTTTTTTCAAAGGAATTGCCCAATGTGGCGGTACACGATTTGGTTATCCAACCCCAAGCAAAGCATTTGGTCTTGGGTACCCACGGCAGGTCGCTGTATGTAGCTGATATTGCTTTGCTCCAAAAACTGAACTCCGATACTATGGATGAATTGGTGCTTGCAGAAATGGATTCCATAAATTTTTCCCCGCGCTGGGGCAGCAAATGGAGCACTTGGGGTGAAGTGAATGAGCCGAAAGCCAAGATTCAGTTTTACAGTCCCCAAGCAGGCAATGCAAATATCACCATCAAAACCGAAGAAGGAAAGGAGTTGCAACAATTTAGTGTAGAGGCAACAAGGGGTATTAATGTATTGAATTATGACTGTGCTATTTCAGAAAAGGGAATAAAGACACTGACAAAGGCCGATGTAAAAATTAAGAAAGCCGAAAACGGCAAGTATTACCTGCCAAAGGGGAAATATAGGGTAATGTTAAATTTGAATGATAAATCTTCTTCAACTGCTCTTTCAATTAAATAATTTGATATATTTGGTTTTTCTAAACAATTTAAAAATTACTTATGATGAAAAAATTACTTATTCTTTCAATTGCATTTGCTCTAGGAACCAGTGTTTCTAACTATGCACAAAATGCTGAAGCAGCACCTGTAGTTCAAGGCAACTCAAACACTGAGAACACAAATGCGCTTTTTGACCTTCTTTTTAACTATGATATTGGTACCGCTATTGGCGCACAAGGTAACGCTGGAGTGTGCTTTGTTAACGACCAATTTTGGGTTTCGGCTTGGGCCTCAAACTTAATCCACGTTTTGGATAACACTGGACTATTTTTGGAAACTTTCTCAATTCCTGGTGTATCTGGAACTCGTTCTATGAGCTGGGATGGTACTAACATCTACATAGGTACAGCTTCAACACAAATTTTCCAAATTGATCCTGTAAGCAGAACTATTGATAATACAATTAACATCACTCCATCTACTGATGCTACTGCTAGAATGGTTGCTTTTGACCCAACTCTTGATGGTGGTAATGGTGGTTTCTGGACTGGTAACTTTAGTTCAGATATCGCTTCTTTTGACATGGATGGAAATGAATTGTCTGTAATTCCTTACGCAACTCACGGAACTACTATTTATGGTGGTGCTGTTGATTTAGTAACTGCTGGTGGCCCATATCTTTGGATTCACGACCAAACCTCTGCTGGAGGTGGAGATTTAGTTGTTCAGCTTCAATTGCCAAGTGGAACTCCTACTGGTCTTGTTTACGATTACAACCTTTCTGGCCAACCTGCTGGTAACACTGGTATCGCTGGTGGTTTGTTTATTTCTGACGAAGTTGTTCCTGGAAAAGTTGCTATCGTTGGTGTAAGCCAAGGTACTCCACTAGATCAGTTATTTGGAATTGAATTGGCAGATCTTGCTGGCGTTAATGACAACGCTTTAGCAAACTTCAGCCTTTCTCCAAACCCTGCAAGTGGAAGAGTTAACATCAACACTACTGTTGCTGGAGAAAAGCACGTAGTTGTTTATGATGTTTTAGGTAAGCAAGTTATCAATACTACCGTTGCTGGTAATGAGTTAAATATCTCTTCATTGAAAGCTGGTGTTTATATGGTAAGCGTTACTCAAAATAAAGTTTCTGCTACAAAGAAATTGATCGTTCAATAAGCATTAACTCACAATAAACTGAAAAGCCGTTCATCTAGATGAACGGCTTTTTTCGTATAACAAATCTAAATAACAGCCTAATGGGTCTAAATTTTTGGCATTCAGGTTTTGTATCGTATTTTTGTGTCACTATTCTTGAAATAAAACCATAATGGCAATACTATCCTCTTCAATTGCTCGAAAAGTAGCTATGGCACTTTCGGGCTTATTTCTTGTCTTCTTTTTGGCACAACACTTTACCATCAATATCACTTCGGTCATAGACCCCGATACTTTCAACAGTTGGTCTCATTTTATGGGGCATAACATTTTGGTGCAGTTTGTCCTACAGCCTGTTTTGATTTTTGGCGTGGTTTTCCACTTTATTATGGGAATTATACTCGAAATAAGAAACAATAATGCAAGACAGATCAGTTACAAATCTTTCAAAGGTCATAAAAACTCAACTTGGGCTTCGCGAAATATGATTATCAGCGGTGCCGTTATTTTGGCGTTTTTAGGACTTCATTTTTACGATTTCTGGTTTCCGGAAATTGTGCACAAATATGTAGAAAGCAACCCATTGGATGCCACACGCTATTACCCAGAATTGGTACACAAATTTGAAAGCCCAATACGTACTGGTTTGTACTGTTTGGCTTTTGTTTTGTTGGCACTTCACCTTTGGCACGGCTTTTCTTCGTCTTTCCAAAGTATGGGCTGGAGCAATAAATATTCAAGGGGGTTAAGAGCATTCACACAGTTTTACGCAATATTCATTCCGTTAGGCTTCATCTTTATTGCCCTTTACCTTCATTTTAATCAAATCCACTAAAAGAAAAAGCAATGTCGAAATTAGATTCCAAAATACCCAAAGGACCCTTAGCCGATAAGTGGACAAAACATAAAAACGATATAAACCTGGTAAACCCAGCCAATAAACGTAATATAGACGTAATAATGGTTGGTACAGGCCTTGCCGGCGGCAGCGCCGCTGCAACCCTCGCAGAATTGGGCTATAACGTAAAAACCTTCTGCTATCAGGATTCTCCACGCCGTGCACACTCTATTGCAGCGCAGGGAGGTATCAACGCAGCAAAAAACTACCAAGGCGATGGCGATTCAAATTACCGATTATTTTACGATACCATAAAAGGGGGCGATTACCGTTCGCGCGAAGCAAACGTGTACCGTCTTGCTGAGGTTTCAGCAAATATTATTGACCAATGCGTGGCACAGGGAGTTCCCTTTGCACGTGAATATGGTGGATACTTGGACAACCGTTCCTTCGGAGGGGTGTTGGTTTCGCGTACTTTTTATGCGAAAGGACAAACAGGGCAACAATTGCTTTTGGGAGCGTATTCCGCAATGAACCGACAGATTAATCGTGGAAAAATTACTCCGTACAACCGTCACGAAATGCTGGATTTGGTAATCGTGGATGGCAAGGCAAGAGGGATTATTGCTCGCGATTTGGTTACAGGTGAAATAGAAAGACATTCCGCACACGCTGTGGTTATTGCCTCGGGAGGCTATGGAAATGTTTTCTTCCTTTCCACAAACGCTATGGGAAGTAATGTTACCGCTTCCTGGAAAATACATAAAAGAGGAGCTTATTTCGCAAACCCTTGTTATACACAAATTCACCCTACCTGTATTCCAGTTTCGGGAGACCATCAAAGTAAACTGACTTTGATGTCTGAATCGCTGCGTAATGATGGAAGGATTTGGGTTCCCAAGAAAAAAGAAGATGCTGAGGCCATCCGCCAAGGCAAGAAAAAACCGAATGATCTTTCAGCGGAAGAACGCGATTATTACTTGGAGAGAAGATATCCTTCCTTCGGAAATCTTGTGCCGCGAGATGTTGCTTCACGTGCCGCTAAGGAGCGCTGTGACGCAGGTTTTGGTGTAAATAAAACAGGACAGGCAGTATTTCTCGATTTTGCATCGGCAATTGAACGCTACGGAAAAGAGCAGGCTGCTATCCACGGGAATCACAACCCGAGTAAGGAAGACGTTACAAAACTAGGAAAGCAGGTTATTGAAAATAAATACGGAAACCTTTTCCAAATGTATGAGAAAATCGTAGATGAAAATCCATACGAAACCCCAATGATGATCTATCCTGCGGTGCACTACACTATGGGTGGCGTTTGGGTAGATTACAATTTGCAATCTACCATTCCGGGTTGTTATGTTACGGGTGAAGCCAACTTTAGCGACCATGGCGCAAACCGTTTGGGCGCTTCAGCCTTAATGCAAGGTTTGGCAGATGGTTATTTTGTATTGCCATATACTATTGGAGATTATCTTTCAAAAGATATCAAAACAGGAAAAATTCCAACAGATACAAAAGAATTTGACGAAGCCGAGAACAAGGTTCGCGAACTTTTGGAGAAATTGGTAAACAATAAAGGAACACACTCCGTAGATCATTTCCATAAGAAATTAGGCCATATTATGTGGAACAAATGTGGAATGGCAAGAAATGCAGAAGACTTAAAGTCGGCTATGGCTGAAATCAGAGACCTTAGAGAAGAATTCTGGAGAGATGTAAAAGTTCCCGGCGGAATGAACGAAATGAATGCCGAGCTAGAAAAAGCAACCCGCGTGGCAGATTTCTTGGAGTTAGGCGAACTTTTTGCAAAAGACGCACTTCACCGAAATGAAAGCTGTGGAGGTCACTTCCGTGAAGAATATCAAACAGAAGAGGGAGAAGCCCTGCGCGATGACGAAAACTTTATGTACGTTGCCGCATGGGAATATACAGGAGACCCAGGAAATGAAGTGCTTCACAAAGAAGAATTGGAATACGAGAATATTGAGGTTAAATCGAGAAGTTATAAGTAATGTTAATTGTTAAGAGTTAATGGTTAATTGAATTGCTATTGTTTTTAATCAGCGCGAGATGGCAGATGTGAATAGTTTTGAAGATTTAAATTGTTGGAAAATGGGGAGGGAGCTTCGGAACGAGGTAAAAGATCTAATTAAAACTTTTCCAGATTTTGAAAAATATGAATTGGTTTCACAAATGCGAAGATCCTCAAGGTCAGTGACACATAATATTTCAGAAGGATACGGGAGGTTTCATTACAAAGAAAATATCCAGTTTTGCAGAACATCGCGAGGTTCTTTGTATGAATTATTGGATCAATTTATAACTTCATTAGATGAGGGTTATATCAATGAGGAAGAATATCAAAAGTACAAAAAACGAGTGAATGATTGTTTAGCTGTTCTGAATGGTTATATCAATTATCTAAAAAAAGCATCTATCAACGATAACAAATAATATATAAATTATATGTGGTCAAAAGCTTTAAATTATTCTCATTTATTGGCAAACCACAATTAACAAATAACAATTAACTTTTAACAATATGAAGTTAACACTAAAAATCTGGAGACAGAAAAATAGCCAAACAAAAGGAGAACTAAAAACATATCCCATTGACGGAGTAGAAGGTGACATGTCTTTTTTAGAAATGCTCGACGTACTCAACGAAGGTTTGATAAACAAAGGTGAAGAACCCGTAGTTTTTGATCACGATTGCCGCGAAGGTATTTGTGGAAGCTGTTCATTGCAAATTAATGGCGAACCGCACGGCCCAGATAGATTGGTTACCACCTGTCAATTACATATGCGTATGTTCAACGATGGTGACACTATTGTAATTGAACCATTCCGCGCAAAAGCTTTTCCGGTAATTAAGGATTTGGTGGTAGATAGAAGTGCTTTCGATAGAATTCAGCAGGCTGGTGGATATATTTCCGTGAATACCTCTGGAAATACAATTGATGCCAATACCATTCCCGTAAACAAGCACGACGCCGATGAATCTTTCAATGCTGCAACCTGTATTGGTTGCGGAGCCTGTGTGGCTGCCTGTAAAAACGCTAGTGCGATGCTTTTCACTTCTGCTAAAGTGAGTCAGTTTGCACTGCTTCCACAGGGAAGAATAGAGGCAACTGAGCGCGTTTTGAATATGGTTGCGCAAATGGACAAGGAAGGTTTCGGAAACTGTAGCAATACAGGAGCTTGTGAGATTGAATGCCCAAAAGGTATTTCTTTGGAGAATATAGCCCGTATGAATCGTGAGTATTTAAGCGCGAGTTTGAAAGGATAAATTTTCTATTTTTTGAAGAATTTAAAACCCTGCAATGGCAGGGTTTTTTGTTTTAGAACCGTACTATTTGGGTAGCCAAGAATGTTTTAAGTAATAAAAATTTCAAAAAAATCATTAACTTATACCATAAAACCAGAAGTTTATGTGTTCAAAATTACTCTTCTTTCCCTTCCTTTTGATTTGCGCTAGTATAACTGCCCAAATTCAATTTCAAGACCATGTTATCATTGATGATACCTTTCTGCCAAACGGACCATTTTCGGTACACTCTGCAGATATTGACGGCGATGGTGATATGGATTTACTTTCAGCATCTCGTGATGACAATAAAATAGCTTGGTACCAAAACGACGGCTTAGGCAACTTTCAGACCCAACAAGCTATTTCTACAAATGCTAATTTGGCAATTTCAGTATATGCCGCAGATATCGATGGCGATGGCGATGTTGATGTGCTCTCCGCATCATTCGATGATAACAAAATAGCGTGGTATGAAAATACAGACGGACAGGGCACTTTTAGCCCTGAGCAGATAATTTCTACCAATGCGCTTGGCGCAAAAATGGTCTATGCGGCCGATCTTGATGGCGATGGTGATGTGGATGTACTCTCAGCATCTAATGATGACGATAAGATTGCGTGGTATAAAAACACGGATGGTTTGGGAAATTTCAGTTCAGAACACATTATTTCTACAAATACAAATCGGCCAACATCGGTACATGTTGCAGATATTGATGGTGATGGAGATTTGGATGTATTATCCACTTCTTTAATCGACAATAAAGTTGCCTGGTATGAAAATGTTGATGGACTAGGGAATTTCGGAACTCAGCAAATAATTTCAACTGATTATTGGGGTCTTCACAATGTGTTCGCAGCAGATTTTGATATGGATGGCGATATGGACATCGTTGTTACCTACTCAGACTCCGTTGTCTTTGTAGAGAATAGAACTATATGGTTTGAAAATACCGATGGTCTGGGGTCTTTTATTGCTCACGAAATAGACTATTCCGTTGATGATCGTATATTGCACCATGTTTCTGCAACCGATATTGATGGCGACGGTGATATGGATGTGCTGTCAACAGGCATTGATAAAGTAATGTGGTATGAAAACACCGATGGACAGGGCAGTTTTGGGCCACGGCAAATAATAAATCCAGATATTGAAACTGCAGTTTGGGGCCACGCAACCGATATTGACGGCGATGGCGA
>TARA_R100000750_G_scaffold28981_1_pt1 | contig 10059 bp, 9 predicted proteins | sample TARA_R100000750 | Tara Oceans TARA_R100000750 (sample SAMEA2623327) | marine metagenome | biome: marine biome (ENVO:00000447); feature: mesopelagic zone (ENVO:00000213); material: "saline water (ENVO:00002010), including plankton (ENVO:xxxxxxxx)" | depth 375 m
TGCGCCGCCGCGACTCGTCCCAGTCCCCGAACTCCTCCGCGATAACCAGCGTGTCGGGTGCAACCACTGAGATGTTCGTCCTAAGAAGGCGCTGAAGATCACGCCGCTCCTGCAGCTGCATCTGGCTGAACGTGGTCCTGAGCAGGGGGCGGATTTCTTCGCTGGCAAACTCGTAGATTGGCATGAGCTCTTCTGACCTTATGAAAATTACTGCTATTCAATCGCGGTGCAAACCCATGGGCAAGCGCCATCGTCACTCTCGGCCCTTTGCGGCCATTGACCAAGACCAATGACGCTGCGGTGCAGCTTTCGCATTTCTGCCGTTTGTTCATCCTGCAGCATTTCCAACGGGCGAATGACGGCAGCGCGGGACTGAGCGGCGCTTCACCTCACACCACGAAAAGGTTCGCCTCCGAGTGTGCAGGACCATAGAAAATGCTCGAACGCAGTGGCCCGGGCTGATGTCAGGGAAATCCTTCAGGAAAGATCGTGGGTGAATCATGAACCTCCCAACTCGGACCTGGTCACGTTTGTTCATGCCTTGCGAAGTCGATCTGGTCGGCTCTTATGCGCCACTGTCGTTCGCCCAGAGCGGGAGAGGTTGTCTCAACTGCCCTTACCTCTCGAACATTCCACCGCGACTGAACCAGACTGGCGAAGCAGACCCAGTTGCGACCGCCCTCGCCGTGTCCTGCAAAGAGTGCGTTGCGGCGGTTCATGGCCGGGCTCGGAATCGATCGCAGCGCCGCGAAGCGCGGACAATGAGTGTGATGGCGATGGAGGTCGGGTGCGGGCAACCTGAGCCCGAGACTCTGGAGCGGGAATGCCATTGGTTACTACCGTTGAGCAAGGTAAAATATTGAATTATGTGACAGAACAGTTTCGCAATCCTTGGAAAAGTTGACTATGGAAACGGGCGATCACTATAGTAGTCGACAAAATGTCGGAGCAAATTTCAGATGATACTAGGCCAAAATCAGCAGCCATCAAAGCGTCGGGTATTTTTTTCGTTTCATTATCAGAATGATGTTTGGCGAGCTAATCAGATCCGACAGTCATGGCGACATCAGCATGAAAACACGCGCCAGTCATTTGGTTTTTATGATGGAAGCATCTGGGAGAGGTCGAAGCGTGAAAGCGACGATTCCCTGAAGGAACTCATAAGGCAAGGAGTAAAGAATACTAGCGTGACTTGCATCTTGGCCGGTTCGGAGACTTACGAACGCCGATGGGTGCGCTATGAGATCGCCCGCAGCATTCTGAAAGGTAACGGCTTACTTACTGTTCGCATCCACAATATGCGGAATTCTAAGGGCCAGATCAGTGTCAAAGGAGAGGACCCACTTGACTGTATGGGTGTATACTTGGCCGGACCCGACAAAATATTACTTTGCGAGAAAAATGGCAGCACTTGGGAGCGGTATGAGGACTACCAGCAGGCAGTCACCCTTCCAGCAAGCTGGCTAAAGCCGACGTCCACAAATGTTATCCGATTGAGCACCTATGCTACTAACCACTGTTACGCGACCCAGTCCGGCAGTCACTATTTCGGACAATGGGTGAGAGATTCTGCGGCATCGGTAGGATAAATAGAATGATTGATCTAAGCTCATTGCTGAACTATGCGCCTGACACAGCCATCAATAAGACTGAACGTGTTGTTGAAGAGGCACGTGCTCGTGGGGATCAAACAGCATTTCTATCCCACAGCCATACAGACGCTGTTTATGCCAAGCGTGTGCAGGCATTTTTGGAAGCTCAGGGTTGGCGCGTCTACATCGACTGGGAAGATGCATCAATGCCTTCCAAGCCCGACAAAGAAACAGCACGTAAAATCAAGGATAGGATCAAGCGGCTTGATTGGTTCCTATTTCTAGCAACCAAGAATTCCATGAGTAGCCGCTGGTGTCCATGGGAGATTGGGATTGCCGACGGCGTCAAAGCCAACGAACGGATCATCGTAATCCCGACGCGTGATGGATACATAAACTATGGAAGCGAATATCTTGATCTTTATAGATACATTCATTCTACAACTGTCGGCGGGTTTGCAACTTTTGACGCAGGGCAAACACAAAATGGAACAGTTTTGAGAAACATGAGGAGGTAATTGTAATTAGCAGATCTGAATCGTATGCCCTTTCAAATATTACTTTGCCATCCTGCGTAACAATGGGTCGATTTGATCATAGAGCCTGTGTTTTTCTGTGACCTTAAGAGCAAGGCTGTTGAGAGCAAGACGGCTTGAAAGAGTTCAAGCTCAAGAAAGGAACTTTCCGACGGTGCCCCACGAACATGCCGATGGGATCCATATGCACCAGTATCGAAAATGACCTGCTCCCCTGAAAAGTCCGGTGTTTTGAGTTAGCCTGTTCTCCAACTGAGGAGACAGAAGATGAAGAGAAGCCGTTTTAGCGAAGAACAGATCATTGGGATATTGAAAGAGCATCAAGCTGGGCTTGGCGCGAAGGAACTCTGCCGCCAGCATGGTGTCAGCGATGCGACGTTTTACAAATGGCGGTCCAAGTATGGCGGGATGGAAGTGTCTGACGCAAGAAAGCTGAAGGCGCTTGAGGTTGAGAATGCCAAGCTCAAGAAGTTACTGGCCGAGCAGATGATGGATGTGTCGACGCTTAAGGAAATGCTGGGAAAAAACTTTTGAGGCCCGGATCGCGGCGCAACGCTGCGACCTGGGCCATGAAAGAGAAACGATATAGTCAGAAACGGGCCTGCGCTTTGGCCGGGATTGATCCACGCGTCTACCGGCGCGTATCGAAGCGGCCTGCTGACACTGATCTACGGGAGCGACTGAAGGCGCTGTCATCTGAACGACGGCGCTTTGGATATCGTCGGCTGCACATCTTGCTCAAACGTGAGGGCTGGCAGGTCAATTGGAAGAAGTTGTATCGGATCTACCGCGAAGAAGGGTTAACGGTTCGTAAACGTAGCGGTCGCAAGCGTGCAGTTGGCACCAGAGCACCGATGGCGATCCCTCAGGGGCCGAACCAAAGATGGTCTCTGGACTTTGTGTCCGACAGCCTGTCCTGCGGCCGCCGCTTTCGCATTCTGAACGTGATCGACGACTTCAGCCGTGAATGTTTGGCTGCTGTGGTCGACACATCGCTCTCAGGCGAACGTGTCGGTCGTGAGCTGGACCGTATCGCTGAGATGCGAGGATATCCCTGTATGGTGGTCAGCGACAATGGGACCGAACTGACTTCGAATGCGATCCTGAAGTGGCAAGAAGACCGCAAGGTTGACTGGCATTACATCGCGCCCGGCAAGCCCATGCAAAACGGTTTTGTGGAAAGCTTCAACGGCAGGATGCGGGATGAATGCTTGAATGAACATCTGTTCGACAGCCTGCGGCATGCCCGCAGTCTGATCACAACGTGGCGCGACGACTTCAACCATCGCCGCCCGCACTCAAGCCTCGCTGGCCTGACGCCAGCAGAATATGCTAACCGGTCAAAGGAAGACCAAAACCTGAACAGAGCGAACCTAAATTAGCGGACTCAATGGGGAGCAGGTCAAAAAGTATGAAATGTTTACTTGCTTCAATGTAATCAAGGCAGGAATCGGTGATTTCCAGTTGATCGATGCCGTGATCGGGGTTCAGATGTTTGGCGTCTCGTTCAGCGACCCACACCCGCCCATTAATCCCCCCTCGAGAGGGTCGTTCTCGAACCGTTGCCCGATGCGGGCGCGAAGCTCTGTTCTGTTCCTGCTAGAAGGTCAAGATTGCGGATGCAGTCAAGCAACCCTTGTCTGATAAAGAGAGGCGCAGGCTGGGACTTTAAGTTAGACATTCGTCATGTAGGTGAGTGCTACGGCTAACACAAAGTAAGTTGTGGTTGAGTTGTGCGGCTCGGCCCAATGACGACCTCGAGCATGGTCGTCAAGTACTGTGCATGCAAGCTGTATAGCTGTCATTCGTGGAGAATCTGCGGCTAAGTACGCTGTATGCCGTCGCTGACTAGGCTCCAAGAAACTCTTTACGTGTACAATAATGCCAGCTATCCTCGCAAAAGTTGTAGTTGGATTTTGTAAGGAAGCGGTCGATTGGCTCGGAAATGTTTTTATAGTTTTCACTATATTCCTGATAATTGGCGCGTCTCAAAGGTTCGAAACATTGGCGCGATTGAGGGGAACAAGCCCGCTGCCGATAATGACTGGGAATCGGTCAAAAAAGGTGGCGATGAAGCCATCAAAAAATGGATTTCGGATCAAATGTCTGGCCGAACGTGTACAATTGTGCTCATCGGATCTCAGACTGCCAACCGAAAATGGATCAATCACGAGATTATCAAGTCTTGGGACGATGGAAGAGGTGTTGTAGGAATTTACATCCACGGCATTACGGACAGTAACGACAACACATCCGCAAAGGGAAGCAACCCCTTCGATTATATCGGCTACGGAAGCTCGGGGAAGATGTTATCTTCGATTGTGAAATGTTACGATCCTCAGGGGGCTGACAGCAAAGCGCGGTATAACTGGATTTCCACCCACCTTGCTAATGCTGTTGAAGAGGCAGTAAAAATTAGGAAAGCCAACTAGACGACCGGCTCTGTTGATGGTGAAATTGTAAAAGATCATGACTATTCATAACGGCGTCCGAGTCGGCAGAAATGATGTCCAGCAGGATAGAACGCAATGGCACTATATGAGATCCTCATAATCGGGTCGCCAAGGGTGGGGCAGACGGACGCTCTTACCAATCAACTAACTGATGTAGCCGCAGCATTCTCTTTGGCATTTCCTGAAGAATTGGCAATACGTACGGCAGCCGATTTGTCGAATAGAAATCCGAAGGCCGCAACAGTAGCGCTCTACTTTGGTGGCGATCCGACCGTTGATGTAAATATCGTCGATCAGCTCGAGGCAGCAAAAATACCGATAGTGCCTGTCGTAGAAAAGGGTGCATCCGTTACTGAAGCCGTACCGACCGAAATCGCGCTTACTAACGCTTGCTTAGTGGACGCCGACGACGCCACTTTAGAGGCCCTTGCATCGGTTGCGCTCGAGGTCTTGGGACTTTTGCACCGTCAGCGGCGCATTTTCATCAGCTACAGGCGGTCTGACTCACGGGAGGCCGCCCTCCAACTCCACGATGAGCTTTCCAGCCGGGGATTTGATGTATTCCTCGACACGCACGATATTCGTCCTGCCGCAGCGTTCCAAGAGATGCTGTGGCATCGCCTTTCAGATTGTGACGTGACCGTCATGCTGGATACAAAAGACTATTTTGGCAGCAAATGGACCGCCCAAGAACTGGGGCGGTCGCAGGCACTTGGAATTCAAATTTTAAGAGTGGTCTGGCCTGATCACAGTGGCTCCCGGCATTTGTCTCTGAGTGATACTGTGACGCTGAGCAATGCCGATCTCGATGGATCTAATAGGCTCAGACCCGATCTTCTTGCAACCATTGCCAAACGAGCAGAGGCACTCCGTAGCCGCAGCATCGCAACGCGCCACCTCGACTTGGTTGGGCGTCTGAAGACCGAAGTGATGCGAATAGGTGGCCAGTTTGAGGGCATAGGCGCATATCGCTCAGTGAGCTTAACTCTCCCAGGTGGCCGGGCGCTTGAAGCGTACCCAATGGTGGGGGTGCCAACTGCGGAGATGTTGAATGACATTCAAGAAAAAGCTGGAAAGGCAGGTCACGGCAGATTCCCTTGCTTAGTATATAATCACATTGGGATACGCCCAGCGTGGATCGAACACCTGCGGTGGCTCGACACTCAAATCACCTCCGTCAGGACCTTAAAAGTGTCTGATGCAGGTTGGGAACTGGTGGAGTGGGACCAATGAAGCAGCAACGGGCAATCTTCCTCTCAGCAGGAGTTCCGGACCCAGCCGCAAAGCACTTCATGGGTGAAGGCGATGCGGCTGCAATCTCAGCCTTAGTAAGCGCGTTGCTGTTTGTCGCACTGGGACGGCGTCCAATTGTATGGGGTGGACACCCTGCGATTACTCCAATGGTTTGGGCGTATGCCGAAGCACTCGACATTGACTATGGAAAATGGGTTACCCTTTACCAAACTGATTTTTTCAAGGACGATTTCCCAGAAGAAAATACTCATTTTGGAAACGTAGTTGTAACCAAGGCCATACAGGGAGATCGAGAGCGGAGCCTTGAAATAATGCGACGCAGCATGCTTTCCGAAAGCTCGTTTGATGCAGCCGTCTTTGCTGGAGGCATGGGCGGTATCTTTGACGAATATCGTTTGGTCACTGAGCTAGCGGCTGGTGCAGTAATTCTTCCAATAGTGTCAACCGGCGGTGCGGCGGCCGTCCTAGGCGCAGAAGTCAACGCCAGCAGTGATTTGAGCGACGAGTTAGATTACGTCGCCTTGTTGTTTAACAGACTGTCGATTGACCCTAACGAACCCCGAGGGAGCGTGAGCTCCTGAGCAGACGATCGCGGCATAGTTGCTTCCTAAATTCCAACAGCCGCTATTGGTCCAGGCTGCAAGCGCAATGTTGCGGTCAAAGATCAGGTCGTCCCGCCGCACACCGGGTGAGGCGGCTTCTTGCCATATGCACCGGTGAATGTCAGCTATTGCCTTGGACATCGGATGCGTTTGCAGCTGCCGCGAACGGCCGGAACCCGCCCTTGTAGAGGAAAAACTTGCCGCTGGCGCAAGATGAGTTCCTTCTGAAACCCAGCAATGCCAGATCTCATCAGGTCAATATCTTGCGGAAAATGTTGGTTTACTCGTTATCATTCGACGAAGATTCTTCGGCGCACCAGCAAGGGGTTTGTGTGAGCCGCCCCAATTGACCTTGAAAACACGTTTTTTTCAGCAATATCCCTAGGTAGACCTAAGCCATCAGATGATGGAAAACTAAAAACAGGCACCGTAGGTATGGGCAAACTAGCACTAACTGTTGAACTTCAGGAGGGCGAAACAGCATTCTCCTTTATGTCGCGGCTTGCCGCATACAACGGTTTGGAAGCGCAAATCTTTAGCAATGATATGGGCGTCGCCTTTAAGTCAGTGATCGATGCCGACTATGCTACTTTGGAACATGTCAGCGCCATTTCTGGCACAGAGATAGACAAGCTGCTTGCGTACACGCCCAGGTACCATGGCAAAAGGCTCCACGAATACCGAGGGTACCCATTCCACGCCAAAGGTATCAAACTGAGCACTGTTAAAGGTTGCCCAGCTTGTCTTGCCGACGATCTCAAGGGTGGGGCCGAGACTATGTACCTTCGCGGGCATTGGATGCCTCTTCATGCAACCATCTGTCCAATCCATCAACACCCTCTAGTGCCTCTTTGGGGCGATACCTCACCGGTTCATCGGTATGATACGCAGCCTTACTTTCAAAAAATGATTTCACGGGTAAGAAACGGCTCCTTCGAGCAACAAAAGCGCGAACCCACACCATTCGAGTTTTGGTTTTTAGGGCGTCTAAACAATACTGAAACATCAGATTGGCTAAACAAATTCGATCTTTATGCAGCTTGTCGGTTTTGCGATTTACTTGGCAGGGTCACGTTACGAAAAGAGATGCCGTACCGCCAACTTGTTGCTCCGGAAAACTTATGGCGCCGTTGCGATGCCGGTTTCAACATCGCCAATCAAGGAGAGGAAGCCATCCAAGCGAGCTTCATGAAGCTGCAATCGGATGACGACGCTCCGAGAAAGGGCTTCCGAAAAACCTTCGGCGACCTTTACGATCGGTTATCCTTTGATCTCACGGGCGATGAGTACCGCCCCTTTCGTGAGCTATTACGTTCGCACATCGTCCAAACATGGCCCTTAGGCCCCGGTGATGATTTGATGGGGGAACCCATTACCAGACGAAGGGTGCATTCCGTTCTGACCGCGGCTCAGGAGACAGGGATCGACACCCGCCGCATGCGAAAGCTCCTTTCCGAGCAGGGGATCGTTGCTCCTGTTGGGGAGGGCAAGCTAGACAGCTGGGAACTCTTCGACGCACATAAAGCCAAAGACTTTCTGGCGAGCCTTGATCACCATGTTTCCGCCATAGGGCTCCAAAAAGCACTGAATATTTCACGGTCTCAATTTGAACTACTTCGTTCAGACGGATGGTTCCCTCCGGACCTCCGGGGCCCCGACCACAAACCGCTTTGGAACTTGATGGAAGCCCGTAGGCAACTGGAGATGCTTATGAATGGCGCGTTGCCTGTTTCGGGAACAGGGCAATATTGGGAGACGGTTTCAAAGGCCGCTCAGCGCCTCAAGACACGCCCCGCAGCAATCCTAAATCTTATTATAACCAAATCACTTTCAAGGATCGGAAAGCTCGGCGACACCCCAGGCTATGCTGGCATAGTTGTTGATATCACTGAGCTTCGCCTCCACTTTGAACCAGACGAAATGCCGGGTATCAATATTGAAGCATTTTCAAAGACCGTTGGACTTCGTCCTATACAGGCAGGCAGGTTGGTCAGGAATAATTTCACAGCCTCGACAAAAACAACCAATCCAGTGACGAAGCTCCAGCAACAGGTCCTGTCGCCTGAGGACATCGCCAGCTTTCACAAAACGTACATCACCCTCAAAGGCTTATCAGTTGAATTGCAACGTAGTTGGCAAAGTCTGATCCCGGACATTGAGGGGCGTGGAATCAAAGCATTCTCCCCTGACGGGGTGGATTACGGGCCTTTGTTTCTGCGGGACCAGATAACCACGCTGACAAGCCGTTCTTAACTCAAGAGCGGACCATCCTTTTTAGAAAACCAGAATACAACAGACGGGGCCACGACCCCGCCTGATATCATTGTAATCAGTCACTCTGCAGCAGGTCCGAAACTTATAGCAAAAAGTTTGCGCACGCTTTTAAGTTTTCTCTGCGCACGCTTCTCCTTGGACTGCCTCAACATGACCTAGCGTTTCATTAAGAACACTTCGAATGCCCGCAAGACCCGCAGGTCATGCACCCCTCCACCATGCGTAGGTCGAATTGGCCACAGTTTGGACAGGCCGGGCCACGGGGTTGTTCGAGGTTCACGACCTGGGCCTGAGGGTCGCTTTTCAGACCCATACCTTCGCCTTCCAGAAACCCGGTCGCGATCATGTGCCGTTCGATCACGCCGCCGATCGCGGCCAGGATCGAGGGGATGTATTTGCCCTGCACCCAGGCGCCGCCGCGCGGATCGAAGACGGCCTTCAATTCCTCAACCACAAAGGACACATCACCGCCGCGCCGAAACACTGCCGAGATCATGCGCGTCAGCGCCACGGTCCAAGCGAAATGCTCCATGTTCTTGGAGTTGATGAACACCTCAAACGGGCGGCGGTGGCCTCCGACGATGATGTCGTTGATCGTCAGATAGATGGCGTGCTCGCTATCAGGCCATTTCAGCTTGTAGGTATTGCCCTCCAACGCTTGCGGACGATCCAAAGGCTCGGACATGTAGACGACGTCGCCATGCGGCTGGCGCGGTTCGGCGGCATCGGTGGCGACAACGTCGGGGGCTGCGGCAGCGTGCATAAATGCTGAGAGGTCTCTTCCAAATACCGATGCGATGGCGACTGCGTTTTCGGCACTGGTCGAACTGCCATCACGGTGCACCAACTTCTTGACCACATCAAGGGAAACGCCTGCGGCATTCGCAATTTCGGCTGTCTTTTTGCCCGTTTGCTTCATGTGCCAGTTCAATGCTGCGTTGAAGCTACCAAACTTTTCTTTCGGCGTCTCCTCCGACACACTCAACACACTTCCCGTCACCGCATTCGGCCGGTAGGTCGTGCAGCCCTTGCAGCCCGTCTCGAACGCCTCAAGGTACACATCCTTGAAATCCTCGAAAGAGATATCCTCTGGGCAATTGATGGTCTTGGAGATCGACGAATCCACCCATTTTTGCGCCGCCGCCTGCATCCGCACATGTTCCAGCGGCGCCAATGTCTGGGCGTTCACGAAATACTCGGGCAACTCCGCGTCCGCGCCGTACATCTCGCGGTACAGCGTCACGGCATAGTCGGCGATCTCTTCCTCGGTCCGCGTTCCGTCCTTTTGCAGCACCTTGCGGGTGTAGGAATAGGCAAAGACCGGCTCGATCCCCGACGACACATTCCC
>TARA_R100000750_G_scaffold57847_1_pt1 | contig 10023 bp, 11 predicted proteins | sample TARA_R100000750 | Tara Oceans TARA_R100000750 (sample SAMEA2623327) | marine metagenome | biome: marine biome (ENVO:00000447); feature: mesopelagic zone (ENVO:00000213); material: "saline water (ENVO:00002010), including plankton (ENVO:xxxxxxxx)" | depth 375 m
AGAACCGGCTCACGGAGAAGGTCCGGTCGATATCATATGCCAAACGGTTGTAATCAGGTGCGGCGACGCACCTGACTACAACGCAACAGCTTATTGCTATTATTGCGCAGCGGTATATTTCGCGATGAGTGCTTCCGCCTCGGCGATCAAGGCCTTCCCGTCATAGCCGCGTGCGTCCATATCCGCCGCCCACTTGTCATAGACAGGTTGTGCGGCGTTTCTCCAAATCGAGGTCTGCTCTTCATCAAGTACAATAATATTGTTTCCCATTCCGCGAGCAATTTCCCGGCTCGGCGCTGCATATTCTTCTTGAGTGACACCGGCCCAAGCGGAAAATTCAAACCCAGAGTTGTCATCGATCACTTTTTTCAGATCATCGGGCAGACTATCGTATGTCGCATTATTCATCGCGAATACAAAAGTTGCGGTATAAAGTGCGTTGCCAGTGAACTCTGTATGATTGTGTACAAGCTCAGGGACTTTCAAACTCAGCACGACCTCCCATGGCAGAGTTGCTGCATCAATGACGCCCTTAGATAGCGATTCTGGAACAGCCGGGACCGGCATTCCCACCGGCGTCGCACTCAACTCTTCAAGGAGCATGTTAACTGTCCGAGAAGCGCCACGAATCTTCATACCCTTCAGATCGTCTAGAGTTCTGATAGGTTTGGAAGAATGAAAAGACCCCGGTCCATGTGTCCAAACCCCCAAGACATGCATGTCTTTGAACTCTTCGTCCTTCATCTTGTTTTCGAACATTTCGTAGAAGGCGCGCGACCCGACTTCCGCATTTGGTAGAATAAAGGGTAATTCAAAAACCTCGGTGCGCGGGAAACGACCTGGGGTATAACCGATTACTGTCCAGATAATATCGACTGCGCCGTCTGTGACTTGTTCTATCAACTCAGGTGGTCTGCCTCCGAGTTGCATTGAGGGATAGCGTTCAATCTTGATCCGACCGCCAGAGTCCCGCTCCACGTTGTCAGCCCATACGTCCAGCACGTTTTTGGGCACGTGGGCCTGGGCAGGTAAAAACTGGTGCAATTTGAGGGTGAACTCTTGCGCTGAAGCGCCAGTAATTGTCGCCAACGTTCCAGCCACCCCCACAACAGCTGCAAGTACAGCCGACTTAAACGAAATTTTCATCATGGTTCCTCCCAGTTCAATTTTGCTCTTCGGCGACCGCCATTCGTGTCGACAACGCTCCGAGCGCTTCTTGTCATTGTTCGCTATACGAACATTGCATCTATATCGAACACTATTGATTCCGAGAACGGTTGTCAATGCAGTCAATCCGGCAGGGATGCGACTCAGTGATACGCTGAAAGTGAGGACATGCTCGGCATTGCTGTACGGCTCTGGAATGCTTGGTAGAAGTGACTTCTAATCTCATAATAAACTATTGATAAATATTAATTTATTATCCGATTCAGACTGCAGGTCTAGACTTCGATGCGGTAGAGTTAAGCATTCCGGCGTAGGCTCCCGGCTGCGATCTCAGATCCATCACGATCGAAAACCCTCAGCTTACAGCGCGCGTGTGCCCAACTGTACGCGACCGTAATCAGCGCGCCGCCATTGCGCGAGGGGCGTGTCAGTCGGTCATAGCCAGCATATCCGTCAAGCTGCAGAATGCAGTCGAATCCCTGCGATATCTGCTCGGCATGGACCTCGACGCGGCTTGGCTGCAAAGTAAAGATCCCGCCATGCGGGTTGTCGCCGCCTCGTTCCCTGTCATCACGCGCCAAGGCCCAGAAGTAGCCAGTCTTGGTCCGGCCACGGCCCGGGTCCAGAACAGGTGCCGTGGTCTGGACCATGAAGGGCGTTCCAGAAGACAAAAGATGCTCGGTTAGTCGATCAACCACAGGGCCGAGGTGGAAGGTTGCGGTGCCGTGCCCGAGTTGGATCGCGACCACGCCTTGAGCGATCAGGATCACCACCTCCTGCGCCGGCATCTCCGGCTTTGTCCTTTCTTTCGCGGCCTCACGGACGACGAGGGGTGCGAAGACCTGATCCTCACTCTCGGCAGCGGGCAGCATCAGCTTGCTCTGCTTGACCAGACACCGCCGTTTTGAAAGTGGGTTCGGATAGATGGCATACCGTTCAACCACGGAACTCTTGCTGGCGGTCGGCTCCAACGTGTCGGCCTCCGCACGAGCCTTGCCGGCATCGGTCCATCGCCAATGACCGAGCGCGTAAGGCTCGACGCCTAACGATCCGAGGCACGAATTTGTTGAACACATTGCGAAGTCCACTTCCCATCATGAGATGAGCATCACCTCGAAGTCGAAGCCATCAGCGGAAAGGTGAGATGGGAACATCGCCTACTTTGTCATAGAGATGACGGAGATGATGTGTTACTCCCCAAAAGCTTGGCATTCGGATTCTTGTTTTGCCTCAGGCTTTTGAGTAGTTGTTTGAAGCTCGAACTCTAATAGGTAGGCAAATCCCAATGACCGATGGTGAAAGCTCCCCGCAACCTGCATCTTCGAAAGATCGCGCCCCAGAAGGCATGGCTGGCCTGGCCAAGGGCTTGGCGATTATCGAGGCCTTCGGTTCAAGCCATGAACATCTTACGGTCGCAAGCGCAGCGGCCGTCGCTGGGATCTCACGCGCTAGTGCGCGACGATGTTTACTGACCCTTACGGATGCCGGATATCTATTTAGACAAGGATCAAAGTATAGACCAACTCCTCGAATGCTGCGACTCGGCGCTGCCTATTACGAGTCTGCATCATTACCTCAACTGGCAGAAACACATCTCGAAGCAGCACGTGACAAGTTGCATGAATCAATCTCGCTGGCAATTCTCGAGGACGGTTACGCTGTGTTTGTTGCCCGCGTCGAAGCGGAACGGATAATCTCTAGCCTCGCCAAATTGGGCGGTCGATTGCCAGCATACGCGTCTGCGACGGGTCGCGTACTGTTGGCAGCGCAATCTGTAAAAACGCTCAATGAGTACTTGGACACAACTAAGCTTCTCAAACTCACGCCCGCGACAATAATAGATAGAGAGCAACTTCGCGAACGCATTGAAAAGATAGGACACGATGGCTACGAAATTACTATCAACGAGTTGGAGGAAGGCATGGTTTCTGTGGCTGTGCCTGTAATGGACAACCATCAAAATACAGTGGCTGCAATGAGTATGAGTGCCTCCAGTGCCAGAATTTCCACAAATCGATTGCGGAAGGATTTCCTGCCAATTTTGCAAACTTATGCGAGCAAGCTTTCGCAATCACTCTGAGCAATCACTCCTGGAAATTCTGTTAGACGTCCTAAAACTTTCCAACCCATGGCAACGCAGCTGAGACATGAGTCGGATGTAGGACACAATCACACTGCCATTTTCTACCAACCCGAAATACTCGTATCCTATCCAACAGCAGAGAGGAGTTTTGGAATGGCGTTGTCAAGCAATTGCCTTTTTACGCTTTCTGTCAATTTGCCATCTTGCTGGAATGCACTCGCGCCGGTGCCAAGCCGGATGTGCTGAGAAATTACATTCGCTCCAAGAGTAACGAATAACTGTTGGAGAGCAGGATGCCCACGAACAGACCCGACTCCGCGCGAAGAAGCCCCGCAAATGGCAACAGGTTTGCTTTTGAACGCAGTGTCGTCCGGTCCACTTGTGAGCACTAACCATCCAATCAAATTTCGTAATATCGATGAATACGCGCCGGTGTATTCATCTGAACCTATGAAAAACCCATCATGTGCCCGCAGCAACTCGCGGAACTTGATCACTTGCTCCGGCACTTCGGATGTTGTCGCGCTCGCCCCATCAACGTTCGGCGCATCAAAATCTGCAAGATCAACGAGCGTAACTGAGATCCTACCAGGCTCGAATGATTGCCCGAGCTCCGCCGCTGATTGCGCCAGTTTAGAATTGACCGATTCTTTTCGGCTACTTCCTGCGAAAAACAATAGTTTGCTCATATCCGGTCTCCAACATTTCTGGATAAGTTAGACATCTTTGGCGTTTCAGAGCGCAAAGCGCACTTAGGTCCGCCCTAGAGCCGACCTTCCGGGTCGATCTGCCTCGCCCATCGCGTCTCCCGCCCCACCTCAACGAGGACTTGACACCAAAACATGCTCGTGTAAAGACTAAAAGTACGATATTCGAAACTTGTTCGATATACGAACTAAAGCATATAGGGAGACACACTGGTGGCAACTCTTGAAGAAACTGAGGCAAAACGACCAACGTGGTCCACTGAAGACGGGGCCTCGCGTGTTCCTTATTGGATTTTTCAGCGTCAAGATATTTTGGAAGCGGAGAATAGGAAGCTATTTCACGGCCCTGTGTGGAACTTCCTATGCTTAGAGGCCGAGCTCAGAGAGGCCGGAGACTTCGTGGCTGTTTCTGCCGGAGAAACTCCCGTCATCGTAACTCGCGATAAGGACGGAGAGTTGTATGCTTTCGAAAATCGCTGCGCGCATCGTGGTTCGTTGCTAGCCTTGGAAGATCGAGGAAACGTTAAAGACTTCACATGCGTCTATCACGCATGGACACACAGTCTTCAGGGCGATTTGATCGGGGTTGCCTTCAAGGATGGAATCAAGGGCTGCGGTGGCATCGCCGATGATTTCAAAATGGAGAACCAGGGGCCTCGCAAAATGCGGGTGTCAGTTCTGCATGGGCTGGTTTTCGGAAGTTTCGACGAAAATGTTGATGACATCGAAGACTATCTCGGTGAAGCCGTCCTAGAGCGTATCGAGCGTGTTCTAGGTGGACGGAAACCGGTTGTCTTGGGGCGTTTCACCCAGATCCTTCCGAACAACTGGAAGCTTTACGTCGAAAACACTAAAGACAGTTACCATGCGAGCATCCTTCATACCTTCTTCACGACGTTCGAGCTTAATCGTCTGTCGCAAAAGGGTGGGATTATCGTCAATGATACAGGTGGATGTCATGTCAGCTATTCGTGTGTGGATCACGGCGAGACGCTGGATGATGATCAGAAGAATGCCTATAAAGACGAGAATATTCGATCAGATTCCGATCTCAGTCTGACTGATATGTCGCTCTTGGCGAGCTTCAAGGAATACGACGACGATATTACTTTGCAAATCTTGTCCGTATTTCCGAACTTCGTTTTGCAACAGATCCAAAACTCGATTGCGGTACGAACGGTTCTGCCCAAGGGCACGGACAGTATGCATCTGAAATGGACCTATATCGGGTTCGAGGACGACACACCGGAACAACGCAAAATGCGCCTGAAGCTGTCCAACCTGATCGGACCGGGCGGGTATGTTTCGATGGAAGATGGGTGCATCGGGAACTTCGTTCAACGCGGAACAAAGGGAGCACCTGACGAGCGCGCCGTTCTCGCGATGGGCGGACATTCAATCGAGACAGGAACAGATCGCATTACCGAGGCCGCCATTCGTGGGTTCTGGACCGAATATCGTGGGAGGATGGGCCTGTGAACGACTACAAGAAAATAGCAGAGCTGACAAACCTCATCGGGATGGTTCAGGCACGGTATGTCTACGCGATTGACGACGGTGATTTCTATGATTGGCCAACGTTCTTTGTCGATGACTGCTTTTATCAGATCACGTCTGCTGACAACTTTGCCCAGGGTCTTGAGGCCGGTTTGATGTGGCTGGACAGCAAGGCGATGCTGCATGACCGCATTTTGTCGCTGCTGGAGGCAAATGTTTACGAACGGCATTCGTACCGGCACATTCTCGGACAACCTCATATTTCGAGCATTGAGGATGGCGAGGTGGAATCCGAAACCTCGTTCATGGTGGCAAGAATTACCCGTGAGGGCCCGACCGACCTGTTTGCCACGGGGCGCTATGTTGATCGGTACAAAGTCACAGAAAGCGATGCGAAGATCATGAAGCGCATTGTCGTTCTTGACAGCAGCTATATCGATACACTTCTCGGGTTTCCACTGTGACAAGCGCAAATACCAAGCCGGTGCTGGTCACCATTGGTGATCCCAATGGTATTGGTCCGGAAATTGCGGTCAAAGCAGCGGCGGCATTGCATGCAGATCCTCGTTATCGGCCTGTTTTGCTTGGGGACGACTATATCGTTGCTCCCCTCGCAGACGCCCTCGGATTTGGCGTGCAAACCGATCGTTCAAAGTGGGGTAGCACGGCTAAAACGATCGATCTGTTTGTCAAAAATGCAATGCCTCCTGCGAATTACGCACCCGGGACCGTTGATGCCGCTGCCGGGCGGGCCACCGTTTCCTATGTCGAAGCGGCCTTGGCGTTGCTTGCCGACGGAGCCGGTCGAGGAGTTGTCGGGTGCCCCCATTCCGAAACGGCAGTAAATGCCTCTGGGCGTGTCTTTTCAGGCTATCCGAATTTGCTGTCGGAATTGTTGAGAACCGGGCCCGACAGCGTCTTCTTGATGTTGGTTGGCGGAGGGCTCCGCGTTGTACACGTTACGCTCCACGAAGGGATCAACGGCGCGTTAAAGCGGTTAACCTCGGAACTGATTGAGAAGGCCGCGCTTGCCGCTGATTCCGCCCTGCGCGATTTGGGAGTGGCGAAACCGCGGATCGGAGTGTTTGGGATCAATCCTCATGCAGGCGAAAACGGCCTGTTCGGCGACGAGGACAACCGTATCGTCGCCCCAGCGATCCAAAAACTGCGGGAGCAAGGCGTCGATGCACACGGCCCCGAAGGCGCCGACACAATGCTGGCCCGTGACGGTTTCGATGCATATGTCGCGATGTATCACGATCAAGGACATATTCCCGTCAAGTTGCTGGCGGGGAGAAAAGCGTCGGCACTGTCGATCGGGGCTGACACCCTATTTTCCAGCGTTGGGCACGGCGCGGCCTTTGATATTGCGGGCAAAAACTGCGCAGACCCTGAGGCTGTCATTCGAGCAGTAGAACTAGTTGGAGGGGCAAAATGACCTATCAAATCTCTGTCACAGGCGAAGACATCATTTTTGAATGCACCGAGGATGAAACCGTTTTGGATGCGGCCGAACGTGCCGGCTTCGCGATCCCTTATTCTTGCCGAAAAGGCGTCTGTTCATCATGCGAAGGTGGTATTACATCCGGCGAGGCTGCCGTTCGAGGGCAGGGTACCTGCGTCGGGCCTGCCGAAGGTGTGTTTTTGTGCCAGGCAAGACCTCGCTCGGATCTTGAAATCGCCCCGAAAAGTATCAAGAAAGTTGAACCCGTTTCTCGCAAGACATTCGAGGCCAAAGTTCGAAAAATTGAGCAACCCGCCTCTGACGTGTCTGTCATTGGCTTGAGGTTCCCAATTGGCAACCGATCCGTCTTTCAGGCTGGTCAATACCTAAGTGTGCTAATGCCCGACGGCGATAGCAGAAACTACTCGATGGCCAATCCACCCCATCAGAACGATGGTATTGAATTGCACATTCGCCACGTTCCCGGCGGGTAGTTTTCTCAAACGGTTCTTGCCAACCTTGAAAAGGGGGCTGTTCTTTCCGTCGAGCTTCCTTTTGGCAATTTCACCTTGAATGAAGACACAGATAAGCCCGCGATCCTGATCGCAACGGGAACGGGATTTGCCCCGATCAAATCGATCGTCGAACACCAAATCAAGCAGGGTGGCTCGCGTCCAATGCATCTCTATTGGGGTGCGAACACCGAAGCCGATATCTACCTGCGCTCTCTTCCAGACAAGTGGGCCGAAAAGCACGAGTGGTTTACGTTTACGCCCGTTCTTTCGAATCCTCCCGACACATGGAATGGTCGTACCGGCTTCGTACATAAGGCGGTCCAATCGGACCATCCGGATATGTCCAGCCTAGAGGTCTATGCTTGTGGTGCCCCAATGATGATTGACGCCGCAAAAAAGGATTTCTGCGCCGACTCCAAGCTCGATAAGGCGGCCTTCTACAGCGATGCGTTTGTGCCCTCGGGCGAACCAACAGACGATATGCCTGCATAGGCAAAAACCACAGGGACAAGCATCACAACTGACAAATTCGTCAAGGCTAAATTCCAAGGGAGGAGTATGCCGTGAAATTTCAACAGCAACCTGAGAGCAGATCTCACTCATATCCAGTACCGGTTGAAGGTGTTACTTCGCTCGACTTTGACCCCTACGCATCAGAGGTGCTTAGGGATCCATATCCGCATTACGAAATGATGCGCGAGGCGGGGCCAATCGTCTGGCTGGAAAAATACGGGGTTTATGCGGTGACGCGGTACGATAGTGTACGCAACGTGTTGACCGATCCGGAAACATATTGCTCCAGTGCCGGCGTCGGCCTTACCAATTTTCACACCGAAGAACCTTGGCGGCAACCAAGTATCATTCTGGAAGTTGATCCGCCCGAGCATACCAAGACCAGAGCCGTCTTCACGCGTATTCTTTCACCCCGCGCATTGAAAAAACTGACTTCCACATTCGAAGCTCAGGCGGAGCTGATGGTTGATCGGATGATTGAAAAGGGTGTTTGCGACGGCGTTAAGGACTTGGCAGACGCGTTCCCGATCAAAGTTTTTGGAGACGCGGTTGGTGTGCCAAAGGACGGACGGGAGCATCTTCTGCCCTATGGCGATATGGTCTTCAACGCGTTTGGCCCCGCCAATGATCGTTTCAAAGAATGCCTCGCAAATCTGGGGCCTGCGACGGAATGGATTACCAATGCTTGCCAACGCGAAAACCTGACTTCGGACGGATTTGGCGCAGAGCTTTATGCTGCAGCTGATGCGGGCGATATTTCGCATGAAGATGCGGGAATGCTCGTGCGCACAACTCTCTCGGCCGGATTGGACACGACAATTTTCACAATGGGGAACGCGCTCGTCAATCTGGGCCGCAACCCAGACCAATGGGCCGTGTTGCGCGATGACCCGAAAAGAGCGCGTGCGACAATTGAAGAAGTTCTGCGCTATGACAGCACCTTCCACTCTTTCTATCGCACGACCACAAAGGAAACCGAACTGGAAGGCGTTCCTTTGGCAAGGGAACAAAAGGTACTGGTTTTTGTTGCCTCAGCAAATCGCGATCCGCGTCATTGGGCGGATCCCGACCGCTTTGACGTATTGCGCAAAGCCACGGGCAACATGGGCTTCGGAGCAGGGATTCATGGCTGTGCTGGTCAAATGATTGCGCGGATGGAAGGCGAAATCGCTTTGCGAACTTTGGCATCCAAAGTCGAATCAATTGAACTGTTGGGGGAACCGATTCTGCATTTCAATAACACCGTACGCGGATATACCAGCATGCCAATGCGCGTGACGGCCAAAAAACACTAAGGGAGGGCGACATGCCTACGATCACCTATGAACTCGCCGACGGGACCAGAACGGATATCAAAGTGGATGTCGGAGCAAATGTAATGCGCACCGCCATTGACGCCGATATTCCCGGCATTGTGGCCGAATGCGGCGGAGCAGCGATGTGCGCAACATGCCATGTGTATCTTGAAAAGGATTCAGCCTCGGCATTCACCACGATAAGCGACGTCGAGGAAGAAATGCTGGAGTGCGTTGCGGAAGATCGCCAGCCGGAAAGCCGGCTGAGCTGCCAACTCTATGTACCTGAAGGGATAGAGCAGATCATTGTTCGGTTACCTGAAACCCAAGGCTGAATGTTCTGCATTCCCGGTGAGAAAGAATTGGAAGACCCCATGAACACTAAGAAAAAAGTGGCGATTGTAACTGGTGGCGCAAGCGGTATTGGGTTTGCGTTCACGCGAAGCCTTGCTGACGTAGGATACGCCGTTGTCATCGCAGATATGGCCGGAGCGGATGATGCTGCCAATGGACTTAAAAGCGAAGGCTTTGATGTGATCGGCGTTAAAACCGATGTCACTAACGTAGACGACACAAACGCGATGGTTGCTGCGGCGGTCGACAATTTTGGCGGCCTGGATTTGTTGGTGAACAATGCGGGTATTTTCACCTCGCTGAAGCTAAAGCCATTTGACCAAATTGAACCCGCTGAATGGATGAAAGTGATGGAGGTCAATACGCTCGGCCCGTTTCTTTGTGCCAAAGCGGCGCTTCCAGAACTGCGTAAGAGTACGGCCGGCAGGATCGTGAATATCGCGTCAAC
>TARA_R100000750_G_scaffold62211_1_pt1 | contig 9880 bp, 8 predicted proteins | sample TARA_R100000750 | Tara Oceans TARA_R100000750 (sample SAMEA2623327) | marine metagenome | biome: marine biome (ENVO:00000447); feature: mesopelagic zone (ENVO:00000213); material: "saline water (ENVO:00002010), including plankton (ENVO:xxxxxxxx)" | depth 375 m
AAACGGTGATATCGATCTCGGGGGCTGAATCGCGCAGCAAGGTCAGGGTGTCTGACCATCGTACATCCAGCGGGTCTTTATCCCCCCAGAAATGCGTGTCTGAATTGTCGGCGGAAACCTGGTGAAGAATCGGCAAAAGGGTCGCAGGATTACGGATAGCCAAGAAAATCTTCAACTCATCATCCGGAAAAAGCTGCGCCATGCGCATCATCCGAACCGGGGCGGAGGGATACAGCATGCCGTCGATCATCGCCGTCGCCGGGGTGCGAAAGAAATTGGCGTCGGATAATATCACGCGTTCCGCCTGGGCATCCTCCAGGATTGCATCTAGCAGAACATCACGAGCGCTGTCTGACGCCGAAGTTTTATGCATCGCGTTCAAAGTATCGCGAAACAACCCACGATAGACGCTGTGCTCCGGCACAAAAGTCCCGTGTATGGCGAGCAGGGCCTTATCGGTAAGCAGACTTTTTAACAGTCGGTCTTCTTCAGTATAGTGGGCACCTGCGTGCAAAATTAACTGCATGGGATTTCAGTTCAACTTTCCTTATGTCGTCTTTGCAATAAACCTTCTGGCACGATGTGTAAAACTGCAAAATATTTGCCATTTCCCCTCTTGCACGGTCCGCATCAATCTTCTAAACGAACGCGCAGTGCCCCTATAGCTCAGCTGGTAGAGCAACTGATTTGTAATCAGTAGGTCCGCGGTTCGAGTCCGTGTGGGGGCACCAAAATTTCATCAGCGCCCTTTGGGGCAGATAACGCCTTGAATGCAAAGGTAGTTTTGGCGGTTCGAAGTCCTTCACTGCGGCTGTATGGCAGTCGTTCGGCGAACACTGATTTCAGCACCAGCCGCTTCCATCGAATATCCCTTTTTCTCCATATATCACAGGGGGTTGAGAGGATCTCTATGGTGTGTTCGAACAAGTCTTCGAACGGAGGTTGCTTTTCATCGAGATTTGCCTTCTGCTCCTCGAGGATCGCGAGCTGTCGCTGAAGGTGCGTGACCCTCTTTTCGTAGGCCGAGACAATGCTCGGATTTGTAGTCTCGACAATCCTGTCGAGAAAGCTTTCGATCTCTGCTTCGATTTTTCTTGCGTCCACCGTGAGACTCTTGCGTCGCTCAGCGAGATGAGCTCGGCGCGCATCCCACATGTCCTTCAACATCGCGCGTGCGGCGACCACGATGTCGGCGCTGGGTTGGAGCTGGTCGAGGCACTCTTCGAATTCGATTTCGAGCTTCTCCCGCGGGATGGCCTTCCGATGACTTGCACAGCCTTTCTTGTGGCACTCGTAGTAGGGATACCGAACCTTCTTTCGGTTCGTGGCCCAGTAGCTGGTAAGCGGTGACCCGCAGTCGGCACAGAGGATGAAACCCCGCAACGGAAAATCCAGTGCGATGTCCTTCCGGAAGGGCGCCGTCACCCGTTGGTTCAGGCGGTCCTGGATCTTCTTGTGGGTTTCCAACGATATGAGGGGCTGGTGTTTTCCCTTTGTCACTGGAACACCCCATGGAGCGTAGTTAAAGTAACCGGCGTAGATGCTACGGGAGAGCAAGTTCTTGACGAAGTTGTTCCCCACCCGGGGCTTCTTTCGCCCTACCTTGAAATCCGGATGATCTTCGATGAATGTTCTGACTTCACCGTGAGTTTGGAAGTGCCCAGATGCATATCCCTCGAGTGCCGCTTTCGCGATGGGAGCGAAGGTTTCATGCGGCACCATGACCTTCCCTTTTCCGTCCGACCTATAGCCGAACGGCGCCTTCATGCACCAGTAGCCGTTGATTAACCGACCCTTTGTCCGGCTCTTGGTCTGTTTCGCATTCTGTTGCCGTTGAAATTGATCGACAGAAATCTGAATGTTTTCCGAAAGCTCGCCTTCAGGTGAGTCTTCGAAACGGAAGGTCGGACAGGAAAATCGCGCCCCTGCTTTGATCGCAGCATCTTTGATCTCGTGGTAAATTCTGACGTCGCGCGCGAGCCTGGACAGTGCATCAAACACTACCACGACGTTCTTAGCCTTGTTGCGCACAAGCCACTGCTTCAGGCTGTTCAACCCCTTCCGATCGCCACTGCCTCCGGTAGTATCATCTTGGAAAATCTCCACAGCTTCGAAGTTGTGACTTTTGCAGTGCTCGTTACAGATAGCAATCTGCGAGGAAAGACCATTGCCTTCCCTAACCTGTTTAAGGCTGGAGACCCGAGCATAGATGACTGCGACATTCTTCATGAAAAACCTCCTCTTTTCCAAAGTGGCGATGCGGTTAGTTTCCTGGGCCCCCGCATGAATATCGCCGAGGCCCAGAAATTTTCGTCGTTACAAGTTCAAAGGCTTCCCTGAGGTTTCAGGGCCCCAAATGCATGTCAGTAGCTCGTAGAGCGAGCTGACTGCCTCGAGCTTTTGCTCCGTAGTTAAGTTCGGATCGCTGATAAGTTCGGCGTATTTCAGCATATCTTCGGGCTCTGTTGCCCCAAAGCCTACTCGATCTGCTTCCAATGTATGGGGCAGCGAGAAGCCTAAAATCGTTTCGTCCTTAGTGTCCATCCATGCTCTGTGGTCGAATGGCAGTGTGCCAATTTTCGGTCGAGCATTATTGCTCGGATGCAGTCCGAATGACTGCGTCAAGCTGAGCAGGAAAATTAGACAGACAAGCCCAAGCGCGAGGGGAACTCGGCTGCGATGAAAGTGGGCGGTTATTGATATTGACGAGTTTATAACAAGACCTTTTAACCTTTGGCATTACTGCCAGTGCTGCCGGGATTCCCCGGGATGCGGACTGCCCGCGTCAAGATCTGCAACATGAGCAACGTGTCTCTGTTGCAATGCGAAAACTATGATGTTTCCAAAATATGTCAAGCGCCTCTTCTTAAAATTTCTATTCTAAACAGTATATTGGCCGATTTCCTGCAAGGCGAAATTGTTTTTTGATTTTTAGGTTTCGATGAATTCTGCGGTGGCCTCTGAGAGGCATCGCTTCATTTTCTGGGTGGAATTTTAGTTGTGGCAGAACTGTTCGGATCAGAGCCGGTGCATGTCGGTCGCTGTCTGGTTCGGCTCTTCTTGGTGAGAGCCAATCCAGACAGCGACCGACAAGACCAGGAGGAGTGGGGACGAAAAGCAATCTTGACCCGGCCAAGAGCCGGACTTTCGAACTGGAGAACTGCATGTTTGATCAATTCCAATCTCCCTCCCTCTATTCGGTTTCTGACCCGATCGCCCCGCTTCGGGACTTCGTCGCAAGCCACCGTGAGGGTCTCCTACATGCCGCCGGGCTACTCGGCGGGCACCGTGGCATAGACTTGGCGCTCGAGATCTCAGAGGAGCTTTCGTCTGCCCGCCCTGTGTCTCGGCGCACCCGAACGCAGGTAATCGCGCTTATCGAGCTTCTCTCGCTGGAGCGCGTTCATCAACTCGGTAGTGAGGAGTGCTCGCGCTTCACTGCTATCAATCCATGCGACCCGGTCGTGGAAGAAATATGCTTGCTGACCGACGGACTGCGCGACTCGCTCAATCTGGTCTCGACGCACTATCACCAGTCGCCGACAATTTAACTGGCGAGAACCCAAGCTGCCGATTTCTCCGATCGGCAGTTCTTGACGACGACAGCAGTTTTAACACGCAGCAAGTGCTGCGGGGCTGTCGCCCAGGAGATAGCAATGAGTGCTTATACTACTGTCGCGGATCGAGATTCCGTAGCGTGCGGAGATGAGCGAGACCTGTTCAAAATAGTCGCTAATGCGCTTCGGCAAGCAAGGGATGTGCAAGGCATGCTTGTCGGGACGGTCATTCCGGCCATGCCACCTGCACGCCGCTCGTTCGCGGATTGGCTTGTTCAAACGCTCGACAATGGCAAATTCTTCGATGAGCCGACCCTGAGGGACATTGATGCGTTCATGTCGCTGCTTCAGCGCGAAATCGATGTAGGCACTAATGTTGGGTGGGAACCCGACGAGTATCATGTTCGCGGGGGCTATAAGCGTATCGAACTCGATGCCCGTGCAAAAAGTCTCGTGCCTACGTTGGCGGCGCTTACCACGCTCCGGAGCTCCATTGCGATAGCGCTGGACACGGCGCGGGCCACGTCGATCACGCAGGATCTTATATCCGGATAATCCTGCGGCGCCCTCCCTTCCGGGGCGCCGCTAACTTTAGGGCTTTCAAACCCGATCCGTCGGCCGGACACCGACAGTGGGAGCATGGACGACACTTCCTTTGCCGCTCGGATGCCGACGTGCCACATCAGGTTGGATTAAACGTATTGCGGTTTTTTTCTTGGTGGTCTTCTGGAGCTTGTTCATCCGCACGGTCCGCGGGCGGGAATATCAATTCGATCGGAACTCCCGTGGACCCAAGCCAAGAGCGTCGAAAGGCATTGGTCTCGGCGATCTTTTCTGAGAGCACACTCCCACACCACCCCGACTCGCCAGCCCATGTGCCGTAGCGCGACTATCGCACTCTCATCGCGTTCGACATTCCTCGCGAATTTGGCAGCCCAGAAGGATTGGTTCGACTTCGGTGTCGTGGCAAAGCGGCATCCTTGGTGCCGGTGCCAGTAGCAGCCGTGCACGAAAATAGCAGCCTTATGCCGGGCGAGCACGAGGTCGGGGCTGCCGGGGAGCTTGCGAACATCGAGGCGAAATCTCAGGCCGCGTGCATGTAGGTGGCGACGAACCAGCAGCTCCGGGCCGGTGTCCTTCCGCCTGTTCGCTGCCATCATCCTGGATCTGATCTCAGGTGAGACTGTATCAACCATAAACTGCCTCAATGACAACTTTCCTTCCTCAATTAAATGGTTCAGTGTCCGGAAAATGAAAGAAGCTTTTGGAATTGTTGATCTGTTCTCGGGTCCCGGCGGCCTTGGCGAAGGGTTCTCTGCCTGTCCGGGCGCTCAAGGTGGGTTCGAGATTGACGTCTCCGTGGAGAAGGACCCCGTGGCGCATGGAACGCTCAGGTTGCGAGCTTTCCTGCGTCGCTTTGGACCTCACTTTCCGCTGGAATACATCGATTTCATGAATTGCGGCGGTGCCGAGCCGAATTGGTCGGAGCTTTACCCTCGGGAATGGGCCGAGGCCGAGCGTGAAGCTCTGAACTTGACGCTTGGCAAGCCGGAAACAGCAATAATCTTGGATGAACGCATTGCCGAAATCCGGAGACGGCGCGGCGATCGCGTAGTCCTCATAGGCGGCCCGCCCTGCCAAGCCTACTCGCTCGCCGGCAGGGGCCGGAAGCCAAGTGACCTCGGATACGTTGCGCATGACGAGAACCGCCACCTCCTCTATCAGGAATACATCAACGTGCTGAAGAAGCTGCGTCCGGCCGCTTTCGTTATGGAAAATGTCAAAGGCATGCTTTCTTCGAGCATCGAGAAGCGCAAGGTCTTCGACTTGGTGACCGAGGATCTCAGTTCCGGTGGCGGTTCCGCGGAGTATGAATTGTTTCCGTTGACTGGCAGCGCAGATCTGCGCGGGCATGCTCAGCCAAGGGATTTCATTGTAGCGGCAGAGGACCATGGCGTTCCTCAGGCGCGCCATCGCGTGATCATCGTGGGCCTGAGGCGTGACCTGATATCTGCGATGGAAGAGTTCAAGCCGCCTCGGCTCGATGCAGTCTATGATCGCAACACGGTTCGCGATGTTCTTTCGGCGATGCCCGCTCTCCGAAGCGGGATAAGTCCACGCGGCGGGCATGTCGACGATGTTGAAGAATGGAGGCGGGCAGTCGCACTCGGCGCGGCCAAGATCGCGGTGTTGCCCCATGACCTCGACGGCAAAGCGGCGCTAAAATTCGGGGAGGCTCTTCGCACGCTTGACAGGGCTCGCAAGATTACTGTCGAGAAACGCAAGGATGCGGCCGGCGGCACGAGGTTGCCGGACAGCTGCACCGACGACCTCCGTGATTGGCTGGAAGACGGTAGGTTGACCGGGCTATCGCTACACGAGACCCGCGGACACATGGTCGGCGATCTCAAACGGTATCTCTTCGCCTCCTGCTGGGCAGCCGCGACCGGCTGTTCCCCCAAGGCGGCAAATTTTCCGGATGAACTCGCCCCGAAGCACGATAATTGGAAGTCCGGCAAGTTCAACGATCGCTTCCGGGTCCAGCCTTGGGATCTCCCGTCGTCAACCGTGACTTGCCACCTATCAAAGGATGGACACTATTTCATCCACCCCGACCCCACCCAGTGTCGCAGCATGACGGTGCGCGAGGCAGCGAGATTGCAGACCTTCCCGGACAATTATTTTTTCAGGGGCAATCGCACGCAGCAATATATCCAAGTCGGGAATGCCGTTCCACCATTCCTCGCATCGAAGATTGCCGCTGCGTTGCATCGAGTATTGACCCAGATTTTCGACACCGCGACCCCGATCGCCGATGACGTCGAGAAGGCTGCGATATCGGCATGACTGATCTGCCTTGTCACGAAAAAAGTTCGTATCACGAGGTTCGGCCGAACGCCGGGGCGCTGATCGAAAGCCTCCGTGACATCGGCTACACGATGTCGAGCGCACTGGCCGACATCGTCGACAACTCGCTGACGGCCGACGCAACGGAGATCTCGATCAGGGTTCGATCAGACCCCGATAATGCTGCCATCGGCATCATCGACAACGGCGTCGGGATGTCGCGATCGGAACTGCTCGAGGCGATGCGCCCCGGGTCGCGCTCGCCGACGGAAGCGCGAAACGCCGACGATCTGGGCAGGTTCGGCCTCGGGCTGAAGACGGCGTCCTTCTCGCAATGTCGACGATTGACGGTGGTGACCCGCCGTGACGATGCCGTTTCTGTGGCAAGCTGGGATTTGGACGTTGTGGTCGCTCGGAACGCGTGGGTTGTCGAAACACGCCAGTCGGCTGAAGGCATTCGCTTCGCCGACCTGCTGAGGCACGACGGCACGCTCATCCTCTGGGAAAAACTCGACAGGGTCGGCTTGGAGCTGGGGAGCCAGAATTTCCTGAGGATCATGGACGAGGCGTCGAAGCATCTCGAGCTGGTTTTCCACCGCTTCATGAAATCGGAGAAGGGGCGGAAGGCCGTGTCTTTCGAAGTCAATGGACGGAAACTGGTGCCGGTCGATCCGTTCGCGGAATGGCATGACGCGACGATCAGGCAGGCGGAAGACCGCCGCGTGGTGGGTGGTGGCACAATTACGATTCAGCCCTTCATCCTTCCGCATCGCAACAAGGTCGTTTCCGAGACGGAATGGAAGAAGATGGGCCTCCGGGAAGGCCACATGAAGTCGCAGGGCTTTTATCTCTATCGGAACAGGCGTCTCATCCGGCATGCAACTTGGTTCCGGATGGCGCCGCAGCACAGGTTGACCCAGCTCGCCCGTGTGCGGATCGACATCGGCAACGAGAGCGATGCGGCGTGGAAGATTGACGTGCTCAAGGCTTCCGCAGCACCGCCGCCCGCCCTCCGAGATTATCTTAGGAGGCTGATTGAGGGTCTCGGCGGGAAGTCGAAGCGCGTCTATCGCAAGCGCGGTGCGAAGCTGACGGACGAGAATCCACTTCCGCTCTGGCAACGAACGAAGACCGACAACCGCATCAGCTACGCCTTGAACGAAAATTATCCCTCGGTCGCGGCATTTGCAGCCACTTTGACGGAAGAGCAAGAGAACGCATTCGGCGAGGTCTTGCGTCTAATTGCGGCGGGCTTGCCGGTCGAGGCGCTCTATCACGACATGGCCGAAAATTTCACGGACATCAGGCAAGAATGTCTCGACGAGATCGAGCTTCGAGCAAATGGTCGCAAATTGATCGATCAACTCCGAGAAATGGGACACGGAGACAGAGACATCGCGGCGATGATGAAGGTTGTTCCACCCTACGCGGGGAACGAGCAGGTAATCAGCGAACTCTTGGTTCAGGAAAAGGCGGCACAATGAATATCCTCACGTTGGACAACATCCGCGGCCTGGTTCGGGATTTCATGATCGAGACACATAGGGCCGAGGAAGAACTGAGGGCCGAGATCGAGAAATACGCGCCGCTCGCGCGCGCGGAGGTGACACGCGAACAACTCGACGAACTCTACGACGAAATGCGCATCCGCCACGGCGTCTTGATCGAGACCGGAGCAGCACTTGTGGCGCCCGGGTTCTCGCCTTGGTTCGATGCAAGGCGGCGGCAGGAAACCAACTGGTTCTACTGGGCCCGCTATCGAACACAGCTTGCCAATTCGGGCTTTCCAGGGCCGGTGCTGGAGGCGATGAACGAGAAGACTAACCGTGTCATCGAACTTTGCGGCGATCCGCAAGCGGACGCCCCGTTCGATCGCCGCGGCATGGTGATGGGAGATGTCCAAGCGGGCAAGACGGGCAACTATACCGCGCTCGTGAGCAAGGCGGCCGACGTCGGCTACAAGGTCATCATTGTCATCGCCGGCATCCATGAGAACCTACGGAGCCAGACCCAGACACGCATCGACGAAGGGCTGATCGGACGGAACAGTGACATTTCACGGTTGGAAAACGTGCGGGACGACGGCCGGGTGGGCGTCGGACTAATCGATCCATCACGTGAGCCGAGTGCCATGACCACGCGCCAGGCAGATTTCCGGAAGGGGCAGGCAGATCAGCGAATTCCGCTTGTGAACATGGAAAAGGAGCCGATCGTCTTCGTCATCAAGAAGAACGCAAGCGTCCTGAAGAATTTCCTCACATGGCTGAAAGCTTTCAACCTCACACGTGGCGGCGGGACGATCAATCAACCGATGATCCTGATCGACGACGAGGCCGACAATGCCTCGATCAACGTAGCGAAGGGGCCGGAGGCGGTTTCTCGGATCAACGGTCAAATCCGTGCACTGCTGAACCTCTTCAGCAAGAGTTCCTACGTCGCATTTACAGCCACGCCCTTCGCCAACATATTCATCGACCCAGATCTCCAGCACGAGGAGGCTGGGCGTGACCTCTTCCCGGAACACTTTCTTATCGCGCTGGATCGACCCGGAAACTACTACGGCGCGGAGAAGGTCTTCCTGGGCGAACCCGATGAGGAAGCTGAGCGCCCTACACGCGACATCGAAGACAACGAGCCCCACTTGCCGTTGAAGTTGCCGAAGGGCCAGCAGGTCCGGGATCTTCCGGAGTCTCTGATGACGGCAATCCGGACGTTCATTGTCTCCGGAGCGATCCGTCACCTCCGCGGGCAACAAGACAAGCATCATTCCATGCTGGTGAACGTCTCGCACCTTACGTCGGTCCAGACCGATGTGGCGAACCTCATCCGGCACCGCATCAACGAGATCATTCGTCCGGCACTGAACCTGCACTGTGCACTCCCCCCTGACGAGGCGGAAGTCAACGCAGAAGTGGACGCGATGAGACAGGTCTTCAACGACGAGTATGTCGATACAGGAGTAGACTGGGAGGACGTATTGCCGCTTCTCGACCACGTGGCGGGACGCGCCGCTGTCTACGAGGTGAACAGCAAGTCGGGCGAGAAGCTGGAGTATCCGGAAATCAACGATCCCGAAAATGACCAGGTCACGGCGATCGCGGTCGGAGGATATTCCCTGTCCCGAGGACTCACGCTCGAGGGTTTGACAGTCAGCTATTTCCTGAGGAATTCGAAGGCTTACGATACGCTTCTTCAGATGGCCCGCTGGTTCGGTTATCGCCCAGATTATGAAGATCTTTGCCGAGTATGGATCAAGGACGAGGCCCGTCGCTGGTATGCCCATATTGCCGAGGCATCTGAGGAACTGAGGCAGGATTTGCGCTACATGGCAGCATCCGGAGCGAGCCCGCGCGACTTTGGCCTGCGTGTCCAGCGCCATCCGTCAGCCCTGGAGGTGACGGCACGCAACAAGTCCGGAAGCGGTCAGGAAGTGATTGTCGACGTGAGCCTGTCACGCAGCCGCATCGAGACAACGG
>TARA_R100000750_G_scaffold1914_6_pt1 | contig 9731 bp, 7 predicted proteins | sample TARA_R100000750 | Tara Oceans TARA_R100000750 (sample SAMEA2623327) | marine metagenome | biome: marine biome (ENVO:00000447); feature: mesopelagic zone (ENVO:00000213); material: "saline water (ENVO:00002010), including plankton (ENVO:xxxxxxxx)" | depth 375 m
CCGTTCGTTACCTCAGGCACTGCTGGTCATTGGCACTTTGCCTTTAGCTCTAACCGGCAGCCTGTGGTTGATTTACTTGCTGGACTACAACCTGTCACTGGCCGTTATTGTCGGCATGATAGCTCTTGCCGGTGTCGCCGCGGAATTCGGCGTGGTTATGTTGTTGTACCTGAACAACGCCTGGAAAGCCGTGGCTTACAATAAAAACCAGTTAAAGGCAGCGGTAGAAGAAGGCGCGTTGCTGCGAGTACGACCCAAAGCCATGACCGTGCTGACCATTATTGTTGGTCTACTGCCGATTATGCTGGGCGGCGGTGTTGGTAACGAAGTCATGCAGCGCATTGCCGCTCCCATGGTAGGAGGTATGGTTTTAGCCCCGCTGATCTCTATGCTGGTTATCCCCGCCGTGTTCTACCTGGCCCGGAAATAAGATCCGATGTGACTTGATCCTATTGCATCAGGAGAGGCGGGGGATGGTGAATGAGGGTGGCAGATGTAAAGCGCGCCTGACGGATGCTGCGAACTATTGAGGAGGTGTGCAGCGCCATGGATGGCGCTGCCCAAGCCCTACAGGGATGTATTCACGGGCGTCCTCCTCAATGGTTCCTGCAACCTCCAGCGCTCGGAATCTGCCACCCTTACCATCCCCCGCCTCTCCTGACGTGAAGGTCAGGCACCATCGTCAGGCGAAGCGTTCCCATATGGCATTGGCGGCGGGGCCTAAAGTTCTGTTTGCGGAGCGTACCAAATGAATTTCCAGGCGAACCTGCTGGACGAATCCGGGGATGCTGACTTCAACCAACTTGCCTTCTTTAAGTGCATTACTGGCAATGTGTTTTGGAATAATACCCCAGCCAAAACCGGCCATCAGCAGTTCAAACTGAGTGTTAACCTCATTCACTCTTATGCGCTGCTGGCTGGGCAGGCGCAATACCGAGTCTAAGTTAATGCCAATTTCCAGGTTCTGCGGAACCAGCATTGGTAGTTCTAATAAATCCTGGCGGCTTTGCGGCATACGACCAAACTCCTTCATCAGCGCGGCTGACATAACCACCGTTAATTCAAACGGCGCCACCGGTAAGGTTTCAAAGTCACCGTACTGACGAAACAAAGGCAGCCAGGGGCACAGGGCTAAATCGGCGGTACCGTTATCAATGCGCTTCAGGGCACGCATTTGTGATTCTCCATCCACGTGCAGCTCGGTAGCGGGGTATTGTTGCTGAATGTGTTGAATGCTGGGCATCCAGAGTTTGCTGTCACAGGTATGGTCATAGCACAGTGTCAGCAAAGGTTCTGCACCGTGTTTCAGTTGGTTAGCCAATGACTGTAGGCGCTGCTGTTGGCGCACCACTTCTTCTGCCTGACGTAAAAAATGGCGGCCCTGTTCGGTAAGCTCCAGACGATAACCATCACGGTTAAACAAGGCAAAACCCGCGTTCTCTTCCAGCTTCTTTAATGCCATGCTCACAGCCGATTGTGTGCGGCCGAGCTGTTCAGCTGTTTTCTGCAGGCTGCCAAGCCGGGCAACGGTGATCATCATGTGAAGGTGAGATAAATTCATTAAGTTTTACTGATGGTCTTTTTAATTTTAATTCAATATAACTGTAACTATACTTGCGGTAAACTTATTGCCACCAAACATCCCGGAAAAAACGGAATTTAAGTCATGCGCTGGTTTAAAATATTCTTAACTGTCGTTGCCGCTGCCACTGTCGTGGCTTGCAGCGAAAAAGCCGAAGTGAGTGAAGAACAGCAAGCGCGACCTGCCAGGTTAATGCAGGTAAGTGAAGCCAATGGTCCTCGTCTACGAGAGTTTCCGGCTGTGGTCGAAGCGGCGAAAGTGGCTCAACTGACTTTTCGTGTAGCGGGTGAAGTTATTGAACTGCCGGCGCGGCCTGGTACTGAAGTAAAACAAGGGGAGCTTATTGCCCGTCTGGACCCGACCGACTATCAACTGGCGGTGGACCAGGCGAAAGCCCAGTATGAACTTGCGCTATCACAATACGAACGCAATAAAGTTCTGGTGAGCGAAGGGGTTATGTCCGAAGGACAATTTGACCAAATTGAGTCAGAGCTTGCAGTTGCAAAATCAAACTACGAAACCGCTAAAGCTAACCTGCGCTATACCGAACTGACTGCCCCTTTTGACGGTGTCATTGCTAATCTGGCGGTGGAAGCCTATGAGAACATCCAGGCTAAGCAGCCCATTGTTACTTTGCAAATCAGCAACGCCATTGATATCAGTATTAATGTGCCGGAAAAGCTTTTTGCCAAGGTGAAAAAGCAGACCGACTATCAACCGGAAGTGCGCTTCGACGCAGCGCCAGAATTCACCTATCCGGCTCATTTAAAAGAGTGGGATTCGCAATCTGACGGCGCAACCAACACCTATGAGGTGGTGTTCACACTACCTAAACCGCAGGACATCAATGTACTGCCGGGCATGACAGCAACGGTTATTGTCGACATTAATGAGGTGTTGCTTTCTTCTCAAATAGGCATTGTTGTACCGGCAAAAGCCGTCTTTACCGAAAGCCGGGATGCTTCTTATGTGTGGGTGGTTAGCGACGACATGCGTGTACAAAAGCGCAAGGTGAATGTCGGGCCAATGACCAACGATGGGCTCACTGTACTGGATGGGCTCGAAGCTGGTGAAATCATAGTGGTGGCCGGTGTCCATCAGCTGAAGGAAAATCAGCAAGTTCGTGAATGGCAACGCGAACGGGGGCTGTAATGAATATTGCGAAGTACAGTATGGAGCGGAAAACCACCAGTTGGATGTTCTTCCTGGTTCTGTTAATTGGTGGTCTGGTTGCTCTTACTCAGCTTGGTAGGCTGGAAGACCCTAAGTTCACCATTAAGCAGGCTATGGTCATTACGCCTTACTCCGGAGCCTCGGCGCAGCAGGTGGAAGAAGAGGTAACGTACCGGCTGGAAAACGCTATTCAGGAACTCAGCTACGTCGACCATGTACGGTCCATTTCTAAGCCAGGTTTATCGCAAATAACGGTCGAGATGAAAAGCATCTACCGGGCCGAGCACCTGCGTCAAATTTGGGATGAACTGCGGCGCAAAATTAACGACGCCAAAACTCAGCTTCCCCCCGGAACCGGCGAGCCTATTATTCGTGACGACTTTGCCGACGTGTACGGCGTGATGATGGCCATTACCGGGCCAGACTATTCCTATAAAGATATTGAGCATTACGCGGACTTTCTGCGTCGCGAACTGGTGCTGATTGACGGGGTTGGAAAGGTCATGCTGGCCGGCGAGCAACAGGAACAGGTGGTGGTTGAAGTCTCTCGTTCACGGCTGGCTAACTTTGGTATTCCACCCAGCCGCATTGCCGGTTTACTGCAAACGCAAAATGCCGTAGCAAATGCCGGACGGGTAACCGTTGACCAGGAAGCTTTGCGCATTGCCACCAGTGGCGAATTTGCCGACGTTGAAGATATGGAAAAGCTGGTTATCAGTAACCCGGGGGCCGAGCAGCGCATCTACTTGCATGATGTAGCGAACATCTACCGGGAGACCAAAGAGATTCCGGATCATGTGGTTCGTTATAACGGGCAGGCGTCGCTGTGGCTGGCGCTGTCTTTTGCGGACAACGTCAACGTGGTTGAAGTTGGTGAGCGTATCCAGAAACGGCTGGATGAACTGGATTATGCCAAACCAATAGGAATGTCGGTAGACCGTATTTATGATCAACCGCATCAGGTCGAAAACTCGGTAAATGACTTTCTGCTTAACCTGGTTGAAGCCGTTGCTATTGTCATTATTGCCTTGCTGCTGACCATGGGTTTTCGCAGTGGGTTACTTATTGGCACCGTATTATTGTTAACGGTTCTTGGCACCTTTATTTTCATGCGACTGGGCGACATTAACCTGCAACGGGTATCGCTGGGAGCGCTCATAATTGCTCTGGGTATGCTGGTGGACAACGCCATTGTCATTGCCGATGGCATTATGGTTGGTATGCGGCGGGGCATGAGTAAAGTAGAAGCCGCGGTTAGTGTGGTGAAGCAAAATCAGTGGCCGCTACTGGGTGCAACCATTATTGGTATTATTGCCTTCGCCCCAATTGGTTTGTCATCAGACGCTACCGGTGAGTTTGCCGGAAGCTTATTCTGGGTGCTGCTCATTTCTTTACTACTGAGCTGGGTAACAGCTCTGACGCTCATTCCGTTTTTAGCCGACCGTTTATACTCCGCGAAGGACATTGGTAATGGCGATGATCAGGACGATGTTTTCTCTCACCCGGTATACCGTGGTTATAAGAAAATGCTGGCAGTTTGTCTGAGACATCGCATTATCAGCATGGCGGTGATGTTGGCAATGCTGGTCGCGGCTGTGGCCGGGTTCGGACAAGTGAAACAGGCGTTCTTTCCGCCTTCGACAACGCCACTTTTCTATGTGGATCTCTGGTATCCACAGGGCACCGATATTCGTCATACCGAACAGGATTCAAAGCGCCTGGAAGACTACCTGCTGGATAAAAGCGAAGTGACCTCGGTCTCCACCACCATAGGCCAGGGTGCGCCCCGTTTTACCCTGACCTATCTGGTGGAAAAAAGTTACGAGAGCTACGCACAGTTGCTGGTGCGGGTAGAGGACAAAGACAGCATGGATGCGTTAATGAAGGACATTCGCCAGCGTATTCGTGAAGAGCATCCGGATGTTGAGGACAAACTGATACGGGTTGAAATTGGTCCGGCTACTCCGGCAAAAATTGAAGCTCGTTTCTCTGGACCTGATATTGACGTATTGCGCCAATTAAGTAAGAAAGCGCAGAGCATTTTGGCCGAGGACAAAGGGGCGGTGAATATTCGCTCCGACTGGCGCCACCCAACCAAGCTGCTGCGACCACAATACGACGAAGCGGCGGGTCGTCGCGCCGGTATCACTAAAGAAGACGTTAACAATCTGCTGTTAGCTAACTTTGTTGGCCGACAAATCGGTGTTTACCGCGATGGAACTGACTTGCTGCCAATAGTACAGCGTGCCCCGGCTGCCGAACGTGTTGATCTGGACAACTGGCAGGAGTTGCAAATTTACAGCCCGGTGTTTGACCGGTTTGTACCGCTGGCGCAAGTAGCGCGCTCGATAGATGTAACCTGGGAAGACCCGCTCATATTGCGACGAGACCGTAAGCGAACGCTTACTGTTATGGCTGACCATGATCTACTGACCGATGAAACGGCGGCCCAGGTATTTGAGCGTGTCCGACCTGAACTGGAAGCTATTGAGTTGCCGCTGGGCTATGAGCTTACCTGGGGCGGAGAACACGAAGCTTCGGGCAAGGCTGAAAAAGCACTGTTTGGCGCACTGCCAATGGGTTTCTTGGTTATGTTTATCATTACCGTGCTGTTATTTAACAGTATCCGCCAGGCGGCGGTGCTTTGGACAACAGTCCCGCTGTCTATTATTGGCGTAACTGTCGGGTTGTTGTTGCTGGATAAACCTTTTGGTTTTATGGCATTACTCGGTTTTCTGAGCTTGTCCGGCATGCTGATTAAAAACGGCGTGGTGTTGCTGGAGCAGGTCAATACAGAGCTGGATGCCGGTAAAGAGGCGGTTCAAGCCTTAAGCGATGCCGCTGTCAGTCGTGTTCGTCCGGTTGGAATGGCGGCAGCTACCACCATTTTAGGCATGATACCGCTGCTGTTTGATGACTTCTTTGCCAGCATGGCAACGGTCATCATGTTTGGGTTGGGTTTTGCTACCGTACTGACCCTGTTTGTTGTTCCGGTTATGTACGCCATAGTCCAAAGAGTACCGCGCCCGTAACCCGGGCGCATTCATCCCGTTTATACCCTGAATTATCTGATTTATAGCCCTGCATCATGGGAATTTAACAGCAAAATCCGTATAATGCGCCGCACTAGTGAACCGTCTAGAATTCATGCAAGCAAATGAGAGGTAATATCAGTGCTTAAAGAATATCGTCAGCACGTGGAAGAGCGCGCCGCAGAAGGCATCCCTCCGAAGCCATTAAACGCCGAGCAAGTAGCCGATTTAGTGGAATTACTGAAAAATCCCCCAGCAGGCGAGGAAGACTTCCTGGTTGAGCTGTTAGCCGAGCGTGTACCGCCGGGTGTGGATGAAGCAGCCTATGTTAAAGCAGGTTTTTTAAGCGCCGTTGTTAAAGGTGAAATTGAAAGCCCGGTTGTCAGCAAAGAATACGCAGTGAAACTGCTGGGTAATATGCACGGTGGCTACAACATCGTCACTTTGGTGGAGCTGCTGGACGATTCTCAGTTGGCTGAACTGGCCGCTAAAGAGCTGAAAGAAACCATCTTAATGTTCGACGCCTTCCACGACGTGGAAGAGAAAATGAAAGCCGGTAATGCGTTGGCGAAAGAAGTGGTTGAGTCCTGGGCAAATGCCGAATGGTTCACCGACAGCGACGAACTGCCTAAATCAATTAAAGCAACCGTCTTTAAAGTGACTGGCGAAACGAATACCGATGACTTGTCTCCTGCACCCGATGCCTGGTCTCGTCCGGACATTCCTTTGCACGCCAAAGCTATGTACAAAATGCCACGCGAAGGCATTACCGATGCAGGCAAGCAAATTGAAGAATTAAAAGAAAAAGGTCACCCGGTTGCCTTCGTTGGTGACGTAGTGGGTACTGGTTCTTCACGTAAATCAGCGACCAACTCAGTATTGTGGAACATTGGCGAAGACATGCCTGGCACACCAAACAAGCGTGCTGGCGGTATCTGCATTGGCTCTAAAGTCGCACCAATTTTCTTTAACACCATGAAAGATGCAGGTGCGTTGGTGTTTGAAGCCGACGTTGAAAAAATGAACATGGGCGATGTTATCACTATCTACCCATACGAAGGCAAAATCGAGAACGAAGCCGGCGACGTTATCGCTGAGTACGATTATGCGTCTCGCGTTATTTTAGATGAAGTCCGTGCCGGTGGCCGTATTAACCTGATTATTGGCCGTGGCCTGACAGAAAAAGCACGTGAATCTCTGGGCATGGGTCCATCTGACTTATTCCGTAAGCCAGAGCAACCGGCAGACAGCGGTAAAGGTTTCTCGCTGGCGCAGAAGCTGGTCGGTAAAGCTTGTGGCATGGAAGGTGTTCGCCCGGGCGCATACTGTGAACCTAAGATGACTACCGTTGGTTCTCAGGACACTACCGGTCCTATGACTCGCGACGAGTTAAAAGACCTGGCCTGCCTTGGCTTTAACTCAGACCTGGTTATGCAGTCTTTCTGTCACACCGCTGCTTATCCTAAGCCGGTTGACGTTGAAACTCAGCACACCTTGCCTGACTTTATTATGAACCGTGGCGGCGTAAGCTTGCGTCCGGGCGACGGTATCATCCACAGCTGGCTGAACCGTATGTTGTTGCCAGATACCGTTGGTACCGGTGGTGACTCGCACACCCGTTTCCCGCTGGGTATTTCATTCCCGGCCGGCTCTGGTCTGGTTGCGTTCGCCGCAGCTACCGGCGTAATGCCACTGGATATGCCTGAATCGGTATTGGTGCGTTTCAAAGGTGAAATGCAGCCGGGTATTACTTTACGTGACCTGGTTCATGCCATTCCTGCGTTTGCTATCAAAGAAGGTCACCTGACCGTTGATAAGCGCGGCAAGAAAAACATCTTCTCGGGCCGTATCTTAGAAATTGAAGGTCTTGATCACTTAACCGTAGAGCAGGCATTTGAATTGTCTGACGCTTCTGCTGAGCGTTCAGCGGCCGGTTGTACCATCGACCTGTCAGAAGAGTCGGTTGCCGAGTACCTGCGTTCTAACATCACCATGCTGCGTTGGATGATCAACGAAGGCTACGGCGATGCGCGCACGCTGGAACGTCGTGCCCGTAAGATGGAAGAATGGTTAGAAAACCCAGAGCTGACGCGTGCGGACAAAGACGCTGATTACTCGACAGTTATCGAAATTGACCTGAACGAGATTAAAGAGCCTATCGTTTGTTGCCCGAATGACCCGGACGACGCGAAGTTCTTAAGCGAAGTTGCCGGCGACAACGTCGATGAAGTTTTCATCGGTTCGTGCATGACCAACATTGGTCACTTCCGTGCAGCAGGCAAATTGCTAGAGAAAAACTCTGACCCATTAAATACCCGTTTGTGGATTGCACCACCAACGAAAATGGACAAAACCCAGCTGGAAGCCGAAGGTTACTACGACATTTATGAGCGTAATGGCGTTCGTACTGAAATGCCGGGCTGTTCACTGTGCATGGGTAACCAGGCACGGGTAGAGCCGGGCGCTACGGTACTGTCTACCTCAACCCGTAACTTCCCGAACCGCCTGGGTGATGGTGCAAACGTTTATCTGACTTCTGCAGAGCTTGCAGCTGTCGGTGCTATCGTTGGTCGCCTGCCAACTCCGGAAGAATACCTGGAGTACGCACAGGACATCAATTCGATGGCTGGCGAAGTCTACAAATACCTGAACTTCGACCAGATGGATGCCTTCCGCGACGCAGAAAAAGCGGCCAAGGAAAACATCATACCAACCATCAACGTGGCTTAATGATGGGGAATGGAAACATAATGACCGGTAACAGGAAGACGCCTGCAAGTACGTCCCTGTAAGGCTTGGCTGGCGCCATCCATGGCGCCAGACACTTCCTGTTACCGGCCATAATGTGTTTTCATTCCCATATAAGTTTACCTAAAACCGCTTCGGCGGTTTTTTTGTGTCCGATATTCAGTAGCCTGATGTTCACATCAGGTGAGATATCCTGACTTGCGGGTGGTCTTTTTATAGTCTATATTTAGACTGTTCAGTCGGGAGAGAGCTATGCAGATAAAAACCATTAGTTACATTAAGCAAAATGCGGCGTCACTGAATGTCGAAGAGCCTATTGTTGTCACTCAGGGTGGAAATCCGGTATACCGTATTGAGTCAGAAGCCAGCGCTCGACAGAGAGACGAAGCTATCGCGACACTTAAATTGATGAATCTTGCTGAACGGGATATTCGCAACCAGAATTTGCTATCCCTTAGCGAAGCAAGAGAAAGGCTAGAGCGTGAACTCAGTACAAAGAAGTTTGAGCTTTAGTCCTCAGTTATGAACTACGATGTTCATTTTACGGAGCTCAGTTATAAGACTCTGGCTGTTTTAACCCGCTATATGGAATCTTTTCTGGGCCAGGAAGAAGCTATTAGATTAGGTCATCAACTTCTTGATTTCGCCACCAATAAACTCAGCGATAACCCTTTGCAATTCCCCATTTCTTATGAACTTGAGACGTTAGGTATCACTGACTATCGAGTAATGCTAGTAGATAATTATAAGATCTTATTTCGTCTGGATGAGAAAGATAAAACGAGTTACGTCATGGCCTTTCTGCGACAGAAACAGAATACCCAAGAGCTGGTTTACCAGATAACGATTTTGTAGTGAGATCTCTGCGCAATAAAACTGATACGTCATTGTTCTGTGTTGGTCAGCCGTGTGTTCGTAAGTCGATAGGGCAGGTTTTTCACTTGTGAGCGTTATGAGTGTTGAGTACTTCTGTGGCGGAGTGTCGAAGGCCATGGATGGCCTTCGTCAAGCCCTCATGGATGAGCTCGTAGCGTCTCCGTCACAGAAGTACTCAATGCGCAAGCGAAATAAGTGAATAACCTGCCCCTACCTGATAGCGGGGGTTCTGTTCTATTTCTGTTCAGCAATCCAGTCGTTGATGTGTTGCTCGAGCACTTTCAGTGGCACGCTGCCGTTTTCCAGTACTGCATCGTGGA
>TARA_R100000750_G_scaffold34782_1_pt1 | contig 9648 bp, 10 predicted proteins | sample TARA_R100000750 | Tara Oceans TARA_R100000750 (sample SAMEA2623327) | marine metagenome | biome: marine biome (ENVO:00000447); feature: mesopelagic zone (ENVO:00000213); material: "saline water (ENVO:00002010), including plankton (ENVO:xxxxxxxx)" | depth 375 m
CCTCTTCTGCCTCATCTTTGATTACTGTAACGGTCTGGCGAAGCGACGACTGACCATTAACAATAACATCGATCCGATAAGTGCCAGCATCAATCGCCCCTGCTTTCGCAAAACGAGACAGGTCTATATTCTGGCCCATCCCCTTAAGCAGGCTACTGTCGAACATCTGATCATCATCGACCGGGTTCTCATCTACCTCAGTTGTTGTCTGGATATCGTTTTCTGAAGTCGACTCACTTTCTGACAGAGGTGTTTCCTCAGCAAATACTGCTTGAGGCGACATTAGAAACAGCACAACTATAAGCAAATTCGACTTTGAAAAAATAGACTGAGTGCAGAAGTCATAAGATTGCCAGCGCACAATTACACCAATTTATTATGAAAAATCAAACAAAGCTAGATGTTAGCGATGCACTCACTTAAGCTTTGTGACTTGTGTTTGGGCGATACCAAAATCATTGAGCCAGCGGAAGGTAATGGTTCCACTTTTTAATGGTCCGGGTGAATCAGTGAGGGGGTAATCCTTGCTTGCCATAGGACTAATCATTCCACCATTCATGTTACTGTATTCCTTGCCCGCAGACTCTAATTCCACACCACTAATACTTGCGTGGTATGGACTATTATTCGTAGCGCGAAGTACATAGTGGTCCGCATCTTTAACCATGGACCACGTTATTGCCTTAGCAGCGTCATAGATTGTGCCGTGTAAACCGACAGGTCGATAAAACAACTTTATGCGAGACCTGAAAGCCATCCGCATAACGTTTTTGCCTTCGACATCCTTCTTTTTCGCCGGGATTTCAAGTACGTTCAACCAGTAGACAGACTCTTTATCTTTGGGCAATGGCTCTCCTGTATAGGCGATTCGAAGTGTCTGGCCTTCTTTCGGTTCAATACGGGTAAGCGGCGGCGTTATGATAAAAGGCAGTTCTTCAACGCCTGGAGCCACTGCTGGATCACCACTGTCTAGCCATGCTTGCATGAGTGCCGGGGTGTCATTCTGATTGGTCATATCAACTGTAATTTCACGCGCATCGCCTGGATAAACAGCACGCGTACCAGATAAAGTAACACTGGCATTGCTGGCTACAGACACGCTCATGAGAACAACGATTAAACCAAAATTACGAACACAATCTTGCACAAACATACACTGTCCTTAGTGATGACCAGCAGCTACTTACTGCTTATTGATACTCAAGGGTGTAAACGAGAGCAGTGTTAACCAAACCCGCAATAACTTGACCATTCGAGCTAACATACTGAGCCTTATAAGGCAGAGTTGCTGCTTCGTTAGTAATATCGATATATGGGTTGTTTGCTTGAGATGAGCTAGCCAGATCGATGCGGGCACCATCGCCGTCGGTAATCTGCACTTGTACGTTAGTTGCGCCGCCGTCTCCTGGAGCAGTGTTGTTATCAAGGTTGCCAGTACCGGTATTGACGTTGTCAGTTTCGAAGTAAGCACGAACCTTGCCGCCAGCGCTGCAACCTGTAAGTGCGAAGATGAAGTCTTCTGCGCCCGCTACATCACCTGTTGCGGCCAACTGAGACGAAGAAACATCAGGCAGGGTCAGAGTGGCATCGCCCGTGCCGCCATTAACTGATACATCACAAGAGTTGGTGGTAACCAGCCCGTTAATTGTGATAGTGCCGTCAGCAGCAACAGCCATACCAGACGAGAGGATGCCCATGCCAATAACAGCGGTTGCGATAATCTTCTTCATAAATTCCTCGATGCTTTCAGATGTTAGAGTTGTTGTTACTCACGTGCATGAATTTGCGCAGAGCAACAACTGCACAATAGCCAAAGTTTAAAAATTAATATGTAGGAAAAGTCCGACTTATGTGGGTTATGATAAGATTTTTTGCATAAAAAAAGCTGTGCAAGTGCACAGCTTCTATACTCAGGATTTCTAGTGTGTGACAAGATGAATCTGAACCAAGCCCCAGCTAGAACTGGTGGGTTAACAAGCCAGGCAATTACATCAGATTCATCCAGACACTGTTATTTGATCAACGATAGTCAATCGTATAGACCAACGCGGTGTATACGTGACCAGCCGATACCTGCCCATCATATGCAAAGTACTGGGCTTGATAAGTTACACTCGCATTCCCGTTTTCTATCGGCACATACAAATTAGCATCGCCGTTGGCGGTCAGATCAATAGCGTTGCCTAATGCATTGGTAATTTGGACTTGGACTTTGGCTGCACCGCCAACTTCAACGGGAGTCAGGTTCACCAGATTGCCCTCGGTTGGAGAAACATTATCTTGCTCAAATTTAGCGCGAACACCTTCTACCTGTGGGCAAGCAACCATATCAAGGGTAAAAGGACGCGCGCCTGCAATATCGCCCGTATTGATAAGCAAATTTTCACTCACGGTTTCAAGCTTAATATTTGCATCAGTGCCCTGCCCATCTACGACTACGTTGCATGAGGTGTTATTAACACTTCCATTGATTGTAATGGTTCCATCAACTGCAAAAGCAGGTGAGATGTAACCAATAGCAATGACTGCAGATAAGATACTTTTATTCATATTTTCCTCCAACGCTATCATTGAGGCTCCAGGTTGCTGGAGCGAAACCGTTTATGCACATTACCGAAGTGGCAAAATGATAGCTGTAAGAGGTTTCCGATCTACCGAGGCATTATGTAACGGAGCAGAAGGCAAATGCCGAGCTAAGCGCTCGCAACCAAGTTCGATAACGGACAAGAGCAAATGGAGTCCATTCAGTCAGTTTTCAATTTAGACTCTGTGGTGGTAATACTGCCGAAATCATTAATCCACTGGTATAAAATCTTTCCGCTTGCAACAGGTTTGTTCAGGCCTTCAAGTTTGTAGTCGAAAGTAGATTTAGGGGGGATCATGCCACCTTGCTGATTGGGGTAATCCTTACCACCTACAGTGAGTGTAGCTCCCGCTATACTAATGTGAAATGCAGAGTCATTGGTTCCACGCAGTACATAACCCTGGTCTCCTTTCGCTATCGACCAACTTACATTTGCACCTGCTGCTTTAGGATTGCCGCTCAACCCTTCTGGACGAAAGAAGAACTTCAATTGTGAACGGTATGCTAACTGGATATAGTTATTACCTTTGGCATCTTTTCCGATCGGCGGCACCTCCAGCATATTGAACCAAAATACCGACTCTACATCTTCAGGAAGCGGTTCACCTGTGTAAGCAATACGCAGCGACTGGCCCTGCTTGGGCTCGATTCGTGTGAGGGGTGGCGTAACGATAAATGGTAGCTGCTCCTCGCCGGGCCCGACTTTAGAGTCGCCAGTGCCTATCCAAGACTGAATCAGTGCGGGCGTATCATTTTTATTATTGAGGTCTATGGTGACTTCGCGTTCTTGCGCGGGGTAAATGATACGGGTACCACTGATTGTTACACTGGCTAAGCTGCTGATCGAAAGGCTCAGTAGAAGAGCGGTAAAAACAAACTTGCTACGCATTGTCATAATATCTGAGTTATCCATTCAATGGTCATATGTCTTTGATTCATATGACAACTTCGAGAGCAATTTCAATAAATTCCAGCTAACTTACTGATAAATCATGTTATAGACTAGAGCGCTGGTTACTTTACCGACGCCAACATTCCCAATAGCCAAATAACTTGCTTTGTAAACAAAGCTAACCTCTCCATTGTTGTCAATTTCTTTGAAAGGATTATCTGCTACCAGATTGGTATTGAGGTCGAGCCGTGTTCCTTGATCATTAGTAATCGCTACATTTATGTTTTCAGCACCACCAGCGGATGGCAAAGTAGAATTACCCAATGCGCCAGTGGCTACGTACACATTATTCGATTCGAAAAACGGACGTACCATCAAGCCAGGCGTGCAGTCTTGCAATGCAATAGTGAAAGGTGTCTTACCTGCTTCGACGCCAGGACTATCCAGTTCTGAAAGTAGTACGTTTGGCAATGTAACCGTGCCATCACCACTGCCACTGCCATTAATCGAGAGGTCACAAGATTGGTCTTGCACCAATCCGGAGAAATGAATCGTGCCGTCATCCGCGCTGGTAAACTGCGCTGAAAGCAGACTTACCCCTAATGTAATCGCAGAGAGCGTATATCTCATAGCCAGCAACATCCATGTTGAAGATTCATCCTCGTACTGCCCTGCACAACTCACTGCTTGGCGTTGTGCAGTTTGCTTTGAACAGTACTCTATAGGCCACAACCACATTCATGTAAATTTTGCTTAACATCAATAAGCATGAACATGGACCAGTTGTTCTCTTACTTGTACTCTATGCTGTACACCAAGGAACTTGTAACCAAACCAACAGTTGCGCTGTTTGAACTATTATTCACAACTCCAGAGACTGCAGCGTTGTAATAGAATACTGTTTCCCCATCCACTGAGACTGGCTTATAGGGATTTCTATCGTCTGCGTTGTATCCACCGGCATTCAGCGGTGTACCCTCTTCGTTATAGATCGCAATATGAACATTCTCAGCACCTCCATTTTCGGGCGGTGTTGTGTTTACCAAGAAGCCCGCTACTGTGTTGTCCGCTTCAAAACGCGGCCGCACTGTCAATGCGGTATTACAATTTCTAAGTGCAATAGAGAATGGAGTTTGTTTGGCGTCGTCATGAATTGTCAACTCACTCAATGGAACGGGCGGTATGATTACCGTCCCATCGGAATAGCCATTGCCATCTACTGACAAATCGCAAGATTCTTCGGTCAACATGCCGTTAAATTGGACTATCCCATCAGCCGAATATGCAAAACCAGAACCAATGAATCCAAAACCCAAAACCGTGCAAGCCAAAAACTTTTTCATAAAAACCTCTTAATAGTCAAACAGTATGTAACCAATTTCCAGTGTGATTACTGCCAAGGTTTATCTGTATTGAAGTGTGTAGGTCAACGCGCTGCTAACGGCACCCGAAGTCGGATTTGCAGCTGCTGAATATTGGACATAGTATTCAAACACCGTCGACCCTGAATCGGATACATCTCGGAAAAAGTTTACGCTTTCGGGATTCGTTCTCAAATCAATTGATTCATTATCTACGTTCAATATCTCCAGTTCCACGCCAGACGAACCGCCGTTGGTTGTTGACACTGTGTTTAGCAGGTAGCCACTTGAAGGGTTTACATTTGATGACTCGAAGAACGGCCGTACCGTTGCTCCAGGCATACAATCAGAAAGAAGCAATAAGAAAGATGTGCTGCCGGCTTTTGAGCCTTCACCTGGCAATGCAGAGATACCCAACGTAGGCAGTGTCACCAAGCCGTTAGGGCCACTACCATTCACAGCCTGGCCTTGGGAAATATCGATATTGCAGCTCTCTCCAATTACGCTGCCTACGAAGTTTACGGTACCGTCCGACGCAGATGCGATACCTGCAGTCATGACGCCTACGCTGAATATAGCTGAGCTCAATATAGTCTTCATCGTTCCCTCGATGTTTGAATTTTAGATTACTTGTAGAAACCCCGACATTGCTCTCGCGCTCTGTTACGAATTAAGCACTGCTGAGCAAATTAGATACTAACTAATAGCTGAATGCTTATATGTAGGCATTTTCTGATTAATTGTATTGCAATCTAACTCCGCACGGTTTATCTGAAGCTGCCAGTGTTATATATCAACGTTCAGAATAATTGCAGCTTGGCATCCACGCACATATCTGAAAACCAAAACTGCACGGCATCATCATGCTTCGCTTCGATTCAACCTGCTTTACATTGGCAATCAGTACGCCGCATAATAGTGTAACTCTGACAATCAATGCATGCGCATTATGGTCTAGAGATCTTCTTGTTTTACAAACAATTGATATGCCACAATAAATATAACCTTAGACAATAGACGAATAATCACTGATACTCTATACTGTATACCAATGAACTAGTTACCCTGCCGATTGTTGCAGTACTTGAATTTCCAGTAACAGCAACTGCATACTTGAACATGACTTCTTCTGCTCCTGAAACAGGTTTGAATGGAACTAAACCGTCAGAGTTAGCCCCCCCTACATTGAGAACGTCACCGTCCTCGTTATATATAGCAAGGTATATCAGGCTCGCACCACCGTCCTCTGATGAAGTTGTATTAGCCAGGTACCCATTGGGGCCTGTATTATTAGACTCGAAGTACGGTCGTATCTGATTATTCGTATTGCAGTTTCGCATTGCAATAGTGAACGAAGTCCGTTCAGCGCCAGACGCAACGGTCAGATCACTTAAGTTGACTGAGGGTATAACCACTGTACCGTCAGCAGAACCATTACCATTGATGGATAGATCACATGACTCTTCTGTTGCGTGCCCTACAAATTGTACAATCCCATCACTGGCAAAGCTATAGTTCGCAATCACACAACTCACACTGAACAACGCACACGTCATAATATTTTTCATAACATCCTCCTGACAATTCGCACTACGTTATACCCAAGATCAAATCTCAGAATAGAAAATCAACATCATTTATACTGTAAGGTATAAGTCAGCGCGCTACTTATATCACCAGCCGTAGGATTAACTCCGGCTGTATATTGAACGTTATAGTGCATAATAAGTACACCATTACTCCCAACATTGACAAACTTGTTCGTTGCTTCTGGATTGCTACGCAAGTCAATGTATTCGTTATCGTTGTTCAATATTTCAAGATCAATTCCTGTCGATCCGCCATTTAGTTCTGAAACTGTATTGAGTAGGTAGCCTGTTGAAGTGCTAACATTATTCGATTCAAAATATGGCCTCACTTCGATGTCTGGCGTGCAGTCAGTTAAGGCAAAATTGAATGTAGTATTACCGGCTTTGGAGCCTTCGCTTGGCAGGGCAGACAACCCGATAGTTGGCAGAACTACTAATCCATTTGGGTTACCGTTGTCAGTGACGAAACCTTGTGAGATATCTATATTACAGCTCTCTCCATTTACGCTACCTTCAAAGTTAATGGTACCGTCTGACGCTGAAGCTGTTGCTGCTGTCAACATGCTCAGACTGAACAAAGTTGAGCTGATAATTGTTTTCATCTTTCCCTCGTTTTTAAATTGGTCGAGTGCTAGAACCTCCACTTCTATCAAACCCAATGGCGCGTCAGGCTTTGCGGAGTAAATGAATACTAGCCAATGGCCAAAGGCAAATATGTAGGAGTTTTCTGATGAGCCGCAGTGTAATTGAACTTCGAGTTTATGTGCTTGAAGTAATAGACACTTTCGCAACTTCTCTTAAGGATTCAGAAACGTTCTGCAGGTGCTTTCTGTTCAGCGCACACTTACTATATATGTAACTCAACGTTTCATTTCAAACTGCGACGAGAAATCGTGTTTATTTGATTCAGGTGAATTACAGCCAACTTATTGATGGCTGTGTAATTAATAAATGATAAATATCACTTATTTGAGTACCAGTACGCCCGACTTACCGCTCGGGTGATCGCGACATAACCAAGACGTTGCGCCTCATCGTTCATGGCTTGGTCGTAGCTGCTGCTAAAGAACCCGGAATATTGATACAGCGCATTACGCAATGGGTAATGCATCGCAGTGGCGCCGTCGTCCAGAATGATCGCCACTTGCGCTTGCAGACCCTTGGCGCGGTGGATGGTCATGCACTTGACCGCCAACTCTTTATCCAGCTGGGCTTTTATGCGCTTTAGCGGTTCATTGCGTCGGCTGAGTAGCAACACCGCTGTGGCCTCACTGGAGTTGCATTGCGCGGCATACTCGCACTGCTGGGTAATCTGCTTGATCAGTTGCGGCAGTTGCTGGCTAAGGTCGAAGCCGCGAATGTGCTTGAGTCCGTGATCGCCAGGTTGAGCCTTGCGCACGGCCGTTGCAGCCTTGTCTTGCTTGCAGGCCACTGCCTGCAGATAGTTCTGCGCATCCTTCACAATGGGTGCGATGGAGCGGTAATTGGTTTCCAGCATCAGTACTTCGCTTTTGCGGGTTTTCGGTTTGCACGGGAAATGCACGTCGAAGTTCATGAACAATTCAGGCGAGCTGCCCCGCCACGCGTAAATCGACTGCCAGTCATCACCAATGGCCATCAAGCTTACGGGCTGTTTATGAGTGTTTAAGTGCCGATGCAAGGCTTGGAGCCACTGAACGATTTGCGGCGAGATGTCTTGGAACTCATCAACCAACAAATGGCTGTAAGCGCTGGCAACTGACTGCACAGTGCCCTCCTCCGGCGCCATAAGCATGGCACTGAGCTGAGCAAATGCGCAGTTGAAGGTCATGAGCCCATGAGCCTGTAGAGTAGCCATGAAGTAGCCGTTGAACTGCTGCAAGGCTTTGATGAAGGTGCGTTCTTGCTCAGCGCATTGCAGTTTTTGCGGCTGGATGTCGGCAATCGTGATGCCGATGCTTTCAATAAACTGCGTCTGAGCATAAAACGCCTCAGGCAGCGGCGTGGGTTTGAACTCGCCATTGAGCTTGAAACCAGCCATTGGCGCTTTGCCTGGCGCGTCTGTTTGTTGCGGTGCTGGCAGTTGCAGCAGTGAATGAACCAGTTCGCGGAATTCTGCACGCTCTGAATAGCACTGCTGATATACATCGTTGAGAAGATTCAGCTGTGCAGATTGCAATCTTGCGCCCGTTAGCGGGTTATCCAGTTCACCAGCGCTGGCACCCCGTGCGCCCAACTGTTCAAACCATTGCGGATTACCCAGCGAGGCCTTGGCCATAACGCCCATTGCGGAATGGAAGGTGCGTACGGTTGCCCGGGCTTGTGTTGCATCGAACGGGTATTGCCAGAACCGCAGTAGCTTAATCAGGCGCTCACGCAGCTCTGCGCACGAGGCGCTGGTAAACGAGATGACACAAAGCTTGTCGACCTCTATGCCCATATGACAAAGCATGAACACAACGCGCAAGACCAATGTGGTCGACTTGCCTGAACCAGCGCCGGCAAAAATACGCGTGAGCGGGCTCTCACAGACAATCATCGCCCACTGCTCGTCTGAAGGTTGGCTGATCACGCCAGCTTGAACGGCGGCAGCTACCTTCTCGCGCATGGCTTGAACATGGGCTGGGGTAATGTCCATGGGCTTTGCGGAGTAAATGCCGGGTGTTGCGCGCTTTCGCCCGGCACTGGCTGGCTTAGTTTTATCCGTTACGGCTTTGCTTGCTGAAGCCTTAACCGATTTCTTGCCCGTATGCGGTTTTGAAGTTGGCGCTAATGGACTGTGCAGAGAACCTTGCTCACGCAGGTATTCAGCCGTTCTTGGGAAGTAACGGGCTAATGCGCCGGATAAACGAAACCTGTAGCGCTTGACAGCAGAGAGCATTACCAACGTCCATCGGGTAGATGTATATCGTTGATATCATATGTTTTTTTAGGCTACTGCGGGAAATTTGCAGATACGCGCAAGTGTTTGTGGGGGCACTGCGACTCAAAAACAAAAGCCCCTTATGCGTGGTAAGGGGCTTTTGCACACGGGATAGGGATTACGCCCGCTCGATCGCCAGCGCTACGCCTTGCCCGCCGCCAATGCACAAGGTCGCAAGGCCTTTATGGGCGTCACGCTTGAGCATTTCATGGAGCAAAGTCACCAGTACCCGACAGCCGGATGCGCCAATCGGATGGCCGATAGCAATAGCACCGCCGTTGACGTTGACCTTCTCTGCATCCCACTGCAGCTCTTTACCC
>TARA_R100000750_G_C2347075_1_pt1 | contig 9256 bp, 8 predicted proteins | sample TARA_R100000750 | Tara Oceans TARA_R100000750 (sample SAMEA2623327) | marine metagenome | biome: marine biome (ENVO:00000447); feature: mesopelagic zone (ENVO:00000213); material: "saline water (ENVO:00002010), including plankton (ENVO:xxxxxxxx)" | depth 375 m
CTGCGTGGCCAATTGGAAGGGTTGCGGAACGTGTAATTTCTTCCGCAATAAAACCACGATTATATCCCACACTTTCACTTTTTTGTACAGTATGTATTTGTGAAATAACGGTTTTTAAAGTACCAACGGGTTTTAAATATTTGTTTTCTTCTTTGTCATTTCCGAAGCCGTAAAGACCAATTCCCGTGCGCACCATGTCAAAATGTGCTTCGGGATAGTTGAGTATTCCCGAAGTGTTAGCGCAGTGCAATAAGGGTTTATACTCCAATTTTTCTGAAAGTTCTTCCGAAATTTTTCGGAAACTTTCAATCTGTCCCATTGTAAAATCCTTCAGTTTCAAGTCCTCACTCGCCGCTAGATGCGAAAAGGCCGATTTCACCTTTACACTGTTTGTTTTTAAAAGTGTTTCTGCAATATAATCCACATCGCTCGCTACAAATCCTAAACGGTTCAAGCCCGTGTTGAATTTCAAGTGAACTGGATAATTGATCTGCTTCTTTTCTTCTGCGAAAGCGATAAATTCCTCCAGCATTTTTCGGGAATAAATACTGGGTTCCAAACAACGATCCACGATTACTTCAAAATTAACGGGAAGTGGATGGAGCACCAAAATAGGTGTTTCAATTTTTGCATTTCTAAGGGTTTCGCCCTCATTTGCGTATGCAACAGCGAAATAATCAACGCCCAATTCCACAAGCTCTTTAGCAATAACCACTGAATCGCTACCGTAGCCAAAGGCTTTTACAACTGCCAAAACTTTGGTTTCGGGCTTTAATTTTGAGATAAGGTATTTATAATTATTCTCGAGCGCGTTTAAATCAATCTCCAATAGAGTTTCGGTGGCTTTGGGCATATTAGGCTTGTTTTCCAGGTTTTTCAGGAGCTTTCTGCTCACTCAGGTCTTCGGCATCCTTCACTTCCAGTTTTACTACTTTGTCCCGAAGTTGCGCCTTGTAAAATGCCGCACGGCTCAGGGGTTCGTATTCTTCGGTTTCACCAAGTAATACAAGGTCCTGGCTTTTCGCCTTGCGGTAACTATAATTGGCAAGATTCCCCGTGCGGGTACATACCGCATGAACCTTGGTAACATATTCGGCCGTGGCCATTAAGGCGGGCATAGGCCCAAAGGGATTTCCCTTGTAGTCCATATCCAGCCCTGCAACGATCACACGAACGCCGCGATTGGCAAGGTCGTTACATACTTTTACTATTTCGTCATCAAAAAATTGGGCCTCATCTATGCCAACCACATCGCAGTTATCTGCCAGAATTGGAATATTGGCTGCAGCAGGCACGGGTGTGGATCGAATCTGGTTGCTATCGTGGCTGGTCACGGTATCCTCGGCATAGCGTGTGTCTATGGACGGTGTAAAAATTTCGACTTTTTGACGGGCAAACTGGGCGCGTTTCAACCTCCGGATTAGCTCTTCGGTCTTTCCTGAAAACATAGATCCGCAGATTACCTCAATCCAGCCAAATTGTTCTTTCTGATTTACGGTATTTTCAAGAAACATAGTTTAATTTTACGCGAAACATTGGGTACTAATTAAATTTCCAAACGATTTGTCCAACTTGAAGATTGCTTGAAAACCATTACAAAACGGCAGATTTAAACAAGAAAACAAAAATAGTTGACGTTTACATAAAGGATGCGTAAATTTATAAAAACAAAATAGAAATTCAGGTTAATTTAAAAAGATATGAAGAAGAAACTCCGTGAGCAGGTAACAGCGCTAGCACAACAGATAATTGAAGAAGAAAAAACCTTTAAAGCCGCCTCTGTTAAGCAATTGGTGGGTGAGCTGTATGAAAAGCTCTCGGTACTTGAATATCTCGAAAATCAAATTGAAGACGCTGCACATCCGCCCCTCCCAACCTCTTTAGACTCCAAGAGTTTCCGTGAGCAAAATTGGTTTAAGGAGCCCGAGCCTGTTCCACAGCCCGCACACAAAGAAGACCTTATTGAACCTTTGATGGAAAAGATAAAGGACATTGTAGCACAAATGCCTGAAGAAAGTGAGCGCATTGATGAACTTTTGGATGAAATGCTTCCAAAAAACCCCGAAACTAAAACTGTCGAAATACAGGAAAAACCCACCACAAAATATGCTAAAAATGATTTGGAGGAATTTGCATCGGCCTATCAGCAAATGCCAGAGTTCGAAAGAAAAAATACTCAAATTTTCCCAAAATCGGTAGAAGGAAAAGAAGCCAGTAAAACATTGACCGAATCCCGTGCTCGCTCTATAAACGACACCCTAAACAAAGGCCTTAACATTGGGCTGAACGACCGTTTGGCATTTATAAAGCACCTTTTTGAAGGGCAAACTGAAGATTACACCCGCGTCCTTTCACAAATAAACACCATGGAAAGCTTTGAGGAAGCACAAAGATTTATAAAAGGTAACGTGAAGCCAGACTACAACCATTGGCTTGACAAAGAAGAATATTCGGAAAGGTTTATGAACATTATTGAAAAGCGTTTCAATTAAACCCAGAGTTATGACAGCCCAAAAAACCATCTACTGGATAGCCACAGGGCTGCTCAGCGTTTTATTTCTGTATTCTGCATTTATGTATTTAACAGATACGGCAGTGATTGAAGGGTATTACCAAGATTATCAATACCCCACCTATTTGGTCATTCCGATGGCCCTTGCAAAAATATTGGCAATCGTATTTATTCTTTTTCGAAAGCCCAAATGGGTCATGGAATGGGCATACGCAGGGCTCTTTTTTGATATGGTTCTGGCCTGTTTTGCACATTATAGGCTAAATGATCCCGATATAACGCTCCCTTTGTTGGGCATTCTATTTTTGTTGGTCTCCTATTTCTTCGGAAAAACTGTACGCCCATAAACTATGACGGGAAAACTCTATTTGGTGCCCACGCCCATCGGCAATTTAAAAGATATGACCTTTCGCGCTGTTGAAGTGCTGAAAGAAGTAGATTTAATCCTCGCCGAAGACACCCGAAATAGCGGGAAACTTTTAAAACATTTTGAAATTGGCACCCAAATGCACTCGCACCACATGCACAACGAGCACAAAACGGTGGAAGGGATTGTAAAACGGATTCAAAACGGTGAAAATATAGCATTGATAAGCGATGCCGGAACCCCAGCAATCAGCGACCCCGGTTTTTTATTGACTCGTGCCTGTGTAGAAGCCGGCATTGAAGTGGATTGCCTTCCCGGTGCAACAGCTTTTGTACCAGCATTGGTAAACAGTGGCTTCCCGAATGATAAATTTGTTTTTGAAGGCTTTCTCCCGGTGAAAAAAGGCAGGCAAACAAGGCTCGAACTTTTAGCCGAAGAAACCCGCACCATCATTTTTTATGAATCGCCACACAAACTGTTGAAAACACTTGCTCAATTTGTGGAATATTTTGGCGGTAACAGACAAGTTTCCGTTTCACGGGAATTGACAAAACTGCACGAAGAAACCGTTCGTGGTTCTGCTGAAGAAGTTTTAAAGCATTTTGAAATCAAGCCGCCGAAGGGAGAAATAGTTATAGTTGTTTCGGGGAAGAAGTAATTCAAAAATCAACAATCGTTAATCTGCAATCACTAATCAAACGTGCTTTCCCCTATTCCACCCATGCTTCCCAAGATACTGCTCCCCACTTTCCACGGCACCATCTTCAATGGAAGTTCCCATAGAATCGTTCCAACGGTTTAAATAACCAAAAAGCGAAATAACCCCAAGCATTTCCACGATTTCGCCTTCGTTCCAGTATTTGTAAAGTCGCTGTTTTATTTCATCATTCACCGCATTTGGTACTTGGCTTGCGGCCAAAGAAAAGTCGAGCGCAGCGCGTTCAGCTTCAGAAAAAGCGGAATGGGTTTTATATTCCCAAATATTACCCAATTGCTCCTGCTCTGCGCCATAGCGTTCCGCAGCACGAATAGCATGGGCCTGGCAGTAGCGACAACCGGTTGCATTGCTGCTTACCCAAGCGATCATTCTTTTTAAGGCTGAAGTAACGCGCCCCTCGTTGGCCATTACGGCTTTGTTGAGATTGATAAAGGCTTTGCTAATTGCCGGGCGGTGCTGCATGGTAAGCACGCTATTTGGGCAAAAGCCAAGTGTTTCGTTAAAGAATTCAGCCAATTGTTTTGTTTCGGCGTCGTGGTCTGGAGAAAGGGGGGTTACTAATGGCATAGTTAAAAATCGTTTGGAATTCGAAAGTACGAAATGCCACTTGGAAATTCCAAATCACAAACTCCAAATTCCAAAGAAATCGCAAACCTCAAATTCCAAAGAAAATATTTACATCTTAGTTTTTCAACAAACGAAAAATACTGTTTGAAGTTTTTAAAAAATAAACCCCACTTTGGGCAGCAGTGAGATTTAGCTGCGATTGTTTTTCGGTCAATTCGCCCGAGGCAATAGTTTTCCCGGCAATGTCAGTTATTTCATATTGTTCATTTTCAGAAAACAGTTCGCGTTCAATAGTAAAAATTCCATTTGAGGGGTTTGGGTAAATAGTTGTTATTTGATTTTTGAAGTTAGGAACACTTAGTTGTGAATTATTAAAACGAGCTACCAAAATATTTTGAGGACCACTTAACGGAGCTGTAATACCAGCACCTACAATCTTTCCGTCAGTTTGAACAATGGTTTTACTATCTACAAATTCCAAACCTAAAATGAAAGAATAATCTCTATATCCTCCTGAAAAGTACCGCTTAACATTATATACGCCAAGTTCAAAACAATCAGTAGTGCTACCAATAGCAAGCATTCTTTGATTTTCTTGAATTATTAATTGGGAAATAGAGAATCCTGTCTCGGATAACAATCTCGTTCCATTATTTCCAAAATTTAAATCTGGTTGGCCATCACTTAAGAAACGAATAAAATATTGCTTAAAGAATGGTTCTAATTGCAAAGTACAATAACCGTAACTTCCAGCAATCACTATATTTTGATTATTGGTAAAATCAAAACTTGGATTCCGAAAGTTTACTGCGTCAATTGATTCAAGTGACTTGGTGGTTAATCCATTATCTCCAAAATTTATATCTAAATATCCGGTTGGTAAAAATTTCAATAATATTATGTCTGCTGTAAAAGAATTAGCTCGAATTCCTGAAACGAAGAAATTATTCTCGGAATCTATTTTTAATTCGCTGATAGTAAAAGATCCTCCTGAAAAGTTAGAAATCGCAATGCCATCTATTCCAAAATTAGGGTCTAAAGTCCCATCCTCAAAATAATGAAAAAAGCCAATTTTATCATTGGCAGTAAGTTTTAAAAATAATAATGAGTTATCTGCTAAGACTAGCATTTTGGCAAAATTTCCATTCGGAATTGTTAGAACCCCATTGGTTCCAAAAGAATTTATCAATTCACCATTTGCGTTATATTTTGCAATTTTATAAGTTTGGCTTTGACTGTTGGAGAATTTGCCTCCGGTTAGAATATTCTGTTCTTCATCAAGAAATAAATTAACGTGTTCACAATAACCTTCAGCATAATCAGCAACTAATATCCCATTGTTTCCAAAAGAACTGTCTAAGCTGCCATCTGGCATATATCTTACCAAATATGGTTTACTAAGATTGTTATTTATTGACGTTATTCCCGAAACAATTAGTTTCTGATCATTTTGTTGAACTACAGATGATAAGAGTTCCTCACTATTCTCAATATCGGTTGTAACCACACCTTCTGTTCCAAATGACAAATCTGGACTACCATCCTGTCCGTAAGTAACAACAGAAATTATTCCCACAATAAAAAGTAAAAGTGTTTTCATAATTTTTAAGTTTTGATGCTTCCGAAGAAATTTTTTTAACTCAATTCTTCAGTAAGCGAAACACACTACTTGAAGTTTTCAGAAAGTAAACCCCGCTTTGTACCGAAGAAAGATTTAGTTTTGATTGCTTTTCGGTCAATTCACCGGAAGCAATAATTTTTCCTATAATATCTGTTATTTGGTACTCCGAAGTTTCAGGAAATTCACGTTCAATGGTAAAAATTCCATTTGAGGGATTTGGGTAAATTGTAGTTCTTTTGTTTTGGAATTCTGGACTGGACAAAGGATCATTAACACGGCGCTCTATAATAATATCTTCTTGTCCATTGTACCACGCTGTGCTGGCCAGACATACTATTTTACCGTCTTGTTGGATTAACATACTCGAAACAAAATACTCAGAAGAATTAATTGTAAAATTAAAACCAGTATCTAAATGTCCGCCAAGGTGATACCTGTTAATAAAAAAAGGTCCTCCACCCTCAAAAAAATCAGTAAGCTCCCCAAAAACTAACAATCTTTGGTTCTCTTGAACTTCAATGCCGCTTATTATAAAATTATTCCTGTTCGGATTTATATACCCATTATTGCCAAAAGATGCATCAAAGCTTCCGTCAGGAAGATATCTGAAAATTAAATTATTCATTATATCAAACTGCCAATCCAAAAAAGAACTGTGAACTGCGATTTTACCATCATTGTACAGAGCAATATTGCTTGAAGTAAAATCAGGATCATTTACAATGGTTACTATTCCATTATTACCAAAAGCAGTGTCCAACACGCCATTGGGCAAGTAGCGCAATAATACTTGAGAAGACACGCCATTGTCTTGACTGTTTGCAAGCACCACAATTGTATCGTCTTGAGCCAAAGCTACTTTTAAAGCGGAATTCGATTCATTCCCAACATCTGTTATAACAATGCCGTTATTCCCAAAGGAGGTATCTAACATTCCATTGGACGTATACTTTTTTAAAGCAACTTTTGATATTCCGCTATCAAAAATTCTACCCACTGCTATAAATGAATCATCATCCAGTAATGTTACATCTCCTTTATAGATGTTCTCCGGAAATACTATTATTTCGCCATTATTGCCAAAACTCGTATCAATTGAACCATCGGGTAAAAAACGGTTTACTACATATTGATAATTAGAGTTTAGATTAACTGGACCCCCGGCAATAATCTTCCCGTCATTTTGACTTAATACAATATCATAATATTCATCCTCATAACCTGAAGCACCAAAAATTGCCACGCCAGCATTTCCAAAGGAAGTGTCTAAAGTGCCATTAACATTATATCTCGCAATGGAAGGAAAGGCCTGTCCCTGTATAGTAAATCTACCAGCTACTAAAAGTTTTTCATCTGCTTGCTGCGCTATTGCTATTGCATAGTCTGAATCGCCATCAATATCTGTTTGTACAGTCCCGTTATTGCCAAACGAAGTATCCAAACTTCCATCCTGTGCAAAAGATACAATCGAGACTATTCCCACCAAAAAAAGTAAAAGTGTTTTCATATTACTATTTATTTAAGGTTAACGGGGAGAATTGTTCTTACAAGATAGTGAATTATCAAATACAAAAAGCCCTTAAACTGTTGTCATAATTTTGTAATTTTACACCTCTCCCCCTTATTTAATAATCACAACCAATCCAAATTTTGGAATTTGGAATTTTAGAACTTGGAATTTCTACAGAATATGCGCTGGACCCTAAAACCCAAACCCGATCCCGAAAAAGTGAAATCACTTTCAAAGGCATTAAAAGTGGAACCGATAATTGCGTCGCTTTTGGTGCAGCGTGGGGTTGAAACTTTTGAGGAAGCCGAAAAATTTTTTCGCCCAAGTCTGGACAATCTTCACGATCCGTTTTTAATGAAGGATATGGACAAAGCCGTTTCCCGAATTGAAAAAGCAATCGAAAACGAAGAAAATATTTTAATCTACGGCGATTACGATGTGGACGGAACCACCAGCGTCGCCCTGCTTTCTTCCTATTTAAAAAGTTATTATCCAAATGTTTCTACATACATTCCAGACAGGTATGATGAAGGCTACGGCGTTTCATATAAAGGAATTGATTATGCCGAGGACAATGGTTTTTCGCTAATTATTGCCTTGGATTGCGGTATAAAAGCCATTGAAAAAGTGACCTACGCTTCCGAAAAAAATATCGATTTCATTATCTGCGATCACCACCGACCAGGGAAGGAAATCCCAAAAGCCATTGCGGTACTCGACCCAAAACGGGAAGATTGCGAATATCCGTACAAAGAACTCTGCGGTTGCGGCGTTGGGTTTAAATTGATTCAAGGGTTGGCAACAAAAAGAGACCAGCAAATTGACGATTTGTTGCTCTATTTAGATTTGGTCGCTACTGCAATTGCTGCCGATATTGTTCCAATCACTGGCGAAAATAGAATTCTTGCACATTATGGATTGAAGGTTATAAACAGCAATCCGCGAACGGGAATTCAGGCAATTTTAAAACAAGTAAAAAAAGAAACGCTCACCATTACTGATGTAGTTTTCATTATCGCGCCGCGCATCAACGCTGCTGGAAGGATGAAACACGGCAACCACGCCGTCACCTTACTTACAGAAACCGATTCTGAAAAAGCAGAAACCTGCGCTGCTGAAATTGAAACCTTCAACACAGATCGCAAAGAGGCCGACAAACAAATTACGGAAGAAGCACTTCACCAAATAATTCAAAATAAAGAGGAACAACGGATGACAACCGTGGTCTATAAAGAAAACTGGCACAAAGGCGTGATCGGCATCGTGGCTTCCCGATTGACCGAAACCTATTATCGTCCAACTTTGGTGTTTACAAAAAGTGGTGAAAAATTGGCTGCCTCTGCCCGTTCCGTAAAAGGTTTTGATGTTTATAATGCTTTGGAAAGCTGTGCGGAACACATTGAACAGTTTGGTGGGCATATGTATGCCGCGGGATTGACTTTGTTTGAAAAAGATTTTGAAAATTTCAAAAACGAATTTGAACGGGTGGTTTCCGAAACCATCGATCCGCATTTGCTCACACCCGAAATAAAGATTGATGCTGAAATAAACCTAGCAGACATTACCCCAAAGTTCTTCAGAATATTAAAGCAATTTGCACCCTTTGGCCCGGGAAATATGACACCCACATTTATGACACAGAATCTGAAAGACACCGGCTGGGGAAAATGTGTGGGTGAGGATAAAACGCACCTGCGCATTGTGGTTAAACAGGGAGATTCTAATCAATTTACGGGAATTGGTTTCAATATGGCTGAAAAAAGTGATATCGCCTGCAACGGAAAGCCATTTAAAGCTACTTATTGCATTGATGAAAATGTATGGCAGGGGAATGTGAGTTTGCAATTGCGGTTAAAGGATATTAAATAAATTTCATAGTAGGTCAGGACGGCTGAAAACTTTAGGATCACCCGCAAATAAGCCATAGATAAGTCATAAATAGAGTATGAATAGAGTATGAA
>TARA_R100000750_G_scaffold45796_3_pt1 | contig 9041 bp, 8 predicted proteins | sample TARA_R100000750 | Tara Oceans TARA_R100000750 (sample SAMEA2623327) | marine metagenome | biome: marine biome (ENVO:00000447); feature: mesopelagic zone (ENVO:00000213); material: "saline water (ENVO:00002010), including plankton (ENVO:xxxxxxxx)" | depth 375 m
CCTAGCGCCTGACTCAAACCGCTTACTCTGGCTGAACCCCGGTCAGGTATCTTCGGAGCGGTCGGTCACTCGGCGTCGGGCGCGCTCCAAATGGAACATCATGGCAATTCTGGCCGCTTCGGTTTCACGGGATTGAATTGCTTCAAGGATCATAGTGTGTTCACTCAGAACCTGAACAATCCGTTTCCGCGGGCCCGTCCTCGTCACATTGGATGCGACTGTTCGAAAGCTGGAAATTGAACTCTGGATCGAGCGGGACAGCGACAGGAATTTGTCATTTCCCGTCGCGGCGGCAATGGCATTATGGAAAGCAGCGTCAGGTTCGGCAGGTATGTTCCCGGCTTCGGCGTCACGCTCCATTTGCCGATGGGCATCTTCAATTTTTCGTAGCTGTGCAGCTGTACGGCGCTCTGCGGCCAGCCTGGCGGCTTCGGATTCGACCGGCATCCGCAGCTCCAACACGCGAAGGAATTCCGGCACTTGGTCCATACCGCCGAAATCGCTCAATCTCTTGGCGGGACGGCGCTGTATAAATGTTCCGCTGCCTTGACGTGATTGCACTAGCCCATCCGATCGAAGCCGAAGCAACGCATCACGCACGACCGGGCGCGAGACGCCAAACATCTCACAAATTTCTTTTTCCGGTGGCAACCGGGATCCTTCGCTTAGTCGTCCCGAGACGATTTGCTCAAGAATTTGCGAATACAACTGGTCACTCAGGCGCGGCCGCTTTCCAGGGGACAAGACTAGAGGCGCCGAATCCATGTCATCCTCTGCTTCCATCTGCAGGCAAAACTCCTCTTAACTTCGGTGATCTGACCTTGCCAAACTCAGATGCCATCCGATCCGGACCTCTTACCAGCATCGCGACCCCGGATGCGCAATGCAATAAATAGTATGACATGTCAATTTATTTGTCATTTTTGTTGACAACTTTTCCCTCAACTCGTATCGATTCCCAACACCGGCAAAGTGCGGGGAATCCCCCCGACCGCAGCCAGAGCATGACACCTTGGAGGAGGGGTTTATGCAGCGTACACAATTGGATTTATGCGCTAATGTGCCGAAGAATATTCGGCATCCACAGTGGCATGACGCCACCTGGGGGCCCCGCACTCGCAGATGGCCTAGTTGTTACGTTTCATTACAAGTTAACCAGTCTCCGTTGACCAACATCCAGCGCGGGCGATGCGGACCAAGAAGCCGCCGCGCGTCAAAGGCGGAGAGCACTGCTGGCCTACCCCAAAGTCGGATCAACGAGTGCAGAGTAATGGACCACTGCTCCACTCTCGCGGACGGCTACGTGAACCGCCGAGAGCCCTCCTCCGAATACATAGCTGTGTCGGGTGCGGTTCAAACAGAGGTCGCGTTTACTCTAACTACTAAGCGCCATGGAGAATTCTGAAGAATGGACTACGAAAGCAAATTCCCATCCATCTGGCACCTGAAAAAGCGAGCGCGTCAGCGCATTCCCTTTTTTGCCTGGGAATTCCTCGATAGCGGGACGGGAATGGAGCGGCTGGTGAACCGCAACCAATCTGCTTTTGACGAGGTCAACTTGGCGCCCCGATCTTTGGGCGGGCGGTTTTCTCCTGATGTTAGCACCACGCTATTTGGCCAAGAGTACTCAGTCCCGTTCGGCGCAGCTCCGGTGGGCAGTACCGGTTTGATGTGGCCCGGAGCGGAACTGATGTTGGCGCAAGCCGCTGGCGACAATGACTTTCCTTACTGCCTGAGTATGATGGCCAACGAAACACCCGAGGACGTGGCGGCGAAGGCCGGCAAAAACACTTGGATGCAAATCTACTGCCCCAAAGAGCCCGAAGTCCTCGCCGACCTAATTGCCCGTTGCAAGGCTGCTGGGATCAAGACGATCGCCGTCACGGCCGACGTTCCGGTAAGCAGCACGCGAGAGCGACAACTGGTCGCCGGTCTGACCGTGCCGCCCCAGATGAATGCCAAAACCCTGTGGCGGGTTATGAAAAGACCCCGTTGGGCGATGGAGACTCTGAAGTACGGGCTACCGCGGTTCAAGACACTGGAGAAATACTTTTCCTTTGATCGGATGAACAAGGGCACCCGGCTGGTCGGTCGCATCGTCGACGGCCGCCCCGACTGGAGCTACTTTGCCCGTATTCGCGAGGCTTGGGACGGCAATCTCATCCTGAAGGGTGTGATGCACTCTGATGACGCGGAACAGGCGATAATCCATGGGGCGGACGCTGTCTGGGTTTCCAACCACGGCGGGCGGCAATTCGATGGCGCACATGCCGCCATCGAGATGCTCCCCGAGATCGTCAAGACAACCGCCGGACGAGTCCCGATCATATTCGACAGCGGTATCCGTGGCGGGCTGGACATTGCCCGTGCCATTTCACTGGGCGCCGACTTCTGCTTTCTAGGACGGGGCTTCCTATATTCGATATCCGCATTGGGCGCCCCGGGGGCAGACCATGCCTATGGCATTCTACGCCGCGACCTTGAAAACAACATGATCCAGATGGGTGCACGGTCGCTTGCGGATCTACGCGGCACCCAAACCACCCATGTCAACTCCTCAACAGAGTCATGAGCCAGGCCGTACCGTTAGTTCACCCCGCCCGGTGACGACACAAACCCTTACGCGGGCCGTCACCCGGCCAACGTCTTTTTGTTGCTCACGTTGATCGTGGACATCGTCAGCGCGCGCAATTGGCGCGCACCACATCGAAACGCAAGGAACTCATAGATCGATGCTTGCCAACCGCCACAGGATTCTGCGCTGGACCGTTCTCGCGGCCATGCTCGGCATGACCGCCTTTCAATTCAATGCCGTCATCTTCGGCGCGCCTCAGCCTTTTGTCTTTCGCGGCATCCATCTGGGCTTTGCGCTAGGCATCGTTTTCTTGATTTATCCAGCTTTTACAGGCGGACCGCTCTGGTCGCGGATTATGGATTTGCTCTTGATCGCCGGAATGCTGGTTTCGATTGGCTACCTGCTCGCAATTCAAGAAACACTTTATTACCGTTTTCAGTTCGTGGATGAACTTTCACCCACACAATTCTGGATGGGCATCGGCCTGACAGCGCTGGTGTTAGAAGGGTGTCGCCGAACGCTTGGTCCCGCCCTGCCCCTGACAGCCCTTGTCTTCATGGTCTACGCCATCGCCTCAGGGCGATTGGACATGAATTATCTGGTTGATGTGCTCTACCTTACAACTGAAGGACTGTTCGGAATCCCGCTGAGCGTTTCGGCGACCTACCTCTTCCTCTTCGTTCTATTCGGCGCGCTCGCCGAAAGATTGGGAACCGGACGGTTTTTCATCGACTTCGCCACCGCAGTGGCCGGACGCAGCACGGGTGGGCCCGCGAAAGTGGCCAGCCTGTCCTCGGCATTGTTCGGGTCGATCTCTGGCAGCGCGGTGGCCAACATCATGACCACCGGCAGCTATACCATTCCGCTAATGAAACGGCTTGGATACCGGCCCGCATTCGCCGGTTCGGTCGAGGCCGTGGCCTCTACCGGCGGTCAGATAATGCCGCCGGTCATGGGTGCAGCGGCCTTCGTCATGGCCGAGATCATGGGCGTTGGTTACATCACTGTCATGATGATCGCGCTTATTCCGGCGATCCTGTTTTTTGTCAGCGTCTTTCTTGCAATCCACTTCGAAGCGAAACGCCAAGGGCTAAGCGGACTGGATGCAGCGTCGATCCCGGTTCTGCGCACGGTGCTCAAGGAACGCGGACACCAGATCATTCCCCTTTTCCTGATCATTGGCGTGCTCTTCTATGGCTACAGCCCAGCTTATGCTGCTTTCCTGGGGATCCTGTCGATTTTGCCGACAACCCTATTGCGCAGAACGACCCGCTCCGAGTTCAAGCCGATCCACGTTCTTGAAGGTATCCAGACCGGCGTGATCAATGCCTGTCAGGTCGCTCTTGCCTGTGCCTGTGCGGGCATCGTTGTCGGTGTGATCATTCACAGTGGACTGGGGCTGGATTTCAGCAGTTTCGTGCGGTCGATCTCGAATGGCTCAATGCTTCTGGCGCTGATTATGACTGCCATCGCAGGCATCATCGTGGGCATGGGACTGCCAACTACCCCCGCCTACATCCTGCAAACCGCCCTGCTCATCCCGGCCCTCATCAAGCTGGGTGTCACATTGGAAGCCGCGCATCTCTTCGCCTTCTATTTCGCGATCATGTCCACGATCACACCACCAGTGGCGATTGGCGTATTTGCCGCAAATGCCATTTCCGGGGCAAAGCTGTGGCCGGCAAGCGTCGCGGCGCTCAAATTGGGGATGACGGGATATATCGTTCCTTTCATGTTTGTCTACAGCCCCGCTTTGATCCTCCAAGGCACGCCGATGCAGATTAGTCTGGCAACCGTATCGGCCATCCTTGGCGTCACGTTCCTGGCGTCAGGATTGCATGGCTATCTGACACGGCGACTGGGATTCATTGAACGGCTCTTGCTGGTCATCGCGGCAATGCTCCTGATCTATCAAGGCATCTGGAGCGACGTCGCCGGTATCACGCTGGCAGTGACCGCCTACCTGATCCAGCGCAACAAGCCGGACACAGTTCCGAACAGCGCCACGATCGACGCCTCCAAACAATCCGCATGACAACAGAGGAGAAACTCATGCATTTCAAGAAATTCGCCATCGCCACTGTGACGGCGCTCGGCCTGGCCTCCACGGCACCGGCTGAAACCCTGACCTTTGTCACCTCAACGCCGGGTGGATCGTGGTATCCCGCAGGCGGCGCCATCAAGACCGCCGTCGAGGATCTTTTCGACGACATCCAGATCAACATCCGCCCGGGTGGCGGCCTGGCGAACATCAAATCCATCAGCCTCAAAAAGGCTGATCTGGGGCTATCCAGCACGATTTCCGCAGTTGATGCACACTTGGGCAACCCCCCATTCGATGAACCTGTTACGAATATCTGCAACGTCGCCTACCTGTACCCACAAGTCTTGCAAGTTCCCGTACGGACAGATTCCGGCATCGAAAGCTTCGAAGATTTTGCGGGCAAACGATTTTCCGTTGCCCCTCCCGGCACGACCGCAGAACAGATCTTGCGCATGGTTCTCGAGTCCGCTGGGCTGACTTACGATGACCTTGATCAAATCAACTTCTCGTCCGTTTCGGATCAATCCAACATGATGAAGGACGGTCAAATCGACAGCGTCTTTCTCACGACAGGCGTTCCGGCAAGTCTAATCATGGACGTAGGCTCCGCCCGTGACCTGCGGCTCCTGCCAATATCCGATGAAGCGTTCGCATTTCTGAAAGAGAAAAACGCCGGCTTCCAACGGACAACTATTCCCGGTGGCATCTACAAAGGTATGGACGAACCTGTGCAATCGGCCAGCTTCGGCACGCATGTGATCGCCGACTGCGATCTGGATGAAGAGGTGGTCTACAAAATCACCAAGGCGATTTACGAACGGCTGTCCGACCTTGGTCTTGCCGTCGCAGCACTCAGGAACACGACACCTGAGATGGTTCGCCAAGATGTCGGCATCCCGCAACACCGCGGGTCGGCGAAGTTCTTTTCCGAACTATAAAGCTGACAGCGTGGTCCCCTAGGGGACCACGCTAACTTTTACGGCACCTGTCTTGACCAATGCATTCGGAAGAACCTTCGACGCCAGCGAAATTGAGTGGCGGCTGACTGTCCCAATCATTCACTCTCAACGATCCATGCATTCTTCTGCCATATTTCTTCTGCCATATTTCAGAATGGCGCTGAACGTCGGTTCCGTCCCGTGATCGCTGATCGTTGTGCAGACATAGCCGAGATAGCCGTTTTGCGATCAACCCCGCATCAAAGTTCGGCACGGCTGTAGTCCTCTGTTCCCTGAAGGTCGTGGCGGATCACGTCGACCAGCCACCCGGTCATCAGATCGTAGACCAGTTCGCCCCGGTCTGCGGTGGCCAGTTGCGGATCACCCGTTACACCAGAGGTGAAGCCCTGAAAGTAGGGCTCCGCCATCTTGAAACGTCCAACCCCACCACCAAGATAGGGCAACGCATCTGCCTCTGGTTGGTTTTCGGAGATGGTCGGGTGCCACGGTTCGGCCTTTTCCATGCGGCACAAATGCGGTGCTGTGGCCAGCATCCGGCAGGTTTCGCCCTCGCCGCCGTGACCATCCTGCGCCTGCGCTTCCATGTACTTTGAATAGCGCGGCCGCGCGCCGACGAGCCAATTCAACGTTACCACATTCGCCTCTGTGGTTTCGCAAAGGCTTTTGGCGACGATCTGCATGGGTGCGTCGCTCTCTGCATGAAACCCAAGGAAGTACACCCGACGAAACCCTTGGTCGATGATTTCCCGGCCGATCTCTTCGAGCACCTTCATAAAGGTGCTGGCTGACAGATTCACGTTGCCTGGCAGCTTGATGGGGGTCTCACTCAGAAAGCCACGCGGGCCAAAGGGGATTGCCGGGCCGACGATGGCCGGGTGCCCCTCGGCATGCAGCCGGGCAACTGTGCGGCGGGCCAGTTCGATCCCCTGCATTGTGTCGGCGCCCAAAGGTAAATGCGCGCCATGCTGCTCAGTCGCGCCCAGCGAAATCAAGATGACCGCGTTTTCTTTGATCGCGGCCCCGATCTCGACGGAGGTCATCTCGTCAAAGGTAGGTACGGCGTGATGTTTCGGACTCTGTTCACTCATCGAGTACCCTTTCCCTGCACGGCCGGCCTCATGCCGATTGCCACATGGCATGTTCCTTGCGGATCACTTCGCAGAGCCAATCGTCGATAATACGATAGTAGGCCTCGCCGCTCTCTGCCGTTGCGTATTCTGGATCGCCCCACAGCCCGTCCTCGAACCCTTCGAAAACCTGCGGTGGGTATTTGTAGCGGCCTATGGCACCGCCAAGGTAGGGCATCTTGTCATGCGCAGCAGGATCCGCGGGCAGCGCCGGGCGATAACTGACATACTTGTCGGTCCGCACCAGATGCGGGGCAGAGGCCAGCATCCGGGCGGTTTCCCCTTCACCCGCATGCCCCTGAGAGCCGGGCGCACGCTTGACCGTTCCGTATTTCGGCTGCGTACCGATCAGCCATTGCACCGACAGGACAGAAGCATCGGTTTCCTCAGACACTTCTTTGGCTGCGATTTGCAGCACAGGGTCGCTTTCCGCATGACCGCAGACGAGGTAGATCACTTTGAATCCTTGCCGCGCCAACTCATGGCAGATGTCCCGTGTCAGAGACAGCAGCGTGGCGTGGGAGACGTAGACTGAACCGGGAAAGTCTATCGGGCTTTCGCTTTGCACAGCAGAGGGGCCAAAAGGCACCGCCGGTCCGACAATAAGGGGCACACCCTCATGGTTCAGCGTCGCCGCCGCGCGCCGGGCGATATCTACGCTCTGATAGGTGTCGGTCCCCAGCGGTAGGTGCCCGGCGTGTTGTTCCGTCGCGCCAAAGGGGACGATTACATGGGCCCCGGCTTTGGCCGCCGCTGACACGTCATGTGACGTGAGTTCGTCAAAGATCGGGATATCGCGCCATGTGGCGGTCTCAGGATAGGGGAAAGTCATGTCAGTGTCCTCATATCGTCAATTCAAATCTGGGTCAGGGCCGCTGGCGGGTGGCAGCGGGACCGCACCAGCCTGCGGAAAGGGGGATAGGGCAGAGCAGAAGCGACCAACGATCGGTTGCAGTTTCCGAAACAGGGCCGCATTACCCGTGTTCATGGCGTCAAGTCGGGCGACCGCATCGGACACCTGCCGTTGCAACCGGGCCAGATCGACCGTCAGCAACTGACGGTCTCGCACGACCATACGACCGTCGATCATCACATGCCGGACAGCGGTTGCGTCTTCCGCCTGAACCAGTTGCATCGTCACGTTGCGCAACGGCATCCAGTGCACCCATCCAAGATCCAGAAAGACGATATCTGCCGCGCGCCCCTCTTCCAGTCGCCCGATTTCGGGCATTTGCAAAGCTGCTGCGCCGCCCTCGGTCGCAGCGCGCGCAGCCTCAGTGCTGGTCACCCAACGGGCAGGATCCGGCGACTGGACATGTGACAAGTATCCCGCAAGGCGCGTCACTTCGTACATGTTTTGGTGGTCCGAGCAGGAGGCGCTGTCGGTGCCAAGGCTGACGGTCATTCCACCGTCCAACAGCGCGCGCATCCGCGGCAGTCCAGAGCCCAGTCTCAAGTTCGAACTGGGATTGAGAACGGCGGTCACCCCGGCCTCTGCCAGCAGTGCGATGTCCCGCTCATTCAGCCAAACCGCATGCGCCACCGACAGGGTATCACCCAGCACCCCAAGATCAAAAAGATGCTCTGTCAGGGATCGCCCCCAACGGTGGCGGGCGGTCACTTCTTGAATGCGTGTTTCGGACAGGTGGGTCTGGATAGGCAGGTTCCGCTCCCGCGCCATACGCCCTGCCCCGACCATGAACGCGTCACTGCATAGCAGCGGCACGGTCGGGCCCAACCCGAACGCAATCCGGTCGCGGTCAAAAGGCCAAGCGTCGTCTATTTCGGCCAATCGCGCCAGCAGAGCGTCAGCGGTTGGCGCCGTCCAGGGCGCAATCTCGTTGCGCAGTGCATCAGGAATAGCATCCAGCAGTCCCGGCACCGAAGCCAGAAAACTGCCATCTGCCACCATGGGCGCCACTACCGCGCGCATGCCCACATCGCTATAGGCACGCCCGGCGGTAACCATTCCCTCCTGCGAGGCCGTCGGGAATTCCCAGAACAGATCATAGCAAGCGGTACAGCCCTTCAGAACCATTTCCGCCGCACCAACCAGCGTCGAGAGGTACTTGTCCTCGTGGCGCCGGTTGCCGTTGAACCAAAAGCTGCCCGCCAGCAGGGTCTCTAGCGTCAGGTCATCGGTCAGCCCGCGCGAAAAGTGGCCGTGGCCGTGCGTATGGCCGTTCACCAACCCGGGATGCAGCAGGCACCCGGCGGCGTCGATTACGGCACACCCCTCTGGCATGTCCATGCCCGGGGGGCCGATCCGGGCAATGCGGCCACCTTCGACAAGGATGTCTGCGGCGGGCGCCATGTCGGCACCGGGGCGCAACAGG
>TARA_R100000750_G_scaffold7938_1_pt1 | contig 9041 bp, 12 predicted proteins | sample TARA_R100000750 | Tara Oceans TARA_R100000750 (sample SAMEA2623327) | marine metagenome | biome: marine biome (ENVO:00000447); feature: mesopelagic zone (ENVO:00000213); material: "saline water (ENVO:00002010), including plankton (ENVO:xxxxxxxx)" | depth 375 m
TACTACCAGATACTTGCCTTGGGATACAAGCGGAGGACTGCACAAGCAGACAGTGAGGCTCGTGTATTGGCAAATCAAAAGATAATTGATCTTGTCAAGAAGAACGGAGGACGCATCTACGGAAGGGCAAGATAATGACTTGGGACGCATGACAGAGAATTGCATCCTAACAGAGCAGAGTTGCGGTTAGGTCGATGCGGGTTGTGCGTCACTTGAGATTATCTAGCAATCAAGCAAGGTAATCTTATAGGGAATTATCCCTGTTGAGAGAAATGTTCTATGACAACTGAATCGGAAAACAAGGTTGCGTATAACCCTATACGCTTGGATCAGATGTTCCACATGGCAACCTTAAGTTTTAAGGGATTGCCCCCAAGGAACAAGTCTGACAAGGCTGAGGCTCGTGTAGTTGAGTTGCGGGAGAATATGGCTGAGGGTTCATTTCACGCTTCAAAGGCATTGATTGGGAAGGATTGCCTCAAGGTTTTTGATAGTGCGAAGAAGGAACTCATGGACCATTACTACGGCAACAGCATTCCCCCTGCTGAGGGCAAGAACGCATATGTTCTTATCCCTCACAAGGGGTTGTCTCCCTTCACCATCAAGATGGGGACGCTTAAGAAGCGTTGTGAGGATGCCTTTATGACATTCTTGAGGGAGTACGGCTACGAAGACCCACAGAAGCGCGAGGAGTGGTTGGGTTTACAGCGAAGCAGGTTGGGGGGAAAGTTCAATGAGGAGGACTATCCCGAACCAAATGAGCTTCTCAAGCAATTCAAGATTGTTTATGAAACCAAGGCTTTCGGAGACATAGCAGAGAGCGCAGGTTCTTGGGTTGACCATGAAACTCTTTCGCAACTGAAGAAGCAGCAGAACGAATCAGAGAAGGTGATTTCAGAGTATGCTTCGATGATAGTATGGGAGAGGCTGACGACCCCTTTGAGGGCTATTGTTGAGCGGCTTTCCGAGCCGGATGCTGGGGAATCCATGAAGGCAGACGGGTCTAAGGGCTTCAAGGATTCACTTGTCACAAACTTACGTGACATTGTGGAGAAGCTCCCTATTTTGAACTTCAAGGGGGATGAGCGTCTTGAGGACATACGCACTGAGTGCTTGACCCTTCTGAAGGAGATTGAATCTCCCAAGGCTTTGCGGGCATCTTCTAGCAAGAAGACCATAGCAAAGCAGAGTACCGAGGACATTCTTAAGAAGGTTGAGAGCTACGGGGTTGTGAAGAAACGCGCCTAGTTTTCATAATTGTTGAGAGTAGCAGATCGGGATTGAGTTCAGCATCACGTTCTCTAATCTGGGTAGTGCTGAATCTTTTTGGATGTTCTTCAAAAGGATTGCTAACTAGATCAGGAAACCAATGTAGCTTGACAAGGGCATTTCCGCATGAGTGGAATTTGATCCAGAAATGTGAGATATAAGCCCCACAGGTATCCCGGTCTGCTCATCGTGACAATTTGCAACAAGTATAACAACATTCAAGGAGGACTAATGAGTACATTCGTAGTAGAATCAGTTTCAGTGTTCTTTGAGATTGGGGTTGTATGGGGGGCAATTATTGCTCTCTGGGTTACCAACTGAATCAGTATATCTCTAATCAAGTGAGGCTACATGGTTATCAACAATATCGAGCTAATCGCAAACTTATTCATTGTGGTTCTGTTCTTATACTTTGGGCGAAAGCTATAGTGCTGATACTCGCTGAGCTTGTTCTCCCGGCCTTTTGAGAACAAGTTCTGAGGGGATCACGGGTTTCACACCTCATTCACTAACCTCTTATGGTTTGTTCTTATGACAATTCAATCGGTATCTCTCAAGGAACTTCCCGGAATACTTGCCATCATGTATAGGGTTAACAAGCCTATCTTCTTGTGGGGCAAGTCTGGGGCAGCCAAAAGTACGAGCGTTCACTACTTTGTGAATGAGATGCGTGAGAAGTATGATCCACGCTTCGGGTTCATTGACTTGAGGGCATCCCAACTTGACCCTGTTGACACGAGGGGGCTTCCTTCTGTTGACAAGGAGCGTGGGGTTGCTCAATGGTTGCCTTTCGATGTATTCCCTGAAGTGGAGAGGGATGGGGAAAGCGGAATCGTTTTGCTTGAGGAGTTCAACTCTGCTCCCCCTTCTGTACAGACAAGTTTCTATGAGTTCTTGTTTGATAGAAGGATAGGGAAGTATGAACTCCCTGACGGGTGGAGGGTTTGGGCTTGTGGAAACCGTGACGAGGATGGAGGTGTTACGTTTCAGGTTCCTTCTCCCAATGCAAACAGGTTTGCACAACATATCCTTGTAGAACCCACTGTTGAGGATTACATTAACAACGCTCAACGCACTGGGATCAGGCTTGAGGTTATGGCATTCTTGCGGTGGAGAAATGAGCTTCTCTTCACTTACGACCCTGCAAACCCTGTTCTAAACTTTGCAACGCTACGTTCTTGGGATAATCTGAGTGCGATATGCGATGCCTTTGAGGAGGACAGGGGGACGTTGAAAGACCCACTGTTTCTCAAGTGCGCCCAGAACTGTGTAGGGGAGGGTGCAGGGATAGAGTTCTACGGTTTTCTGGATTACTTTCAGAAGCTTCCGGATCTTGACAGTATCATTCAAGACCCTGAGAAGGCTGTAGTATTCACTAACGCGGATGCCCACATCAACTGGGCAATAGTCTGTGGTTTATATGCAAAGGCAGACAGCAGGAATGCGGGGCAGATTATCAGATACGCAATGAGGATGCCCCCGGAGTTCTCTGTAGTACTTGTTCGAGACTGTATCGACAACGTGGAGGACTTCATCAACTGTCCAGAGTTCAGTGAGTGGACGTTGAAGCATCAGGATGTTCTTGTGGGTTAGGGGGGATATGATTATTCATACAACCTTCACCACAAGGATTTTACTTAATGGGGCATAGGGAACTATGTCCCGCACTAATTAAACGCGAGGAAGGACGTTGAGGTTATGCAGAAAGCTGATGTCCTTACCAAGGTTAGAACTAACCTTCTCCTCGATCAACCATTCATAGGGCAACTTGCCTCGTTTCTCAAACTTGAGTTTGACGACAAGGTTGACACTGCCTATACGGATGGGGAGACAGTCGGGGTGAATCAGAAGTTCTTTGAGAAACTCTTACACAAGGAGAGAACGGGGATCATGGCGCATGAGGTTTTTCATGTCATGCTTCTCCACCATGTGCGGAGGCAACCTTGGATGGAGCAGAGAACCTATCAAATTGCGATTGACATCATCGTGAATGGGATGTGCCTAGAGAATGGGTTCACACTCCCGAAAGATGGGATTCTCCCTGAAACATGGGAGGGCGGGATTCGTGAGTACTGGGGACTCTCAAAGAAGTCTGTGGAACAGGTCTACAGGATACTTGAGGACAAGAAAGCGAGTGACCCAGAACAACTCCCTGACAACCCTAAAGAGAAGAGTACAGGGGAATGCAGGGATCACCCTTCCAAATCTAACAACCCTTCTTCAGGGGGGAACAAGTCTCCACAAGAGATAAACTCTAAGGATGCTGTGTCCCATGAAGAGCAGAGGGTTAAAACCATTGTGGCGCAAGCATATCAGAATGCTAAGCGTCAAGGTAATCTCAGTGCGTCTATGGAGAGGGCTGTTAAGGAAATCTTACAGCCACGCATCAAATGGTGTCAACGCATTGCTAAGGAGATCACCTCAAGGAGTAAAACCAAGCACGTATGGCCCCCATTCAATCGGAGGTGGATTCATCAAGGAATCTATCTCCATGCGATGCAGGGGGAGAGCATTGGGAATGTTATCTGGGCAACTGATACGAGCGGGAGTGTAGATCAACCTACTCTTGACGAGATAAATGCAGAGCTTCGCGGGTTGTCTAGGTCTTATGATGGGGAGTTCACTTGTCTTGGGGTTGATTCCAAGGTGAGGTCATCCCATACATTCTCATCAGATAGGTTCCCCAAGGAAATTGAGTGGAAGGGTGGAGGAGGTACAAGTTACCGCCCTGCATTCAACTGGGTGAGGGATAACTACAGGAAGAAGGTGAGCGTAATGATCTACGCTACTGACGGATGGTGCAGCAGATTCCCTGACTACAAGCCCCCATACCCTGTGTTTTGGGTTGTGTGGGATACGGTGGAGTTTAAGCCCCCATTCGGGGAAGTGTTATTCGTTGAATAGGAGGGAACATGATTCAAGAAGAACACCGAAAGCGGTTCACAGATTGGAAAAATTACCCACTACGGATATGTCGTCCGCCTTGGGTACACAATGGGAGTATCAACCCACAGTATGGGACACTTGTAGAGTGGGATGATATTAACACTCGACTTGCGATGATGCTTGAGGACTTGCTTGTTCAGAAGCTTAAAGACAAGCGGAGGCTGAGGCGAACACTTCGTGGGAATCTATATCTGGACCCATTCTTTCCACATCAATACAAGAAGGATGAAATCGTTATTTTAGATTTCGAGTTAATATATGGGGAGGACTATCTTTACGGGGATAGGGTAAAGAACGGGAAGCAGGAGGTATGTGTCTACTGTCCTTTACGTGGATTACACACCCTCACGTATATAGATAGAATTTCTTACACTAACGAGCAGTTACTTATGTGTACTCTCTACTTCATGTGGAAGGACGATCACCCATTCATCAAGGAGAGTTTGGGTAATGCAAAACTTTATTTGGAGCTAGGTGTATGAAAACAAACGTCAAGAACGGGATGGCTTTCAGATACAGAGTGCCTTCATGCTGGGGGAACTTGAGAGGGATAGTCTTCACAGAGATGTTCAAGAGAGAACCTCTCATGGAGACGTTGGAGAAGGATTCTTTCTTCAGGGGACTTGTTGCTATAGGGAACCCTAATCGTGAGAAGGAGTTTGTGGCTCGTGAAAGAGCAACAGACGACCCAGAACTTCTGTATGCCCTTAGCTTTGCAGATTTCAGTAAGCAGGGCTTTAAGGAGTTGAGAAACTCAACGTATCTGAGGGAACTGACTACCCGCACGAGTAGCGCGTATGAAGCTGTTTCCCCTAAGTATCCCTTGGTTAGGCAACTACTGCTAAGCAAGTTTGTTGATGATTTGGAATGGAATCACCCTACAGACAAGAGAAGGACTGAATGGGTGCGGGGTTCCATAACCTCAACAACCCACTACGGAGGGGGCAATGCTAAGCGAGGGATGATGCAGTCTATTCGTTCAGCAGTTAACGGGTTTTGCAGAGCAGATTCAGAGTACTCGTATCTGCTCTTTCTCTTCAATGAACTTATCCGTGATCCGAATTTCGGAGAAAGGATACACAAGAAGATGATCAAGATGTCTCCCAAAGCTCTAGTGTTAGGGAGTAAGGATGCGAAGTGGGATGAGGAATCTAAAGAGCTTTGTCTCTATGCTAGGGCTTCAGCCTATCGCAAGCTGAAGCGTGAAGGATGGGAACATAGAGGAAGCAAGCCCGGAAAGTATGCATGGAAGGGCAAGGAAGGGGTTGTCTATCTTGAGGACATGGAGATGGCAATCCCCTTTATAGATGAGAAGTTCAATCCACCCCCTGATCTGGTAGAAGCTCTTGCGGATGAGAAGAGGAGTGCAGAGTACTTCCAGCTTAGGGATCAATTAGAACGTCATCTAATGGATATGCCCAGCTACTGTGTTCTCACAGAGCGGGTTTACAATTCATTGAAACCATAAAGGACACATGAATACTCGAATGCACTATATTGCTGCTGCTGATATGATTAGGGAAGGCACAGAGGGTCAAGATAGGGAACTGGTTGCAGAATACTTCTCGCAGTTCTTCGCTAACGACAATTACAGGTTTGATCGTTCCCGGTTTATGGAGGGTTGTGGGATTAAGGAAACAGTTCTACTAGGGGGAAGGGTTCACAGAGAAGTAACTAAAACGAAAAGGACTGCTTATGGGGTATGACACACAAGATCGGTATCTCAACTTAGTAGGGAGATCTGTCTCAGCATACAACAGCAGAGGAATCCCGGATTTGAGGGCACTTACTCTGTCTCATATGATTTCCAGAAGGTTTGAGGACTTGTCTGAGAGTAATAAACACAGACTACTGTCTCCCCATCTTCTAGGGGTTGCAGTTATCCCTAATTCAAACAAGCTAAGAGACGGAAGCGCAGTTGAAAGTTTTTATAAATCTCAACCAAAGTATCTCTACATCATGCGATACAGGGGATACCCAGCAGTACTTGGGCTTGAATATGTTGATCCCAAACATTGGTTTGCTCATATGTGGTTCAACACGCGCCCCTTGAATGAGGAGGCACTGTTTATTCTTGGGACTAGCAAGTTATACAAGGTTGACCATCACAAGGTATCCTCACTTTCACTGTACAAACCCTTGCGCTATGTGTTTGACACGGGGCATGGGTCATCACACCTTGGAGGAGGAGAGACAGTAAATGGGATGTGGAGGACAGTTAAGATGGGGTTGTACTCTACTACAAGAGCAAGAGCAGAGAATCTTTACCTCGGATTTCTTGTCAGACTTGCTCAGGCTAACAAGGCTTTTAGGACTAAAGCCTTCATTGATCACATGAATGAGAAGATGCCCAAGAGCTTTGGGTTTAAGCTGAACACGGGGGAACACGTTCTCCATCTATGGGAGCAAATCAGTGGGGAAACCTACCTCAAGGCAATCGAATACTGGCATGGGGCTTCTGATGCGGGTGACCCTTACGATTATATAAGGACATCCATATACGAGGAGTTGCTGAGCAATGGGATTGAGCGTGTAGGGGATAAACCCGGAAGCTATATCTGGTATAACCCCAAGAACAATGGGTACTTCCCAGAGAACTTGGACTTTGTCTCTGACTACTTCACAGAAAAGGATATGAGCAAGTGTATCGAGGAGGTAGCACCGGGGTCTTCTCATGTCTTGAGTATGAGCAACAAAGGCCCTATGTCTGACTACAAGATGAGGAAGGTAGTCGAGGAGTTGATAATCAAGAATCTGCACAAGTCATGTGTTAGACAATTCAAACGTCTGAAGAAGGAGGAAGGATGAGCAAGGATACAGAGCGGTACACAACGTACAATGAGCTAACATTTCTGGATCAAATCCCAGAACTCTATATTAGTAGGAGCGATCTCACTCGTGGGGCAACCCCCGGAATCCTGAAGCAGTATCATATGTATCTTGAGGCGATGAAACTCAGGAAGAATTGGGGAGCCATTGACAAGAAGGAGGTCGAGGCTCATTGTAAAGCCAAAATAAAACAATGGGGGTAGGACAATGGCAGAAGTAAGACGATGTCTGTGGTGCGAGACTGAGTTCTCTCGATACATCGGACGCAAGCGAAAGTTCTGTGGTCAGATTTGTATGGTGAACTACAATAGGAAAGTCAAGGCATTGATGGATGAAGTCCCAAGCATTTCTGTGGACTGCCCAACCAATGAGAGAGAAGATATATAAAGATATATATCTTTACTGGTTGATTTCTTGAGGGTGAAACCCCGCAACCTCAGTGTTTGCAAGGGATTGCGGGGGATAATTCTTGGTTGATGAAGAAGATCCCGATATGCAAGAGCAACCAAGCACGGAAGACCAGAACTCACTGTTCTTCTCTAACGCCCCGAAGGGGCTAACAGAGGCACCCTAAGCAGAAGTACTGCTTTGCGGTAGCCCACGAAATAAGGCTTTAACATGGAAAAGATTAGGAAGACCCATTTCAAAAATGGGAGGGCACTGTTAACTGAGGAGGAGAACAAGAGAAGGAAACTTGCACGAAGCAGGAAGTACTGGAAGACGTACAAGAGGAAACCCTTAACCCAAGAGCAGAAGGAGAGGCAAAAGGCTTACTCCAAGAAATGGTGGATTGAGAAGGGGAGGGAATTGAGGAGACTGAAGGACATCAGGAAACGCAAGGAAGCTCAGGGTCTTGCAAGCACGTGAAATTATAATGTTGACATGGTAGTTAACATATGTTAATCTATTAACAGTGGGTGAACATGAGTGACGGATTCTTTATTATCGCTATATTCTCTCTGGTTGTCATCCTCTGGGTTTGTGTTTGGGGGTTGGTTGCTGTGAATGAGTGTCAAAGAAGGATGGATGAGAAACAGTGTTGCTCTCATCCACTGTGGAAGCATAGTCTGATTAACGACATTCTCAAAACAACTAGGGGGTCACAATGACTGACGAGATACAAAAAGAAACATTTGATCAGACGGTAGACAAGCTGATTGCTGATAGCAAGGCTGCCCTTGCAAAGCTGTATCTGCTTTCATCCTACTGCATCCTCGCAAAGGAGAACAACTTCTCTGTTGGGGAGATCAAGAAGGTTACAGTAGTTACCTTTAAGCCCGAAGACACCCCACGTACACACATCAAGTACAGGGAGCGGGTTGACTCAAATGGGGAAGTCATCCATTCAGTGAAGATCACCCTGAAAGGAGTGGTTGACCCGGAGGTTCTCAAGGAACCGGAACCTAGAACCATTGTGATTCATTCTCCATCACTAGAATTTGTGGCGTGTCATCGCAAGAGCAAAGAATGGAGATAAGGAGGGAATATGCCATCTTCTAGAACTAATGTGAGAAAGAGTGCTGGGTATAGCCCTCTCCTAACGGATGAGAGTCACCCAAGTTACCCTGCATCATGCCCACGTTATCTAAGGGCACTCAGAGCAGGAGAGCAAGCCTTTGCAGTCTATCATTCTCTTATTGTTATCTGTCCTCCGGGATTGAAACAACGCTTGTTGCAGGGGGTTGATGACGAGATATTCTTCAAGGTGTTCAAGGTTAAACCTTCAGAGAAAAACTGGGACTCATGTTATGACGAGGATGGGTGTTTGAGAGAAGAAGTCCGCAAGCAGGTTGGGGACTTCCTGATTACTGCATACTCCAAGAGGCATAACGTGTTGTGGGAGGAAGCAGATCGTTTCTTCACAAGAGCGCGTGTCCTTGAACGCATGAAAAGGAAACCTAATGAACTACTACATACAAACGCACATTTACCATGACGATACCGTTGGGTATCAAGTGGTTTTAATTGGGGATGACGGGATCATCGAGTTGTCATCT
>TARA_R100000750_G_scaffold39355_1_pt1 | contig 8820 bp, 6 predicted proteins | sample TARA_R100000750 | Tara Oceans TARA_R100000750 (sample SAMEA2623327) | marine metagenome | biome: marine biome (ENVO:00000447); feature: mesopelagic zone (ENVO:00000213); material: "saline water (ENVO:00002010), including plankton (ENVO:xxxxxxxx)" | depth 375 m
CAGGGTTCGGTCGCCCACATGGACGTTGACGTATTCGTCGATGTCCAACGGCAACAGCCAGTCGGCGCCTTGCACGGCGTCGGTCCGATCCGCGCGTTTCAGCCCGGTGAACTGGATGCCCCGGTCATCATAGGGGCCATCGTTGCGGATATGGGTCAGCGGGATAACCTGCGCCAGCCGGTCGAGCATCGTGTCGGTGCCGTCCTGACAATCGTTCGACAGGGCCACCACATGGGTGACGCCGCAGGCAAGGTGATGCGCCAGCCAGTCGAGCAGGAACGCGCCCTCATTGCGGACACACAGGACGGCGGTGATGGTCATGCCCTTCGCGCCCCGGACCTGATCCGGGGCCTCTGGTGGGGACATGAGGTCCCGGCGCAGAGGCCGGGACGGGGTGTGCAGGGGGCTGCCGTCACGCCTACCAACCCTTGCGGAAGGTCACCACCTTGGCCTCGGACGCCTTGGGGAAATAGGTCAGCCCGGCGCGCTGCATGCAGTCAAACACCGCCTGAACGCCGCTTTGCCCGATCCACTGCGGGTGCAGTTCGATCACCGCCGCGCGCAGGCCGGACCAGTCGGCGGCGGGCAGCAGATGCGCCTCTGCGCCTTCGATGTCGCAGACCAGCACATCCGGCGTTTCGGCCTGCAACACCGGGTTGATGGCGTGCTGCATGACCTTGACCTCTTCGATCACCGTATCGGGGTCCGCGTCGCGGTCCATCGAGGAGCCGAGAAAGTTCTGCCGCACATAGAACGGCACCGGATCGCCCAGTTCGGGGGCCAAAAGCGCGTTGCGCAGGTCGACGTTGGTGACGTCATTGGCGGCGTGCACAGAGCGGATGTAGGGGATCAGCGCCGGGTTTGCCTCATAGCTGACAACGCGGGCGACCTTTTTCTTCACCGACAGCAGCGTCGACATGTAGCCGATGCCGCCGCCCAGTTCCAGAACGCGGTCCCCCTCACGCACCACGCGCATGACGGCGTCGCATTCCTTGCGTTCATAGATGCCTTGTTTCAGCGCGCCGCGCATCCGCCCACGGGTGATCTGCGGGTGTTTGGGGATCTTGAGCCCGCGAGAATGCAGAAAGGGGTCGCGGGGGGCCGGGGTTGCGCCGTCCATCGTCACGTCTCCATGTCCAGGGCCAGCGCATAGGCCACCCGTTCGGTTTCTGTCAGGTCCAGCGCCAGCGCCTGCCGGTAGAGGTCGGCAAATTCGGGCATCCCGTGCAGTTCCGCCGCTTTGGCGCGGTGCCATTCCAGCGCCCGGTGATGGGCGGCGCGCAGCGCATCGTCGCGCAGCAGCCGGTCGTATTCGGCGCGGACGCGGGGGATGTTGCGCTTGATCGTGATGTCGCGGTGGACGGACCAGTCCATGCGAATCCAGTAGTTCAGCCCGATGTTGCGGTCGACGTGCAGGGCGCGGCCCCTTTGCCGTTTGATCAGAAAGCTTTCAGCAGAGCGCAGGGCGTAGTGGTTCAACTGAATCAGGTCATAGCCGATGGTGCGTTTGGAACTGCGCCAGCCGTTGCGCAGCGCCGCCTCTGTCATGTCGCGGCCCGATCCGTTGACCCATTTCACCTTGTCCTCAAACCCCTCGGCCAACTTGTTTGGACGGTGGCAGGAAATCTTTTCATAGGCACCGATATTGCGGAACAGGGTCTTGAAGCCCCAGACCGTGTGCGGCTTGGGGCAGTATTTCGGCGCGCAGGTGTCGAATTGTTCGATCACCAGACGGTCCTCAAAGCGGCGCACACCGTTGTGGCCGAACAGCCGCCATGTCATCGCGATATTGGTGGCGTCGGGGACGCGGTCAAAGACCTCTGCCAGCGTGCCGTTGCCGCAGCGGATGTTCACAAACTCATCGACGTCGATATGGGCGATCCATTGGGCCTGCTGGATCACAGGTTCATCCAGCGCGGCGTCCAGCGCGTGTTGCTGGGGCGATTTTCCGGACCAGCCGTTGTTATCGCGGTGCTGAAGGACGCCCAGCTCTTGCAGGCGGTCGAGGATCTCTGTCGTGCCGTCGGAACAGCCGTTGGTGTAGATCAGGAAATTGTCGAAGCCCACGGCGCGGTGATAGGCAATCCATTCAAGGATATAGGGTCCTTCGTTCTTCATGCAGCCGACGATGACATTGCCGGTAGACCCCTGCGGCAGGACGCGGCGGGGGGCGGGGGCAAAGGCGGCGGCGAGTTCTTCCTCATTGACGCGCCCCAATTTGTTGTGCGGCGCGTAAGGAGTGCCCTGAAGGCGGACAAAGTTCTGCTTGGCCTGCGCGGGCAGGGCATCCTCGGCGCTTTCGGTCAGGGTGGGGGCGTCGGGCAGGTCCAGGGGTTCACCCTTCAGGTGCGCCAGTTCGGCGGCGCGCGCCGCGCGTTCGTCTTTGTCGCCCTGCGCAATGCGCCAGCGGAACGCCATGAGGTACTGCGTTGCGCGAAAGCCGCGTGTCGGGTCCGCCTCGACCCAGTCGCCGCAGATCGGGTCCGCCTCCATATCGTCGGGGTGCATCGCGGGATGTTCGGTGCAGAGTGCTGCGATGTCATCCTCAAACCGCATGGACAGAGCCGACAGCGACCCGGCAAGGATCGGGCCGCCGGGCACCTTGATCTCTCCCAAAAGCTTGCGCCACAGCGGGCGCGGCAACAGCACGTCCTGCCGGTCCAGCAGGCGCAGCACGGCGTCGTTGAACTGACGCGCGCGGGTCAGCCACGGGGCAGACGGCAGGCGCGGCAGCTCCTCTGCCTCGGCGCGGCCGATCTGGGCGTCGATGCCGAAGGCGGCGCAAATCTCGTCCGTCGCATCCTCGGACCACAGGGTATCGCGGTTGATTGAGCGGAACTGGACCGAACCGGCGCCAAAGACCGCCTCCCATTCCGATTGCAGGCGTTTGTAATCGAGCCAGAAGTTCGCGCCCTGTACCTCTGGGAACATGCCGTCCAGCGGCGCGGTGTCGGGGCGCGTGTCCATCGCCGCCTCCCAGAAGTCGTCAACATCTGCAAGGTTCAGTTCAAGGTCCAATCCCCGCGCCCGTCCGTCCAGCACCTGCGCACCGTAGCGTGAGACAAGCGCGCGGGCGGGTTCGTCCAGCCATGCGACGATGCGGATGTCGTCGGACAGCGGTGCCAGCAGCGCCCGCAGGCGTTCCAGTTCTGAACGGTCGCACAGCGAGGTGCCCAGTTGGTGCGCCGAGAGGATCAGCACCTGAGGCGTGTCGCGCGCGACCTCTTGCGCCAGTTGGTTGGCCAGCTCATCCCGCAGCATTTGTTGCTTTTCCGGCAACATCACGCCGCGATTGAACCGCAGGACATCGGCGCGGTCCGGATCGCTGACCGCCATGAACAGGCGGGTGTGGTTCCGCGCCCCCGGTGAACGGGCGTAGAGCACGTTTTCATCCTTTAGCCGTCCGCGTTTGGCATCCAGAACCCGTTGTATCCGGTCGGTCGACGGACCATCCGGCCCGATATGTACATAGATCCGCATCACGCTGCCCCTCTGGCCGTTTCGGCCTTGTCGTTCTTGCCGGACGGCCCCGTTTCGGAGTTCTCGTTCCGTCTGCCCCACCAGGGCAGGTCAATCTTGATATGTGCCGCCAGCCGGTCACGCGCGTCATCCGCCGCCACCGGCAACTCCAAATAGCGCGGATCATCCCCGAAGAGGTCGCGCAGCATGGCGTAGTGTCCCTCGATCCAGCGGATCCGCTGGGGGTCTGTCGCGCCGTAGCCCTCAGGCAGGCCGGGAATGTGGCCAGCGGGCAGGCGGTCCTCGCCCAGATTATTCCAGCGCCGCATGCTGTCCGAGGTCTCTGCGGCCGGACGCCATGTGGCGACAAACAGCATGTCGGGACGCGCAAGGCGCATCGCCTTGATCATTGCATAGTCGCACTGTGGCCAGAGAGTCGCAGACGGATTGAGCGCACTGATTTCGGTCAACGCGTCGTACAGCCCATCAAGATGGCGGAACGGATCGCCGGACTCAAAATAGCCGTTATAAAGCTGGCGCGCGATATAGGTGCCGCCCATGCCGGGGGTGGGATCATGAATGCGCCGAACCTTGTGATCCGCGGCCCGCCAACCTGCCTGCGTCAGCGCGTGATGCAGGGTGGTGGTGCCGGTCTTGGGTAGGCCGAGGTTGACCAGTTTCACATTCAGAACGCTCATAGCCCCAGCGCCTCGATCAATTCCGCCTCACCGGGGGGCAAGGCGGGGAGGGCGCCCAGATGGGCATACATCTCGGCATAGGCGGGCTGCAGCATCAGGGCGTCGCGCTTTTCGCGGTGCAGGCGGACGCAGTCGCCGTGCAGGCGGGCGAGTTCCGGATCGGCCTTTAACGTGTCCAGCGCAGCGGTCAGTTGCGGCAGATAGCGGTGGATCGAGCGGTCCTCGAACGCGGCATCGTTGCGTTCGCGCCAATAGGTGTCGTCAAAGGCGCGCCCCTCACGGTTGACGTCGCCCCGGTCGTTCTTGACCAGATAGCTGTCCAGCGAACGCAGGGCGTAGTGGTTGAGCGTGGCAAATTCACGCGCGCCCGCTGCCGGGAACTTTCGGATGCGGCGCGGGTTGGCTGCGGTCAGGAACTTGCCCGGCACCTTGCGGCCCGATCCATCGGTCCAATGGGGGTGTTTGTCCTCGGTCAGGGATTTGCGGAAAAACGGGCGGTGCGCGCCGAAATACTGCAAGGGAAAGTCACCCCGGACGAGGGTTTTTACCTCTATCGCCGTTTCCGCGCACCACAGGTCCGGATTGTGCGAGCGGGTGAACTGGGCAATCACCGGGCGGTCGACAAAATCGGCCACGCTGTCATTGGCAAAGAACTGGAATGTGACCGAAATGACCTGCGGGTCGCCGCAGGCCGCGATCAGCGCCGGGATGGTGTGATCACCGACATGGATGTTCAGGAACTCATCGACATCGGCGATCCAGACCCAATCGGCCTGCTGTACCACGGGCTGTTTGGCGGCGGCCTTCAACGCCTCCATCTGATAGTTGCGCCCCTCGGCGGGGTTGGGCAAATGCACCACGCGCCCGGTTTCGGGACGTGGATTGGCGGCCAGCGCGTCCAGCAGGGTATCGGTGCCATCGGTGCAGTCATTGGAATAGAACAGGAAATCGGTCACGCCGAGCAGGCGATGAAAGGCCATCCATTCCAGCAGGAACGGGCCTTCGTTCTTGACGCAGGTTACAGCGGTAATGCGCCGCGTGGCGCCCGCCTCAGTGTTGACCATGTCTGCTCGTCTGCCTGATGGCCGGGTTTCGTCCCGACTTTTATACCCCGAATCATGACATTGTGTGACCACCCCGTCAATCCGTAGCCGCGTCAAGAGGCGGTAGGCGTGACTTCTGTCGTATTGACGGGTGCGCCTGCGCTTGGGAAAGGGGAGGCAGGAGGACTGCCATGACCATTCCCGCATCCATTGATGAGGTTCAAGACACCCTTGGCCAGACCGGCTATGTTTGCGGCCGCGCGCTGGCAACGGTGGTGTTTCTTGCGCTGCGCCTTGGCCGACCACTGTTCCTTGAAGGAGAGGCAGGCGTCGGCAAGACCGAGATCGCCAAGGCGCTGGCCGCCTCGCTGAACCGGCGGTTGATCCGGCTGCAGTGCTACGAGGGGCTGGATGCGTCCTCGGCTGTCTATGAATGGAACTTTCCAGCACAGATGATCGCCATCCGCACCGCAGAGGCACAGGGCAGCGCGGATCGCGACATGCTGAACCGCGAACTGTTCGGCCCAGATTTCCTGATCGAACGCCCGCTCTTGCAGGCCATGCGCCCGGATGAAAACGGCGCACCGATCCTGCTGATCGACGAGTTGGACCGCACCGATGAACCGTTCGAGGCCTTCCTGCTGGAAGCATTAAGCGATTTTCAGGTCACCATCCCCGAGATCGGCACCATCAAGGCGCCAGAGCCGCCTATCGTCATCCTGACCTCGAACCGCACGCGTGAGGTGCACGACGCATTGAAACGGCGCTGCCTGTACCACTGGGTCGATTACCCCGGCTTTGACCGCGAGGTCGAGATTCTCAATGCGCGCGAACCGCATGTGTCGGAAACACTGAGCCGCCAGATCGTGGCCTTTGTGCAGGAACTGCGCACCGAGGACATCTTCAAGAAACCCGGCGTGGCAGAAACCATCGACTGGGCCAAATGCCTGCTGGCGCTGGACGTGGTGGATCTGTCACCAGAGGTGATCAGCGACACGCTGGGCGCGATCCTAAAATATCAGGACGACATTCAAAAGATCGAAGGGTCCGAGGCCAAACGCATTCTGGATGAGGCCAAGGCCACGATCGAGGCGGCCTGAGCGATGATCGATTGCGGCACGTTGTTTGCACCCGGGGAGGGGGCGCTGCCCCCGCCGCGCAAGGCGCGACTCCCCCGGAGGTATTTGAACAAAGAAGAAGCCGCTGGACGGTGCAGCGCCGCCCTTGGGCTTCTTCTTTGCAAAAATACCCCGGGGGTGTGGGGGCAGCGCCCCCACTGGATCCGTCATGGTTGAATACGCCCCATTCACGGTTCCCGAAAACCCGCGCCTTGCGCAGAATATCATCCATTTCGCGCGCGCGCTGCGGCGGGCCGGGCTGCCCGTGGGGCCGGGCCGGGTCATTGATGCCATCCGCGCGGTAGAGGCGGCGGGCTTTACCGAGCGGATGGATTTCTACTGGACATTGCACGCCTGTTTCGTGAACCGGCCTGAGCATCGCGTTGTCTTTGCGCAGATCTTTCGCCTGTACTGGCGCGATCCCCGCTTTCTGGAGCACATGATGTCGTTGATGCTGCCCGCCATCCGAGGTGTGCAGGAGGACCGCTCGGCCGTTGCTGCCGAAAAGCGCGCGGCGCAGGCTCTGTTGGGTGATCAGATGCCCGAGGTGCCTGAAGCCGAGCAGGAAGAGGACGGCACCCAGATCGAGATTGACGCCTCATTTACCATGTCGGCTGAGGAAAAGCTGCGCAGTCTGGATTTCGAGCAGATGTCGACGGAGGAGATCGCACAGGCCAAGCGGATGCTGGCGCGGCTGACCCTGCCGGTCAAACCGATCGCGTCGCGGCGGCGCGTGGCCTCTAACATGGGGCGGCATTTCGATGCGCGGCGCACGATCCGCGATGCTTTGCGTAAGGGGGGAGAAATCCAGTCGCTGGCCAAGGCCAAGCCGCGGCTGCGGTGGCCCAATCTGGTGGTGCTTTGCGACATCTCTGGCTCCATGAGCCAATACAGCCGTATGGTGCTGCACTTCCTGCATGCGGTGGCAAATGAAAAGGGGCAGGGATGGGCCAAGGTGCATGCCTTTACCTTTGGCACCCGTTTGACAAATATCTCGCGCCATCTGGCGACGCGGGATGTGGATGCGGCGCTGAAATCCGCCGGGGCCGAGGCACAGGATTGGGAAGGTGGCACGCGGATCGGATCCTGTTTGCATGCGTTCAACCGCGATTGGTCGCGCCGGGTCATGGGGCAGGGGGCGGTGGTGTTGTTGATCACCGACGGGTTGGACCGGGACGATGCCGGCGCGCTGGAAAAAGAGATGGAGCGTATTCATCTGTCGGCGCGCCGTCTGATCTGGTTGAACCCGCTGCTGCGCTGGGACGGCTTTGCCCCCAAGGCCAGCGGCATCCGCGCCATGCTGCCCCATGTGGACAGCTTTCGCGCAGGGCATTCCATTGCTTCGCTTGAGGATCTTGCGGTGGCGATTTCGCGCCCTGATGACATGGGTGAAAAGGCGCGGCTGATGCAGATGCTTTAGGGGGGTGATTTGGGCGGGACTCCGCCGGGATGCGCAAAGATGTGCAACCGATGCCGCGTTGAGGGCGTTGTCCTGTCCAAGCCCTTATCGGGCAAACGTGAAGGAGACCGCCATGACCCCCATCCGCAATGCCACTGCATTGGCCAGTGTTCTGACTTTTGTGATCGGAACAGCCGCAGGGGCGCAATCGGACGCTCAGCTAAACGATCCCGAAAAGCTGAAGATGCTGGAAAAGTTGTGTGCGATACCCGGGGCCGCGCCCAATGATGTGGATTGCGACAAGGTGGCCGAGGCGTTGAAGGCCATCGACACCGCAGAGCCGTCCGCGCCAGATGTCGCACCAGAGCAGCAGGCCACGCCCAAGGACGCCGTAGACGACGTTTTGAATCCCCAGACGGATGACAAGCCGGAAGAGCCTGAACAGGCAGAAAAGCCAGCACAGGCCGATACGCCGAAGGCTGATCCGCCCGCACAGGCAGACGCACCGCCCGCCGCAGCGTCGGATACCCCGCCCGTAGCGGAAACCCCGCCGGCGCCCGAACCGGAAGCTCCGGAGCAACAGGCCGATGTGCCCCCCGCCCCTGCAGCGGATGCGCCGCCCGTAGCGGAAACGCCGCGGGCACCCGACCCGGAAACCCCCGAGGTACAGGCGGATGCGCCGCCCGCGCCGGCGGCAGAGACCCCAAGAGCCGAGGTGGCAAAGCCTGATCCGCTGGCGCAGATCGAAGCGTTGCGCCGCCAGCTGGACGCGCCGCCTGCTGCGGCGGCGGACAACGCCCCTGATGCGGGCGAGTTGGTTGAGGAAACCGTGGACCGCGATGACGTGCGTCGGTCCAGCGAGGATTTTCAGACCGATCTGTCCGGCAACGTAAAGGACAAAGACAAGCCCGAGAACCGGGACAAGGCCAAGAATGACGATGACGACGACGGCCTGGATCCCTTGGCCAAGATGGCCATTATCGGTTTGGGGGCTGTGGCCCTGTCAGAGATCCTCGACAAGGACGACCGCGTGGTGTCCAATTCTGGCGACCGGGTGGTGGTCGAACAGGGAGGTCAGTTCCGCGTCATCCGCAACGACGATG
>TARA_R100000750_G_scaffold28806_1_pt1 | contig 8777 bp, 9 predicted proteins | sample TARA_R100000750 | Tara Oceans TARA_R100000750 (sample SAMEA2623327) | marine metagenome | biome: marine biome (ENVO:00000447); feature: mesopelagic zone (ENVO:00000213); material: "saline water (ENVO:00002010), including plankton (ENVO:xxxxxxxx)" | depth 375 m
TGCGCCGCCGCGACTCGTCCCAGTCCCCGAACTCCTCCGCGATGACCAGCGTGTCGGGTGCAACCACTGAGATGTTCGCCCTAAGAAGGCGCTGAAGATCACGCCGCTCCTGCAGCTGCATTTGGCTGAACGTGGTCCTGAGCAGGGGGCGGATTTCTTCGCTGGCAAACTCGTAGATTGGCATGAGCACTTCTGACCCCGTGAAAATTTCCGCTATTCAACCGCAGTGCAAACCCATGGGCAAGCGCCATCGGCACTCCCGGCCCATTGCGGCCATTGGCCATCGCCTAATTTCGCCGCGCTGCGGCCCGTCAGAACGGACTTTCGCTGCGTGCGCGAAGTCCAGATGCACTTGGTCCCACTGGTGACGAGACTTCTTTCCAAGCAGGCGTACAATTGGCAGTCAGAGGTTGTTACGTTGCGGCCCCCCAATTTCTGGGCAATAAGAACAATGACAACCACTGTTTAAAGAAGCAGTCTTAGATTTGGGGGACTTAGCTTGACGGCCGAAGACGAACAAAATTTGCCGACAGTAATCAACGAAAAACGGCTCGAAAACACAGTGGAAAATTTTGGCAAACCACAGATTCAAGATGGGATAGCCTATTTTGAAGTGGGCCGATTTGAAGACTGCTCAATTTCTCGTTCTGAAAAAAAAGATTTTAAACACGCACTTCTCAGTCGAGTTAGTGGGAAAGGTGCTACTTTTTCCAATTTTGACTTTCGATATGCGGAGCTGACAGATTGCTACTTCCACGGAGCCAGATTTGAGAAATGCGATTTCACGGGTGTTAAAATAAGACGAAGCAACTTTCGGACTGCAACTTTCCAAGACTGTACATTTAACTACTTTACGATTGAAGAAACTCCACTTGATTACATGCAGGTCGTAAATAACCTGCCAGATCGCCCCAACATCGCGCAGGAGATATTACACGCATTAAGACGTAATGCTGTAACGCAAGGGGAACAAAAGGCTGTTCGTGAGCTGACCCTACTTGAGGTCGATCAAGAACGGGAACACCTGCGCCGTGCCATGAAGGGCCAGGGCGATTACTATCGCAAAAAGTATGGAACAATTAGCCAAAAGCTAGAGCTCAGGGCACGCGCAATTGGGCTTTCGATGAGTGCTTTTGTCTGGGGGCACGGCGAAAAAATTTCTCGTTTGTTCATCGCCTGTCTGGTTAGCTTGCTTGCAGTGTCATTGTTTTCGATCGCCGTTGATGTATTCCGAAACCCCAGTTTGCCGGTGCCAGATGCATTTTCGGGTCTGCAGTCTTACCTGATAGCCAACTTTATGGATTTACTTGGCGTTAAACCGGCCATCCAACCTGCACAGTCGATCTGGGTGAGCGCTACCATTGCCATCATGAGGGTTGTCTTTGGCGGGATGTTTGTCGCGTACATTTTTAGAGCGATTTCACGACGATGAATGTCGAAAACGGAATTCTAAATATATCGATATTCGGGTCGTACGGCCGAGGAAGCAATGATACCTTCAGTGACCTCGACGTTTTAGTGGTATGTCGGGATGGAGCGGGAACACAATCAGAAGACAAAGTTCTTGAAATAGTTGCCCGAGAGTTCGACCAAGCCCCGTCAATTTCATGGTACGGGAACGAGAAATTGGCACATTTCTTTGATACCGGCGATTTATTCGCTTGGCATCTTTATACGGAATCATATGCACTGCCCGGCTACTTATCTCTAGCGGAAATGTTTGGCCGTCCCGCACGCTATATGAATTGTCTGTATGACATCAAAGGCTTGCACAATATACTTCGCTCAATTCCAAATCAAATCACTCGAAGCCCACAGAACGTGGTCTATGAATTGGGTCTAACATATGTTTGTTTACGCAACATCGCTATGACAGCATCGAGCGTTCTGTGCGATAAAGCAACCTTTGGCCGGTATTCTCCTTTTGATCTTCCCAAAATCGCTCCACCAATCTCGAAAGAGGACTATGCCCTTCTCGCGAAATGTCGACATGCGAGCACACGTGGCTCTGAACCACCCGAAGTAAACATTGATGTCAGCGCCGTTTTGCGCGATAGCCTCGCGTGGGCGCAATCTGTCGAAAGGAAAGTACTGTGAAGAAACAGTTTGGGCGGACGAAGAATTTTAGCAAGCGGATAGCGGTAGAGCGCGAGACTCTTTCAAGGGCGAATCTAGTCTCGGATCGTTTGTCTTGTCGCCCCCTTCTTGGACTGAATGATGCCGCCATCTCTGTTTGGACGAACGAACTTTCAAATACTTTGGAAAGCCACCAGCTATCCGTCATTGAACATTCTTTGAGAGAGTTATCTAGAGGAACTGGGCTGCTTTCGGACGAGAGCCGTTGTGCTGTAGCAGAGGGAAAGATATCGGCGGATTTTCCTGAGCTATTGGCCACCTTCCAAAATGCGTTAGATTGTGTTGTGCGCGCCGAATGAGGTAGGTGGGCGATATCGTCGCAATTACTCCCCATAGGCAACCAACGTCTACTCTCTGCAACGTGTCTATCGTGAGTGGGCCTGCAGCGAAAGTCGGCTCTCCGCCCTTCTACACGTTCCTTCGGCGCTAATTGGTCCTTCGCAAGCCTTCTACCAACAAAAACCTCACTAAAAATCGCGAATCGTTTCTGCGGCTTAGCGTGGGCGGCACGATTTTCTCGGCTTTTGACTCTTGGAAGCCAAAATCTCAGCCATAGATTCTTAACAGGAGCGCTGAACACAGTGTTCTTTTAGTCGGGCGAAGCGGGAGTTGGACCCTCCCACAACGCCCTAACCACGTCAATCTGTCGAGGAGATCAACATGGCTGATTCAATCCCTAACACGCCCCCCGGCGTGCATGAAGTCCCACATTCACACACACCTGTGAGCCGCGCGTTTCGCGGGTTGCTGCGCGCGGCGCATCACGCGGTGACGTCAGAGAACGACTTGGAGTTCGCTGGTGGTGCCCGTTTTGATCCGTCCCTGGCGCTGTTTCAGAGCGAGGCTGATGAGGCTTGGTCTGCGCTCGATGCGGCGTTGGAGACAGTGCTCACCACCCCTAATCGGCGCGCTGCCGATCGCGCTCTCAAACAGATCGCGCAGGTCTATCAGCTGTGTCTGTCCCTGACCGATTATGGCGACATGCTTGCGCTTTATGAGCGCTACATCCGTCACAGTGGTTTGTTCCGTGTGCGCGGCGCGACCGCCTCTGATCGTGCTGTAGATGCGCTGATCGATGAGGCCGATACTCTACTGAACGCGCTCTTTGGATTGGAGCGGTTTGGTGCTGTCGCATATCACCGCGACGATGATCCTGATCCCACCCCGACCGAGGCCCTGACCGCGCGCGCGGCATAACCCGCCGCGCCTGTCAGTCGCGTGCCGAACCTTCGCGCCAGTTTTGGTGTGGTGTTCGGCACGGCACCCTCACTCTTTCGAAAGGATCAGATCATGATCATTCAACCCTATTTGCGGGGGCTCGATTTGCCACGCCACCCCGCGCCGCGCGCAGACACGCCCGTCCCGCTCACCGAGCTGCACGCGTTTCCCGATATATCGACGGCGGCCAAGACCCACCACGCCAAACGCTTTGGCAGCGCTGCCGAGATTTTATGCGATAGCCTCTTGATGCGCCTTGGGATCGACAGTCATCCGTCGCCTGAGTTTCAAGCATTCGACCGCCTGATCTATCTGAATGACCGCCCTCTGCGGCTGCAGATCAAGGTCCGTTTGAGCGCAGAGAACAACGCCTTCTGGTTCAAGGTCGCCCATGGCAACCCGCGCCACGCCAGCGGGGTGCGCGGCTATCGCCACGATGCCTTCGATTTACTGGCGCTGGTGATCCTGCACCATAATGTGGTCAAGTTCAGCGCCTCCAAGGCCTCACAGCAGCAGATCGCGTTGTCGGAGATCCCACGCCTGCGGGACAACCCGTTTAAAAGCCTGCGCAGCGCGTTCAACGCACTCGAGGTGAGCGAGACGCTTGATGAGGCTCCCGCGCAGCTGAACGCAGCCTGAACGGTTCACTCCCCTCTTTTATAAGGCCACAGCGCTGTCGCCGTGGTCTGCGACCCAATGCTTTGGAGGTCTGCCATGACCCATTCTTTTTCCTCACTCCCCGGCTTTTCTGCTGCCAAGTCCCACCTGCTCGAGCATGCCCTGACCGTTAGCGATCTCTTTGAGCGGATCAGTCACGTCGATGATGACGTTCCGGGCTGGCCTGAACCTGAAGCTGCCCCCGATGACGCGCCCTTGCTCGATCCGCCGACGCCCGCGCCGCTCAACGGCATACATTGCATGCAGGCTCTGGCGATCTTGCAGCTTGCCAAGACTTTTGAGGATCGCACCCTGACGGCGATGATGCGGGATGGACGGCCGATCCGCCTCATCTTGCCCGATCACGATATGGGTGAGATCGTCGAGATTGCCGCTCAAGCGCTATATCCGCAGGCTTTTGCGGTTGGGCGCTCCGGCAAAATCTGGCGCGCGCCAGAGGCGGCCACCAGCGGCAAGACCATCATCGCGCTTGCGGAAGTTAAACTGCGCAGCTTCCTGCATGAGGGCCATAACGCCTTGATACTCACCTCAGCCGAGCAGATCACCTCTCCCCAAGTGCAGGACCTGGTTGGGCATGATCTACGTCTCGCGCCTATCAGTCACGAGATGATCCTCGCTGTACTGTCGCTGACGCATACGCCGACCAGCCCAGGTGTCACCGATGCGCTTGTGGACACATTGCCGACGACCACAGAGCTTGGCCGCCTCACGAGTTTAAAACTCATCATGGCCTTCCAGGCCGATACCGCAATCGAGGTCGCGCAGCGCCTGTCGCGTTTTGCCGCCGCCGCCCCGCAAAAGGCAGGGCCAAAGCTCAGCGATGTGTTTGGTCAGGAGGAGGCCGTCGCGGCTTTTATGCAGCTACAAGAGGATTTAAATTCCTGGCAAGCTGGCGAGGTGTCTTGGGAAGAGGTCACATCCAGCCTGCTGTTTTATGGCCCGCCCGGCACTGGCAAAACCCTTCTGCCGACAGCATTTGCGAACAGTGCGGGCCTGCCGCTGATCAAAACAAGCTACGCGGAGTGTCAAAAAGCGGGCCATCAAGGTGACATGCTGCGCGCCCTCGACATGGCTGTCAACGAGGCCATCAACAGCGCGCCTTCGGTGCTCTTTATTGATGAGATCGACGCCTTTTATGCTCGAAGCAATGAGGTCCATAATAGCCGATACATGATCGGGGTCGTCACCGGCTTGCTGACACAAATCGATCGCGTGAATGCGACGGCAGGCGTGGTTCTTGTCGGGGCCACAAACCATCTGACTGTCGTGGATGAGGCGGTGGTCCGCGCCGGTCGCTTTGATCGTCACATTGCAATTGCCCCGTTAAATCTCGCAGCAATCACCTCGTTTCTTCAGGCCAAGCTCGGACACGTGGTTGAGGCGCGCGAACTACGTCACATCGCGGCACGCATGATCGGGGCGACAGGGGCAGAGATTGACGACTTCATTCGCAAAACCCGGACACTCGCGCGCGAGGCGCAGAGCGATATCTCGGACAGGCTGTTGCGGCGCGCGGCCGACCTTTATCTACCGTGTCCGGACACCCCCTTGCTGCGCCGGATTGCAGCACACGAGGCCGGACATTTGCTCATTGGTCACGTTCTAGGGTTGCCACGTGCTACCCTCGCGCGGGTCACCTTAAAAGGCGGCGCGGTGCTGCGTGACCAACGGGTGATGCAGACCAACAAGACCTTGAACGACGACCTGGCGATGCTGCTCGCGGGCCGCGCGGCCGAACACCTCTTGTGCAACTCGATCTCGAACGGTGCTGGCTGCGGGATCGACAGCGATCTCGCCAAGGCCACCCGGCTGGCCCTGCAAGCCGAAGCCCAGTTTGGCTTCGCAGAAAACACAATGCTCTGGCACGATATCCCCCATCCGCCGCGCCCCTATGATATCCCACATGACCTGGCTGTCCGGGCCACAGCACGGCTTAAGGCTGCAGAGGCAAAGGCGACCGCGCTGCTCGCAGACAATAAGCCCGCACTGATGAACATCGCGGACACCTTGTTTGAGCAACGCGAGACCGAGGGACGGGAGTTGGATTTGCTGTTGGAAGAGGCGGTCGATCGCGCAGATGACCCGATGATTGATGGGCAAGACGTGCCAACAACCAATGAAGCTTTGTTCTCAGTGCAACACCAAGGCGACCTACAAACTAACTTGATATTGCGAAAAGCATAGGCCTGAATGGCTACCGAGGCACCAACAGATGTCACACCCATTGTCACACAGAATGTCACACAAAACCGTCAAACTGGAACACAACGAAATCGGCGTAATATAAGTAAAACAATAACTTATAAGAGTGAATCTCAATTTGGCTCCGATCCCTACCGCCGGAGCCAAAAATAAAGCTACCCCCTGAAATCATTGGATTTCTGAGCTCCAGATCCGAAGCTCGTCGACGAAGTGCACATCCAGGTGCACACGGCGGTGCACTCCCTGTGCACAGGAGGGCATTTCCATGCCCCGGAATCGCAGCTTGCCGCCCCATCTCGAGATCCGCCGATCCGGCTACTACTGGCGCAGACGCCTACCACGGTCCCTATTGGACCAAGGCGAGCTCTCGCCCGACGCGCCGGGAAACAAAATCGCGACCACGCCAAAGAAAATCTTTCTGTGTTTCTCGCTTCGCATCCATGTCCTCCGCGACGCGAAGATCCTGGCCCGCCGTTTCACCGAGATGAGCGACCTGGTCTTCGCCGCAGACGCGGAGATGATGACGGCGATTGCGCCCGAAATTCAGGTGAACATGCTGGAAAGCCTCGCTCGATTCGAGATCGAGGCCTTCGAGCGCGCGCGCGCCGTCTCTGGGCCTCGCAGCCCGGAGGCCGCCGCTCTTGATCTTCGGCGCGAAGAGGCGCTTCAGGCGACGTTGCGCCACGCCCTGTATCTCGGCGATCGGGAGGTCGCCCGACGCCCGCTGCACCATGTGGCCGCGCACCTCGGACTTGAGCTTGATGAGGCCGACGAGAACTGGACCGCCCTCGCCTACGAGGCGACGAAACTCCTGCTTTATGTGAGCCAGGAACGTTCCCGCCGCCAGCAAGGGATTTACGACCAACCAACGGTGTTCTTCCGCCGCGCCGTCAACGCGGCCGTACCAATCCCTGTCCCGCATCAAACCGACCTGGCGGTGCCCGCGGTTGGATCTGCGGCCTTCGCGGCAGGCGAAGCCAGCCCGACACCTGCGCCAATTGCCCCTGCATCGTTTGCGACGGAAGAACGCGCTCCCTCTTCTGGCGCGCCCCCGGCAGACCGCGCCGCGTCTGGACCGGAGCAGCAAGACTCCGGCCTTCCGGGTGAGCCCTCGTCCGTCTTGTCGTCTGTTCATAGTTCGACGGCCATGACACAGGCAATCGTGCCGGCCGGTTTCGACCTTCCCGACGGCTATGACGAGCAGAGTTGGCAAAAGGCACGTATCGCGGCGCGCCCGCCCAACATCCTGGTCGATCGGAAATTGCTCTCCGACCAGTCACGTGCAGCCTTGGAGAAGCAGCGTGGGATCACCCTGATCGAGGCCATCGAGCTCTACTTTGAGCTGCTGAGCTTGACCTTCGCCGCATTACTCGGCGGCGTGGATTCCCGCGATCTGGTTGACATGCCAAACTATCGCGCCTTCGTGATCATGCTGGCAGAGGGCACCTGGCCCTGGTGGCCGGAGACGGTGTCGCCAGTTCCTGTGGATATAGTAGAGTCCGGGGATAACTCCAAAAGTATATGAAACCATGTTTTGGCTACATCCGCGTCAGCACCTTGAAGCAGGGCGAAAGGGTCTCGTTCGACGCGCAAAAAGAGGCCATTCTGGTGTTTGCTCAGCGTCGTTCCCTGACGGTCACCAGATGGTACGAAGAAAAACAGACCGCGGCAAAGGGTGGCCGATCCGTCTCCAATTCGATGCTGACCCAGGTGAGGCGCGGACATGCCCAAGGCGTCATCATTCACAAGATTGACCACTCCGCCCGAAATCTTCGCGACTGGACGAAGTCCAGCGAATTGCCCGACATCGGGATCAATGTCTTCATCGACACAGAGAGGCCACCACCGAGTTGCACGGCCTCATCGATGCTGTGGCGGCGTGATCGTTACGCGCGGCACACCCCACCCGGACGATTGTTCCTTGACGATGACTGGCTTGCCCCTTCCGGGCGAGCCTTTTCTTGTTCGGGTGACACGAGTGCAACCGGGCCGTGCCGGGTCTGGCACCGAGGCGGGAGAATTGCGAAAATACCTCTACCAGGATTTGAGAACGGGTTTTGCCGGATACGGCGCCTGAGACCGTGAGAGGGGCGAAACAGGCTTTGCCCTTTTCGGTCTCCGCCACTCTCACGGGCGCGGGTTCTGGCTCCCCGGAGAAACCCGTTGTCAGGAAATGCGAATGACGGGCAGTACCCGGATTTGTGCGGGTGCGCTATCTTGGGATCATTACTCGTGTAAGCCAAACCACATTGTTTGATGAGTTCAATTGCGACCTGAAGGTCGCCCGACAACGCGCCGCCCTGACCAGTCCGATTGCGGTCATCTTGTCAGTGTCAGCCACGATGCGATCAGCCAGATCAAACTCGGTCAGCGGATGCCAACGATCCGCGAACTCTGCGCGCTGTCGCTGATCTACGGTCGCTCCTTCCAAAGCCTCTATGCCGAAGTCCTGTGAGAGGTGCGTAACGACCTTGGGGAAAACCTGGCAGGCATGCCGGCGGAGCCGAAGGACTGACCAGCCGCGGCCCGCCGGCTGCTGACCG
>TARA_R100000750_G_scaffold10331_1_pt1 | contig 8591 bp, 5 predicted proteins | sample TARA_R100000750 | Tara Oceans TARA_R100000750 (sample SAMEA2623327) | marine metagenome | biome: marine biome (ENVO:00000447); feature: mesopelagic zone (ENVO:00000213); material: "saline water (ENVO:00002010), including plankton (ENVO:xxxxxxxx)" | depth 375 m
AATCGGGTCGGGCCGTCCAATAAAAGAAGAAGCCGAACACGAGGCTGGCGTAGGCCGTGGCGTCCCCCAACATGGTAATCCACACCGCCCACCAGCCGACCGAATCCGGACCAGAGGCATAGGTCGGCAGGCGTAGGCCCAACCCGACGTCGCGCATCTGGTCCTTTGGCGGGCGGGCGGTCGCCGTCCACAACCAATAGAGCACACAGACAATGGCAAAGGCACCGCAAACGATAGCTGGCGCATACATGTGGAATGTCGGAAAGATAAAGGCGCCGCCGGTGAACCCTGCCGCCCAGAGCGTGATCCAGGCCGGTCCGGTGACGCGCTGCACATACACCGGTTTTGCGTCGATAACCGAGGTCACGATGGTTTCGCGTTGATGATCCCGCGCATCTGGCAGGTAGTAGCGGCCCGCATCCATACGCTCGACGATCTTGTCCTGCTCCCACAACGGATATCGCGAGGTGACATGCGGGATCGACCGCACACCCCAGGCCTCGTCGGGGACGTCATGGCTGAACTCCAGTGTACCCGCCCCCCACGGGTTTCGCGGAATTTGTGGCTGGTTTTTCTTTGATCGCAGCAGGTCATAGACGAACACCGCAAACCCCGCAGCGATGACAAAGGCCCCAACGGTAGAGATCATGTTCAACGTGCCCCAGCCCGCGCTTTCGGGATAGGTAAAGATGCGGCGTGGCATCCCCCGCAACCCGGTCAGGTGCATCGGCAAGAAGGTGACATTGAACCCGGTAAAGATCAGCCAAAATGCCCAACGACCCAGCGTTTCGGACAGCAATTTCTTGCGGAAGAACGGGTAGAAATAATAGACGCCCGCGATCACCGGAAACACCATGCCGCCAAACAGCGTGTAATGCAGATGCGCGACAATGAAATAGGTGTCGTGTACTTGCCAGTTAAACGGCACGATGGCCAGCATGACCCCGGTCAATCCGCCCGCCACAAAGATCGCCAGCGCGCCCGCAATCCACAGCATCGGCAGCGACATCTTTACCCGCCCCACCATCAGTGTCGCCACAAAGGCGAACAACTGAATGCCCGTAGGAATGACCACCGCCTCGCTGGCAGCGGAAAAGAACCCCAATGACAACTGCGGCAAGCCGGTGGTGAACATGTGGTGTACCCACAGCCCAAACGACAAGAAGCCGGTGCCGACCGCGCTGAGCACGATCCAAGAATACCCCACAATCGGCCGCTGCGCGACGGTGGGCACGATCATCGCGGCAATAGCGATCGAAGGCAGGAAGACGATGTAGACCTCTGGATGGCCAAAGATCCAGAACAGGTGCTGCCACAACACCGGGTCGCCGCCACGAGTCGGATCAAAGAATGGCCAGTCAAAGCTGCGCTCAAGCTCGAACAGGAAATCACCTGCGATCAGCGGCGGAAAGGCGAACAGGATCATCCCGCCAACCACCATCACATACCACGCATACAGCGGCATGATGTTGACGCGCATTCCCGGCGGACGACATTTGAGCGAGCCGACGATCAGTTCGACCGCCGCGGCAATGCTGGCGACCTCGATGAAGGACAGGCCCAGCAACCAGACATCCGGCCCAATGCCCTCTTCCTTTGTAGCCAGGGGCGGATACATGAACCAACCCGCCTTTGGCCCGGCGTCAAAGATCAGCGAGCCCAGGACAAAGCACCCTCCGATCAGAAAACACCAGTAGCCAAAGGCCGAGAGGCGCGGAAACGGCATATCCCGCGCGCCGCAAAAGGCCGGCAGCAGTAGGATCGAAATGGCCTCGAACATCGGGACGGCGAACAGGAACATCATCGCCGAGCCATGCATGGTAAAGAACTGGTTGAACCGGTCGGCATCAAGGAACGTGTTGTCCGGAAACGCCAGTTGCACCCGTATTGCCAGCGCCAGCAACCCGGCGATCAACATGAAGGCAAAGGCCGTCAAGCAATACCAGACGCCGACCTCGGTGTTGTTCACCGCCGAAAAGTAGCGCCAGCCTTCAGGCGTCTTCCATGCCGCCCGCAATTCGGCTTTGCCACGTTCTTGTTCTTCTTGGCTGACGGGTACTGCCAGCATCTCTTCGGTCGGAGGATAGGGGCCTGTGGCGACGGGCAAGTGTTCACGTTCGTTCATGTCAGCCCCTTCAGATAGGTCACGAGCGCGGCTAGGTCGGCGGGAGAGAGGTAATCATAGGTCGGCATGGCCACCTCGGGTTTGATGTCTTCGGCATGACCCAGCCACCGGGCGAAATCTTCTGGCGTGGTGCCCAGTGTTCCTGCGGCCAGCGATGCGCGGGTGCCGATGTGGGTCAAATCCGGCCCTACCTGCCCGATGGCGGCGGTGCCGCGTATCGCATGGCAGGCACCACACCCCTCTCGGGCAAAGACCCGCGCCCCCCGGATTGCCTGCGGCGTCGCCGGCGGCACAGCGTCGCCCGCCTCTGCCGCCAGCCAAACGGCAAAATCCTGCGGTGCCATCGCCACGGTTTCAAACGCCATCAACGCATGGGACGCTCCGCAGAATTCGGCGCATTGGCCGCGGTACACTCCTGGCCTTTCTGGTGCCAAAGACATGAAGGTCTCGCGCCCGGGGATCATGTCGGTCTTGCCCCCCAGAGCAGGCACCCAGAAGGAATGGATCACTTTCTTTGCGTTAAGGACCAGCCCGGTGCGCGCGCCGACCGGCAGCCGCAATTCGTTGGCCGATACGATCCGTTCACCGCCCGGCAATTCATACTCGACCCGCCACCACCACTGCTCGGCGGTGACATGTACGCGCATCCCGTCATCGGCGACGCGCTGCGCCCCCATCATCGGCAAGCTGTAGACCAGCAATCCGCTTAGCAAAAGCACCGGAAAAACGAGGCCGCCGCCGATAATCACCATCTCGGCGGTGCGGCGTGGCATTTCCTGCGGGCGGATACGGGTGGCATAGATGAACAGCGCGCCGACCATCAGCCACAGAACAATTGCGCCAATGAACATGACACGCGCCAAGTCATAAACCGACAACGCATCGATGCCTGCGGGGTCAAGAACGGATTGTCGCCCCGCGCAGGACGACAACAGCAATACGCCTGCCAGAATGGCCAAGGCCCGGTTCAACGGATTTCTGTATGCCATACCCATCAGGACATCATTGCACCAAATCGCTCATGCCGTCGCCGCCCGGTGGGGCTGTCTTATTTGATTTCATGTAGAACACGGTCCCCGCCCACAGTACTATTCCAATGGCGATCAGGATCCCTGCGATCAGATATTGCACCGGGTCGCGCCCCGTCCATGGACCAACAAAAAACGCGCAACTGGCCGCTCCCGCATAGGGCAGCCCCGCGGGGGCGGTGAAATGGTCATGCTCCACGCTGTCTTTGCGCAATACAAGCACCGCGACGTTGACCACAGCAAACACCGCAAGCAACAACAACGCCGTCGTGCCGCCCAACGCCGGCACCGCACCGACAAAGGTGACCAGGCCAGCGGCCAGCGCGGTGGTGAACAGGATGGCAATCCAGGGCGTTTGGCGTCCGGCCAGCACCACGCCAAACGCCTTTGGCAGCACTCTTTCCTCGGCCATGCCATACAGCAGCCGCGACGCCATGAGCATGTTGATCAACGCCGAGTTGGCAACGGCACACATAGTGATCACACCAAACACGCTGATCGGAAACCACGGCGCTCCAGCCTCGACAACCTTGAGCAGCGGAGTCGCGCCTTCGCTCAGTTTTTCCGCATCAACCAACGCGATCGCAGTAATCGACACTAGCAGATAGATGACACCGGTGATCAGCAACCCACCCAGCAAGACCTTGGGAAAGATCCGCGACGGATTCTTTGATTCCTCGGCCATGTTCACCGAATCCTCAAAACCCACCATTGCGAAAAATGCCAGCGTCGTCGCGGCAATGACCGGCCAGAACAGTCCTTTGTCACTCCCCTGGCTGAAATCGAAAGCGCGGCCGAATTCGCCTTGTCCACCCGCCAATGCCCAAGCGCCAATGAGGATGATGATGACAAGGCCGGTCAATTCAACGCAAGTGAAGGCGACGTTCATTTTGACGCTTTCACCGACGCCGCGCACGTTGACTGCGGCAATGAGTGCGATGAAGGTCAGACTGACCGCCGTTACGCCGAATGCCCCGGTTCCCATGCCAGTGCTTTCGCCGAAATTCTCGGCAAACGCGCGCGACGCGGTAGCGGCTGACGTGATCCCCGAGGACATGACTGCAAACGCAACGAGAAACGTGACGAAATGGATGCCAAACGCCTTGTGCGTGTACAGGGCTGCACCGGCCGCGCGTGGGTACTTGGTCACAAGTTCCAGATAGCTGCATGCCGTCACCGCAGCCAGCACAAAGGCCACGAGGAACGGCAACCAGACGATTCCACCGACTTCGTCGGCTACCTTTCCTGTCAGGGCATAGATACCAGTGCCAAGGACGTCGCCGACGATGAATAGGAGCAACAGACCCGGCCCCATGACTCGCTTGAGTTTGGTCTTTCCTCCCGCTTCAGCGCTTGAAGTTTCATCTGCCATGTCATGTGGCCCATTCGATTGCTGTGTTGTTTTACCAGCGAAAACCGTTTCTTGTTGAGAACACGAAAAACTGAAATTGGTTCCTTGGCAATTCGATCCATGCCTCGCTCTCCGGCGGACCTGTTTCGAAACGGACGCCCCTGTCGTGACCGGGGCACTGAAATATGTGATCGCGCCCACCAACGTGGACCGATACCGAAATGTCGTCCGGAAAAAAAACGGCGTCGCCGTTCGCCGTTTGTGAATTGGCAGGACAATCGGGCGCCACATTTGCACCCAGAACGGTACCGAGAACTGGCATGTGTCCGACCCTGTTGCGGAACTGGTGCCGCCGGCTGTGCGTTGCACGTTTGGAGGCACCCATGCTCAGTACACGCGCAAAATATCTGACCAAACCGATTTACAAATGGGCCAAGGCCGTATTACCCGCCCTGTCCCAAACCGAAAGCGAGGCCCTGACCGCAGGAGAGGTCTGGTGGGAAGCTGAGCTTTTCTCCGGCAACCCCGACTGGTCGAAATTGCATGCGGTCAAGGCGCCGAAGTTGGATCCCGAGGAACAGGCGTTTTTCGACGGTCCCTGTCGCACCTTGTGCGGGATGATTGATGACTGGCAAATCAACCAGCATGACGGCGATTTGCCGCCCGAGGTCTGGGAATTCCTGCGCGACAACAGATTCTTCGGCATGATCATCCCGAAATCCTACGGCGGGCTGGGCTTTTCCGCCTTTGCCCATTCGGAAATCGTACGTTTCATATCAACCCGGTCTGTCGCTGCCGCAGTGACGGTCATGGTCCCCAACTCTTTGGGGCCGGGCGAATTGCTGCATATGTTCGGCACAGATGCGCAAAAAGACCAATGGCTGCCGCGCCTTGCTGATGGCACAGAGTTGCCCGCCTTTGGGTTGACGAGCGCCGAGGCAGGGTCGGACGCGTCAGCAATGACCGACGAAGGCGTGGTCTGTCACGGACAATGGCAAGGACAGGAGGTGCTGGGGATACGGCTGAATTGGGCCAAACGCTATATCACGTTGTCGCCCGTCTGCACGGTGCTGGGATTGGCGTTCAAGTTGCGCGATCCGGATGGTTTGCTGGGGGACACCAAGGATATAGGCATTACCTGTGCGCTGGTCCCGACGCATCTTGACGGTGTCGAAACCGGTCGGCGCCATATCCCCTCCTCGACAATGTTCATGAACGGTCCGACCACCGGCACCGACGTATTCATCCCCATCGATCACATCATCGGCGGGCAGGATTACGCCGGTAAGGGCTGGATGATGTTGATGTCGGCGCTGGCCGCCGGTCGTGGGATCTCACTCCCGTCGATGGGCTGTGCGGCGATTGCGTTCAGCGCCCACACCACGGGGGCCTATGCCCGTATCCGCCAGCAGTTCAATCTGCCGATCGGAAAGTTCGGCGGTATTCAGGCCCGTTTGGGGCGGTTGGCGGCGGACGCCTATGCGATGGATGCCGCACGTCATCTGACCTGCGCCGGTCTGGACGAGGGCCGCGCGCTCTCGGTGATTTCCGCGATCATGAAGGCCCACGCGACCTTTCGTATGCGCGAGGCGGTCAATGACGCGATGGATGTGCATTCCGGCAAGGCCGTTATCGACGGTCCGTCGAACTACTTGCTGCCGCTGTACCGCGCGGTGCCCATCGGAATTACCGTCGAGGGCGCGAATATCGTAACCCGCAGCCTGATCATCTTCGGCCAGGGGTCGATCCGAGCCCACCCGCATATGCTGGATAATATGTTGGCTCTGCAAGAGGATGATCCCCAAAAGTCATTGGAGATGTTTGACACATCGCTGTGGGCGCATGTCGGCCACACCACAAGGACGATTTTCCGCGCCTGGGGTCGGGCGCTGACGGGCGGACGGTTCGCCCCTGCCCCGGATGCTGGTTCGGCAACCCCCATCTATCGTGAACTGTCGCGATGGTCTGCGGCCTATGCATTGACGGCGGATTTCTTGTTCCTCACCTTGGGCGGTGCCCTAAAACGCAAGGAAATGATCAGCGGTCGTATGGGCGATATCCTGTCTGAAATGTATATCCTGTCAGCGGCCCTGAAACGCTGGCAGGATGAAGGTCGCCAAGAGGCTGATCTGCCCTTGCTGAACTACGCAGCCGCGACCGCGTTTCAACGCATCCAGTCCGCGCTTGACGACGTGATCACCAACCTCCCCGCCCGCTGGGCCGCCTGGGTCTTGCGGTTTCTGACATGGTCCCGCCAGCGACGGCAGGGTCCGAATGATCGCTTGACGGTTGCCTGCAGTGAGTTGATTTACCAACCCTCCGCCACGCGAGACCGGATTGTCGGCGCTGTGTTCGAGGGCTGCAACCGCGACGGCGTCGGCACGCTCAACACATGCTATGCGACGGTGGTCAAGATGGCGCCGGTGATGAAACGACTACGCGAGGCAGGCAAAACCCCGCCAGAGGCGCTGGCAGAGGGGCTGATCGGCGAAAGCGAGAAAGCAGATATTGACAGAATGACCACGCTGGTCGCCGAAGTGATCGCCGTGGACGAATACTCGGCCGAGGAGCTGGCACGACTGTTTCCCGACGCCTCACCCGCAACAGACAACGGAAACGATCCCTCAACGCAGGAGGCCGCGGAATGACCGACAACAGCCAACAGCGCGTTTATCTGATTGACGGTGCACGCACCCCGTTTCTCAAGGCGCGCGGACGCCCCGGCCCCTTCACCCCCGTCGATCTGGCGGTGCAATGCGGTCGGCCGCTATTGGCGCGGCAACCCTATGATCGCGACCTGTTCGATCTGGTGATCCTTGGTTGCGTCAATGTCATCGCTGACGAAATGAACCCGGCCCGCGTGGCGGCGCTGCGTCTGGGCCTGCCAGAGAAAACTGTCGCCTTTACGGTGCAGATCAATTGCGGGTCAGGCATGCAAAGCATCGACACCGCTTACCGATATATTCGCTCCGGCGATCACCAGATGATCCTTGCGGGTGGAACAGAGGCGCTGAGCCACGCACCGCTGACCCTGCGCCAGTCGGCGGTCGAATGGTTCGGGCAAATGAACGCCGCCAAGGGGCCGCTGGAGCAGGCCAAGGCATTGGCCGGGCTGCGACCAGAATTCCTGAAGCCGGTGATCGGTCTGGAACGCGGTCTGACGGATCCGATCACCCGTCTGAACATGGGCCAGACTGCCGAGGTGCTGGCGCATCGGTTCGGCATCGACCGCAGAAGCGCTGATACCTACGCCATGCAAAGCCACCACCGCCTTGCCGCGGCCCAGGCCGATGGCTCGCTGGACGACGAAGTCATGCCCGCCTTTGACCGCGACGGCACGGTGTACTCTCAGGACGACGGCGTGCGGCCCGACAGCGATTTGGACGGACTGGCGAAACCGAAACCGGTTTTCGAAGCGCCGTTCGGCAAAGTCACTGCCGGGAACTCCAGCCAGATCACCGATGGCGCAAGTTGGTGCATCCTGGCCTCGGAACGGGCGGTGGCAGATCACGGCCTTACTCCGTTGGCTCAGATCGTCGACAGCGAATGGGCCGGTCTTGACCCGTCGATCATGGGTCTGGGTCCTGTGTTGGCTGCCACGCCTATGGCTCAGCGCAATGAGTTGGGCGTAGATGACGTCGACCTGTGGGAATTGAACGAAGCCTTTGCCGCGCAGGTTCTATCCTGTCTTGCGGCGTGGAAAGACGACGCGTTCTGTCAAGAAGTGTTGGGTCTGGACAGGGCGTTCGGCCAGATTGATCGCGACCGGTTGAATATCGATGGCGGGGCGATTTCGCTGGGCCACCCGGTCGGCACCAGCGGCAATCGGATCATCCTGCATCTGGCAAATGCCATGAAAAAACGCGGTGCCAAACGCGGCATCGCCACGGAATGCATCGGCGGCGGTCTTGGCGGTGCGATGTTGTTGGAGGCTGTGCAATGACGGGCGAAGTTCTGACATTTCTGGGCGAAACCAAGCTGGAATTGGGGGCTGCCGGAATTCCTGACGGCAACTGGCGGACAGGCCGCGATGCAAACGGCATCCTCTGGCTGGCGCTGGACAAGACCGGCACCGGAACCAACACCG
>TARA_R100000750_G_scaffold62932_1_pt1 | contig 8525 bp, 9 predicted proteins | sample TARA_R100000750 | Tara Oceans TARA_R100000750 (sample SAMEA2623327) | marine metagenome | biome: marine biome (ENVO:00000447); feature: mesopelagic zone (ENVO:00000213); material: "saline water (ENVO:00002010), including plankton (ENVO:xxxxxxxx)" | depth 375 m
AAAGGTGATGACCCCCGGAATGACGGGTTTCAGCCCCTCGGTAACGAAAGCCTGCAAGACGTGACTTTCGATTGGCAAACGCATCCCGGCAAGCGCCATAACCCGGCCCGAAGATCCTGCAACGGCGACGCCGACCTTCTTGCGCGCGCCGATGTACCCGCGCGATGTCTCCACACCGGCCATCTTGCCGTTCACGATCCGAAAGCCGGTAACTTCGCAATTCTGGATGATGTCAACGCCGCGGCGGTCCGCGCCGCGCGCATAGCCCCAAGCCACACCATCATGGCGCGCAGTCCCTGCACGTTCCTGCAGCAGCGCTCCCTTAATCGGGAACCGTGCATTGTCGAAATTCAGGAACGGCACCATTTGTTGCAGTTCGTCGCGATAGATCAAACGCCCGCCGGCGCCAGTAAAATGCATGGCATTCCCGCGCCGACGACTTGCATCGCGCTGACCATCAGTATGAAACAGATTAAGGATGGATCGCTGGCTGACCATAGAATTAAAGTTGGTTTCCTGCTCCAGATCCTCCCAGAGTTTCATGGAGAACTCATAAAACGGTTGGTTGCCGGGCAACAGATAGTTAGAACGGATGATCGTGGTGTTGCGCCCGATGTTGCCCGAACCGATCCAGCCCTTTTCCAGAACCGCAATACGCGCTTGGCCGAATTCCTTGGCCAGGTAGAACGCAGTCGCCAGCCCGTGCCCGCCACCACCGACAATGATGAAGTCATACTCTGACTGCGGATCGGCATTGCGCCATAGCTGGCCCCAGCCCCGGTGCCCTGTCAGAGCTTCTTTCACAACTTTGAATCCTGAGAACGTCATGCAGTTCGCTCCTATACTTGAGTCCAGGCTAACAATGCGGCGTAGTCGACGCTTCTTGAAAACAGACATATTATTTCGTAAAAAGGACGCCATTCAATAATTGGCCCCGGAGGGCACATATGCGCCGAATCGCGTTTCTTCTGATTGACGATTTTGCACTCTTGTCGACTGCGGCGGCGCTAGAGCCATTGCGCGCGGCAAATATGTTCGCGCCAACCTTAGCTTATGACATCACTATATTGTCTGCGGCCGGAACCGAGGCAAAATCATCCATCGGAGCGCGGTTTGATGCGCGCTATTACAAAGATGTAATCCCGCTTTACGATCTGGTTTTCGTTGTTGCCGGCGGCAATCCGGCGCGGATCACAGACCCTGCGCTATTCAGCTGGCTACGGCAGGCCGATCGCAACGGCGTCGCCTTGGGCGGCATTTCAGGCGGCGCGGTGGTGCTGGCGCGGGCCGGGCTGTTGGAGGGACGGCGTTTTACCGTTCACTGGCACCATTTTGAGGATCTGAAGAAGATAGCGGGCGACTGGGTGCTGGAACGACGGCTGTTTGTCATCGACCGCGACCGATATACTTGCGCGGGCGGGTCAGCCCCTTTGGACATGATTAATGCGATCATTGCCCGCGACCACGGCGCGGGCTTCGCGCAGCGGATTTCTGATTGGTTCATCCAGACAGAGGTTCGCGCGCCGCACGCGCCTCAGCGGACGTCAATCGCGGCGCGCTATGGCTTGCTGTCCGAACCCGTCGCTGCGGCGCTGGAATTGATGGAAAGCCATATCGCCGACCCGCTGGGACTGGAACAGATCGCGGACCTGTCTGGGATGTCGACGCGCCAGCTACAACGGCAGTTTGGCGATGTAATTGGGCGCTCGGTGATGGCAGAGTACCGCCGGATACGTCTAAATAAGGGACGCGAACTGCTGGCAGCCACACGCCTGCCAATGACCAGCATTGCCCAAATGACCGGATTTGCAACGCCCGCGCATTTCTCTGACAGTTTTAGACGGGCGTTTGGCGTGGCTCCGTCCCATATCCGCCAAACGTCAAACGGCCCGGCCTAGCAGGCCGGACCCGATCATCGAGGGACGAAGATTTTGCGAAACCTCTGGATCAGATATCCAGCGTGTTTTCCCGTTCCCAGTCAGAGAAGGACGAGGCGTAGGAATTCCATTCCTGCGTTTTCATTTTGATAAACGATTCAGCAAATTCCGTACCCATCATCGATTTCAATTCATCATCTTTGTCCAGCCCGCGCAGCGCATCCAAAAGATTCAGCGGCAGTTTTGGCGCGCCAGTGATGCTGTGACCTTCGGCATACATGTCAATGTCGTGGCGCCGACCAGGATCAGCCTTTGACTGTATTCCGGATAGACCGGAAGCGATGATAACCGCTTGTAAAAGATACGGGTTCACCGCGCCGTCAGGTAGCCGCAATTCAAACCGACCCGGTCCCGGAACACGCACCATATGAGTGCGGTTATTGCCTGTCCAAGTCACGGTATTCGGCGCCCATGTGGCCCCAGACATGGTGCGCGGCGCGTTGATGCGTTTATAGCTGTTAACCGTCGGATTGGTGATCGCGGCCAGTGCCTCGGCATGTTTCATGATCCCGCCAAGGAAGTAGCCGCCCTGTTGGGATAGCCCAACTTCGCCGATCTGACCGCCCGCATCCCCGGCAAAGGCATTGACCTTGCCGTCCAAATCCCAGACCGAGATATGAGCGTGGCAGCCATTGCCGGTCAGCCCTTCGATCGGCTTGGGCATAAAGGTGGCGCGCAGCCCGTGTTTTTCGGCAACCGATTTGACCATGAACTTGAAAAAACTGTGCCGATCCGCAGTGACCAACGCATCGTCGAAATCCCAGTTCATTTCAAACTGGCCGTTAGCGTCTTCGTGGTCGTTTTGGTACGGGCCCCAGCCTAAATCCAGCATATAGTCGCAGACTTCGGAAATCACGTCGTAGCGCCGCATCACGGCCTGCTGATCATAGCAGGGTTTCTCGGCGGTGTCGGCGGCATCGGAAATTTCAGTGCCTTCGGGGGTCAGCAGGAAGAATTCTGCTTCAATACCGGTTTTGACGCGCAAACCGGCCTCGGCCGCTTCGGCGACCAGCTTGCGCAACACGTTGCGCGGAGCCTGCGCCACATCCTTACCTTCCATCACGCAGTTGCCTGCAACCCATGCGACCTCGGGCTTCCATGGAAGTTGAATGACAGTCGACGGGTCCGGTACGGCCAGCATATCGGGATGCGCCGGCGTCATGTCCAGCCAAGTGGCGAACCCGGCAAAACCGGCACCGTTTTCCTGCATGTCTGCAATGGCCTGCGCCGGGACCAGCTTGGCCCGCTGACCGCCAAAAAGGTCGGTGAAGGATATCATGAAATACTTGACGCCTTTTTCGGCGGCAAACGCTGCGAGATCGGTCATTTTTATTGGTCCCTGTTGTTTCTATCTGGTCTCGGTCCGACAACGCGGTCCGACCGAAACGGGGAATGGCTCCGAACATCCCCACGCCCAAGGCACGGGGATGCGCATTTTTAGAAACCGGGTTTGCCCGGATACCAATTTGTGCCCGCCAACGGGATCTGCGCCATGGCTGCTGCCTCCATGGTAAGTGCGCACAAATCCTCGGGTTCCAGATTGTGCACGTGGCTCTTGCCGCAAGCGCGCGCCAGCGTTTGGCATTCCAGCGTCATTACGTTCAGGTAATTTCGAAGACGCCGTCCGGCCTCGACCGGATCCAGTCGCGCAGCCAGATCGGGATCTTGGGTGGTAATACCAGCGGGGTCGCGGCCCTCATGCCAGTCATCATAGGCGCCAGCGGTTGTGCCCAGTTTCTGATACTCGGATTCCCATTTCGGGTCATTGTCACCCAACGCGATCAGCGCCGCAGTGCCGATCGCCACTGCATCCGCGCCAAGCGCCAAAGCTTTGGCCACATCGGCACCGTTGCGGATTCCGCCCGAAACAACCAGTTGCACTTCGCGGTGCATGCCCAGATCCTGAAGCGCTTGTACCGCGGGGCGAATACAAGCCAACGTCGGCTGCCCGGCGTTTTCGATGAACACATCCTGCGTTGCGGCAGTCCCGCCCTGCATCCCGTCCAACACAATGACGTCAGCGCCAGCTTTCACCGCCAAGGCCGTGTCGTAGTAGGGGCGCGCCCCGCCAATCTTGACATAGATCGGTTTTTCCCAGCCGGTGATTTCGCGGATTTCAAGGATTTTGATTTCCAGATCGTCCGGGCCAGTCCAGTCGGGATGCCGACAAGCCGAGCGCTGATCGATACCTTGGGGCAGCTTACGCATAGCGGCAACGCGCTCGGTAATTTTCTGGCCCAGCAACATGCCGCCCCCGCCGGGTTTTGCCCCTTGCCCGACCACGATTTCAATCGCATCGGCGCGGCGTAGATCGTCAGGGTTCATCCCATAGCGACTGGGAAGGTACTGATAGACCAGTTGTTCGGAATGGCCGCGTTCTTCTTCGGTCATGCCTCCATCACCGGTGGTGGTCGACGTTCCTACCATGGTAGCGCCGCGACCCAAGGCCTCTTTGGCATTGCCGGACAGGGCGCCAAAAGACATCCCTGCAATGGTGATCGGGGTCTTAAGTTTGATTGGTTTCTTGGCAAATCGGGTGCCGAGTGTGACGGTAGTGTCGCATTTCTCGCGGTACCCTTCCAGGGGATAACGGCTGATCGAAGCGCCGAGGAACAACAAGTCGTCAAAGTGCGGAACCTTGCGTTTTGCGCCGCCACCACGAATGTCATAGATGCCGGTGGCCGCCGCGCGGCGGATTTCTGAGTTCACCGAATTGGAGAACGTCCAGGACTGGCGCGGGTCTGTTGGGGGAGTTTTTTCCATGTTTCAATACTCGCCAGCGTGATCAATGTTGAAATTATAAAGTTTGCGGGCCGACCCATAGCGCGTGAATTGCTCGGGCTTGGCATTTGCTCCGGCGCGTTCCAGCAGGTCGCGCAGGGTCTCGATATGTTCGGGACGCATTTCCTTGGCGATACAATCCGTCCCCAAAGACTTCACCGAACCACGCACATATATATGCGCCTCGTAGAGCGAGTCCCCAAGCGCATCACCGGCATCGCCCAGAACCACGAGATTACCTGTTTGCGCCATAAAGGCGGACATATGGCCGATATTTCCATGCACCACGATGTCGATCCCCTTCATGGAAATCCCGCAGCGCGACGAGGCATTGCCCTTGATGTTGAGTAACCCACCATTGCCGGTGGCCCCTGCGTATTGACTGGCATTGCCTTCAATTGTGACCGCACCGGACATCATATTTTCAGCCACACCCGGCCCTGCAGAACCTTCGACAGTGATCGTCGCCTGCTTGTTCATGCCGGCGCAGTAATAACCGGTAGATCCCTTAACGGTGACGTGCAACGGCCCGTCCAGGCCCACTGCCAAAGCGTGACTGCCGCGTGGATTTTCAATTATATAGTCGGCGTTCGCCTGTTCTTTGGCTGCCGTCTGCAGGGTGACGTTCACCTCTCGCAGGTCGATCTGTGTCATATCCAATTTAGTCATGCTCAACGCTCCCAGAAGTAAACGGTTGCGGGCTCGGGTTCCCAGATTCGCGCGGTTTCGATTCCGGGCAGATCAGCAAAAGCGCGATATTCGGAAGCGAAGGCGACGTAATCGTCGGTTTCCGCCATTACCGCAGGTTTGCACGCAACCGGATCACGCACGACGCCAAAGCCGTTTTTCGTGCCCATGACGAATGTGAAGAACCCGTCAAGATCCGTCAGCGTTCCTTCCAAGGCCTCGCCCAACGTCGCGCCTTCACCGATGCGCCACGATATATAGGCGGCGCCCACTTCGGTGTCGTTCTCGGTGCGGGTAAATACGCCCTGCTTGGCCAGTTTGCGGCGCATCTGGTTGTGGTTGGACAGCGATCCGTTGTGCACGAGGCACTGGTCGACAGCAGTGGAAAACGGATGAGCCCCCAGCGTCGTCACAGCGGACTCGGTGGCCATACGCGTGTGTCCAATGCCATGGCTGCCGCCCATGTCGCGGATCCGGAATTGGGCTGCCACGTCCTTGGGAAGACCAACCTCTTTATATATTTCCATAGCTTCGCCTGAGGCCATAATTCTCAGGTCGCGCGCTTCCAGAAAGGAAATCGCGTCAGATTCACATTCCTTGGGCAGGTTAAAAACCGCATGAGTGTAGACAACCTTCATGGTCGCCGTAACATTCAGTGCCTCCGACAGTGCCACGTCCAAGCCGACGAAAGCGCCCGGATCTTCGGACTGAACGGTTATTTTTATACCCGCAGCGTCGTCACCATAAATCGCGATCCCGGCGCTATCAGGCCCACGATCAGTCATGGTGATCAGCATATCCGTTAGCATGTCTCCCAGACTTGGATGTAACTCATCCTGTTTTAGGAACAATCCAACAATGCCACACATGAGACATCTCCATTCTAAACTCGTCCCAACAGGACTTGAGCCTTCTTACAGGTAAATAATCTTTCTCGTAAAGAAATATTATTTACCTGCAGGAGATAATGGCTGGAAATGCCTAGAGATTCATCGATTGGCCTATAGCTCAGGCTTTTTGTGGATAGGTTATGATCGAAAGATAGCGCGAAGGCAGTTCGATGAGCTCTTCCGGCCCATGCGGTGCGTCGGAGTCAAACAACAATGAGTCGCCCGGCTCTAGCCGGTACAACTGGTCGCTGTGCCGATAATCCAGAACACCGTCGATCATGTAGAGATATTCCATCCCCTCGTGTTGGAAAGTTGGAAACCGGTCACTCATGTCGGTCAGGGTGATAAGGTAAGGCTCCATCACAACGCCGGTGTTATTTGATCCAATGTCACCCAAGAGGCTGTATTGATGCCCAGCACGCGTGCCGACGCGGTTAGTCTCGATCCCCTCACCCGCCTTGACGTGCATACAACCACGCCGTTCTTCATAGCCGGAAAATAGTTGAACCAACGGAACCCGCAGCGCATTTGCCAATGACTGGATTGTGGTCAACGATGGCGAGATCACCCCGTTTTCGATTTTTGACAACATCCCCATCGACAAACCTGCCTGTCCAGCCAGCTCTGCCCCGGTTAGCCGCTGCCGATGACGCAACTCCCGAACCGCGCGTCCGATCGCAACTTCGAGATTTTTTTCCCTTCCTTCCCTCACCGCGTGAGGGTTCTGGAGCAGATCTAGGTTTTCGGATTTCTTCAATTTTCCTCCTCTGGCCGTCCCGGCGGCCTATCAATTTGTTTCGCGACACGCCCGAGAATGGGTTTGGCAAAGGTGGCCTTCCAATTTTGACCAGTCTCCCGTGTATCTAAGCTATTTCATTGGCATTCTTAATGCGCCGCGGCAGTAAAATTCATGTTTGGTTTATCATATGCCTCCCCTAGCGTCAGCAACCTATGTGTTGGGGGAAAGCGGGATCATGCTGCTGTAGGTTTTACGCGCCCTTTTGAACATCTGCTGGGCCGCCTGTGGTGTTAGTCGCCACCGGCAAAGCGCCTATGAAGGGCATAAAGACGACCCAACCACCTTGCTTTTTCTTTCGTATCGCGCTTGCGGTCGAGGACCTTCCCGAGATCAGCCACGACTTTAAACAAATCGTCGATATCGGCCACCACACGCCTTTCAAGTTTGGCATAGGGCGCTATCCGTCATACGTTATGACACGCACATTCTGCACGGCCTATACCACTGCGGGCGTAAGGGCGCACGCTCGCCGTAATACTCTTCTTCGCGCTGATAATAGAAGGCGATGGTAAGCTGAAGTAGGTCAGAATTACAGGAGCTGCGTAAATCTGGTCGGCTCGGGAAAGCAGAAGAACCGTAGCCGCCCGATTGTCACCGCGGATCAGTGCGACGGCGTCCATTGCCACGGAAGCAGCTCGTTGATCCGGTTGATCTTCCGATCATGGATACGGTCGAGGATATCGGCCAGCCAGGCTTGTGGATCGAGGCCATTCATCTTGGCCGTTTCGATGAGGGTCATCGCTCTGGCCAGCGTCTCGCCACCGCTATCGGATCCCGCGAAGAGCCAGTTCTTCCGACCGATGCCGATCGGGCGCATGGCGCGCTCGGCCGGGTTGTTGTCGATGCCGACGCGGCCGTCTTGGAGGAAAAGCTCGAAGGATGGCCAACGGCTGAGTACGTAGCGGAAGGCCTTGGCGAGATCGCTCTTGCCCGGAATGCGCAACAGCTGGGCCTCGGCCCAGGCCTAGAAGGCATCAACCATGGGGCGTGAGTGCGCCTGACGCGCGGCCTGTCGCAGCTTGGCATCGTAGAGCTTGCCGATCCGGTCGAGGGCCTCCAGCGCGATCTCGGACTTCGCGATTTCCCTGACATCATGGAAGTCGTGACGCAAATGCGCCCAGCACGCGGCCTCGCGGAACTGACTGCTGCCGTCCGCGCGCGTTGCGTAGAGCGGATTGAAGCCGGCATAGGCATCTGCCTGGAGGATGCCTCCGCTGTCTCGCAGATGGCGCTGAGGATACTCCCCCTTCCGAACCGGGGAGAAGCGGTAGACGACGCCGGAGGGCGCCGTGCCGGCCCAAGGCCTCTGGTCCGAGACATAGGCCCAGACCCGCCGTTGCTTAACCCCTTTGCCCAGACCACGGTCGCGGCGTGATCGGTCTAGGACGCGGATCGGAGTGTCGTCTGCATGGAGGATCGGCGCGACCATCA
>TARA_R100000750_G_scaffold8150_2_pt1 | contig 8491 bp, 16 predicted proteins | sample TARA_R100000750 | Tara Oceans TARA_R100000750 (sample SAMEA2623327) | marine metagenome | biome: marine biome (ENVO:00000447); feature: mesopelagic zone (ENVO:00000213); material: "saline water (ENVO:00002010), including plankton (ENVO:xxxxxxxx)" | depth 375 m
GAAACTATCAAACTTTGCTAAACACATATGTACAGCCTATGTTACTTTGGTTTGCACAAGCTGAGTATATTCCGTTTGCTGCTTACTCTATAAAAAACGGAGGAGTATTTAAAGGCTCATCAGAGAACGCAGAAACAGTAGTAAAAGAAGAAGTAGATTATCTAGCTAGTAAAGCAAGAGACAAAGCAGAATATTACACTCAAAGGTTTTTAGATTACATCAATAATAATAGTAATTTATTTCCTGAGTATAATGATAATTCAGGTGGTGATGTATATCCTGATTCAGATGCACTATTTAATGGATGGGTATTGTGATATACAAACCAAAAGAAAAAAATATAATTAAACTAAAAAAGTATTTAAATGGCAAATACAATCGATTGGGGAATAAGTTATTCGTACAGTTATTGGGGAAACGGACAAAATGATAATAGTTGGGGAGATGACTACTATGTAGCGTATCTTACTTCTGATTTAAGGAGACATTCAATAACATACGAAAACAACGGAGAAACAGTAAAACTTTTAGAAGAACTATAATGAATCATCCTTTATTACAAAAAGCAAGTATAGTATATTCACCTACAGCGAATTTTCAAAACTTAGGAGCTGGTGTACCAGCGCCACCACAACCAGCCTGCATTAAACCAGCTCGTTCTCTAGGTAACGATGTAGTTATTAATGGTGGCTTTGATGCCGACAGCAACTGGACTAAAGGCGATGGTTGGAGTATTAGTAATGGTGTTGCAAGTTGTGATGGCACACAAAGTAGTTTTTCGTTTTTATTTCAAAGTGGTGGAAATTATAAAGTTGGACAATTTTATGAAATAACTTATACAGTTACTTCTTTTACTGCTGGGCGAATTACAGTAGGTTTTGGTGATTCAAGTAATATTAGCGACTTAGCAAGTCAGCACTCAGGAACTCCTAGAACAACAGCAGGTACTTTTACTCAAATAATTGAAATAAATCGTCTGTCAGGAGATGCTGATGCTGTTTTTTTTGTAGTTAATCCAGGTGGTAAAAACCCAGGCTTTGTTGGCTCAATAGACAATGTAATTGTAAAAAAAGTAACAATGGCTCAATTTGATTTTCAAAGAAATACAACTGCAACTATAGTAAACGAAAGTGGGCTAATAGAAACAGTAGCTATCCACATCCCAAGAATAGATTATTTAAGTGGAGTAGGAGTATATCTTCACGAGCCAACATCGACAAATACAGCTACCTATTCAAATGATTTTACACAAGGAGATATATTTGATGGTAGCAGTAATCCATTTCTAAATCAATGTGTATTAACAGCTAATAGTATTACTGCTCCTGATGGTACTAACAATGGATGGAAACTTACCGATAGTGATGATGGTGGTAGTGGGATTTCTCGTCTACAATATAGTAACACAATTGTAACAAGTGGTGATTCTAATACTTTTTCTATATTTTTAAAAAAAGGCTCTACAGACTTTGCTTATATACGAACAGTTAATTATGATACTTCAGCTAATGGGGATACTTTCTTTAATCTTAATACAGGATCTATTTCATTAGCTAGTGCAAATCATTCTGATGTAAAAATGGAAAATTATGGTAATGGATGGTATAGATGCACAATATCTATTAGAACAACAACAGATGTAAGTGGTAGGTTTGATATTGGTATAGCAACTTCAAGTGGTATTACCAGTATTACAAGAGATGGCACTAATTTTATATATATGTTTGGTGTACAAGCTGAAGCCAATGGTGATACAGATATTGACAGCTTTTTAACATCGTATATACCTACTAATGGTGCAACTACAACCAGGCTTGGTGATTCTATGAGTAATGCAGGTAATACTGATTTAATTAATTCTACAGAGGGTGTTTTTTATGTCAATCTCGCAGGATTAGCTAGAAAATTTAAATCAACAAGAAGAATTGCTTTATGTGGTAATTCAAGTAATGAAATCAGAGTAGATTTTGGCAATTCAGAAGATAGAGTTACATTAAGAGTAAGAGCAAATGGTAATAATGTAGCGACAACTACACAGACAGTAACTGACATTTCTCAATTTCACAAATACGCTATACAATGGAAAGAAAACGATTTTAAATTTTATATTGATGGTGTACAAGTTGCAACTGATACAATAGGTGCTACATATACTGCAAACACATTAGATAGAGTAAACCTAGCTACTAGTACTGGCTCTAGCAAGATGGAGGGAAAGATAAAATGTATAGCTGTTTTTAAACAAACATTAACAGATGCAGAATTAGTAACATTAACAAGTTAGATATGAAATATAATTTTAAAGATAGAGATGAAATGGTGGCTATGTATAATAGCATAAAAACACCACATTCACACAATATAGTTTTAGATGGTAATTCTATAATTGTTGAATGGGATGGCAAAGAGCCAGAATCTTGGAAAGAATACAAAGCAAAAAAGAAAAATGATAAAAGTAAGTAAATACGAATTTGATTCAGAAAGTCAAGCTGATAGTAAAATAGATGCTTTACCTGAAAATCATAATCACGCTATTGTAAAGCTAGGCAACATAAAGCTAGAACAAGGCGAGTATGATGATGAGGGTAACGAAACAAAATCACCTATTTACTCTACTAAATATCACATTGACGTTCTTTGGAATGGAAGCGAAATACAAGAAATAGATGAAGAAGAAAACATAAGTTATGATCACCCTTACGGATGGAAAACTTACGCTATTGAAATAGATGGTGAGGGTGTACATTCTTTTATGGGTGTATCATATCAAGAAAATAAAATGTAATGCAAGAATTAAATACAGAATCAAAATTTAGTTTATCAATAAAAGAAATAGTAGGTGTAGTAATCGGTTTATCTACAGTATTTGGGGTGTACTTTACCCTAGCTTCTAGTGTAACCAACAACACAGAGAATATTGAAAGTTTAGAATCTAACACAGTAAACCCTATTGAGTTTCAATATAAGGACGAATTAGTAAGAAGCACAATAAAAAGAATAGAGGAAAAACAAGAAACTATGAATGAGGATGTAAACGAAATAAAACAACAACTTAACAAAATTGACGAGAGACTCTATCAAATTAGTAAAAACAGATGAGACTATGTGTAATAATTGCCTACTTAGTGACTTTTGTGAGTTTTGCCCAATCGGACATTAATATTGTTCAGTATAGTGCAGAGTTTGTAAAATCAAATGAAATATCCTTAAAGGCTTTTAGATACGATACAAAAACATTGTATATGTCTAAAGCACAAGATGAATTCAAGAAACTTAATATTAAGTATCTTCCTACTATTGTATTGTTCTATAATGGTGAGGAAGTATATAGAATAGAGTCAGGTATTAGCTTAAAGCTACCTGAAAACTCAATAGAATTAATAGAAAACCAAATAGAAGAAATAATAGAAAGCAAATTTTAATTATGAAAAAAATTTTTACATTTATAATGTTACTAATGTTTGTAAGTACAACAGCACAAGTAATTACACAAGAAAGATTAAAACGTAAAAATACATTCTTAAAAAGCATATACAAAGAGTTATTTAAGTATAGTACAATTTATGTTGCAGGAGACATTAAAAACCCTAAAGAAAACCCTAAAGATTATTTTGTAAGAACTAACCCAAGTGGTAATTTATATGAGCCTCCTGTAGTTGTTGATGGTACTGATTATTATGACTTTGATTATAGATATGGTTTTGGTATTCGTAAGTTAGCAAGATTTGACTACGAAATCAAAGGGAAACATTACTACGATGGCACAGAAAACAATATTGGACTATCAGCACCTAATTCTCCTGTAAATGGCTTAGAGTACACCTTTCACTACGAAAAAGAAAGAGCAAGAGACGAAGTGTACATAAACCACAGGTACTTCATAAAACATAGTGGTAAGTATCATATGGTAAAATTAGAAAGTAGAGAGCAAGGCAAAATAGATTTTAACTATCAATCAGCAGAGGTAAGAGCTAAACTACCAATAGGTAAAAAGTTTTCAATTAGTGCAGGTGCTATTTATCGTACTCATCAACGCCCTTATGGGTATAATCCTATCGAGATATGGCTAAACGAAATAGATGACAATGGTTACCCTGTGAATTATTGGTATCAGCTTGGTTACAATTATGGTTTTACAGATCAGTGGGTTACAATAGATATTGACGGAGAGCAAGTTTATGATTATTATTGGTATGATCCACAAGGTAACGTAGTAGCACTATCAGATTTACAATTTAGGGATACTGTATTTGAATCTTTAATAAACAGATACAATAACGAAGTATGGGATGAGTTAGATGTTTTTGGTGTAGTATCTCCTATTGTAGGTTTTGATTTTTATCATTATAAGAGAAACTTTTGGCTACACGCATACGCTTCATACTTACTTCCGTATCACAAATACGTTAAAGGAGATGTAGACTTTAGTTACCTCAACAGAAACAACTGGGGTTTAGGTGGTTTAAGACAAGACTCACAACACGAGCAATGGGAAGATTATCAAGCTGGTATTAGCTTTGGTTGGAAACTATCTAAAAGTGTTGGTGTATTTGTAGAGGGTGAATATACTAAGTTTTGGGACTCAGAGATATATAATTCAAGTGTAGGTTTAAATTTTAGATTATGAGAATAAGTAAACATATTTCTTACAAGGAAGCAGTACATAGTGCTACAGCAAAGCGTAGAGGCATAGAGAACGTTCCTAACGAAGAACAATTAGATAATATGTACAAAGTAGCAGAGTTTATATTCGAGCCTCTTAGATTGTATGTAGGTGGTGCTATAAAGATTACATCTTTTTTTAGAAGTCCTGATTTAAACACAGCAATAGGTGGAAGTAAAAAATCACAACATTGTAAAGGACAAGCTATAGACGTAGATGATGTGTTTGGGCATAAAACAAATTTTGAGATGTTCCAATACATAAGAGAGAATTTAGACTTTGATCAGTTAATATATGAATTTGGTACAAATGACAATCCTGATTGGGTGCATTGTTCTTATGTATCAAAAAAAGAAAATCGTAACAGAGTTCTAAGAGCTATAAGAGAAAACGGAAAAACAAAATACGAATTATTATAATGGACTTTTCTATAATACTTCTTTTACCCAATGGATTAAATTTAGGTTTCAATTTTTTTCCACCAGACGAAGAACACCAATACGAAGAAGTCAATGTATATTTATTAATCGTTCAGCTTAAATGGAGATTTTATTATGAGTAAGAAATTTAAAGACACAAAAGTAGGACAAGTATTACTTGGTGCTGCAAGTATGTTAAACCCTACGCTAGGAAGCGTTTTAAAGGGTGTTACAAGTCCACAAGAAGCTATTGCAGAGATTACTAAATCAGATGCACCACAAGAGGATAAAATCAAACTACAACAACTAATATACGATCAACAAAACAAAGAGATACAAGCTATAACTTCACGATGGAAAGCAGATAGTATGTCTGATTCTTGGTTAAGTAAAAACGTACGTCCTTTAGTTTTAGTGTGGTGTATATGTATATTTTCTTTAGCAGGTATCTTAGATAGTATAGAAAGCGTACCTTTTCACATAAATGATACTTGGAATGACACTTTTGAGAAAGTTATGATGGCTGTAGTGTTAGCTTACTTTGGTGGGAGAACTACAGAAAAAGCTACAAGTTTATTTAAGAAATAGCGTAATACGTAATACAATACGTAACTATAATACGTATATGTTGTTTAAGAGAGTAATACGTAACTATAATACGTTATATAAGCGAAGTTATACTTTTTTTTTGTAAATTTCAAGTATGCCTCGCAAATCTTCACGAAAAAACTTAATTAAACGTCTTGACAAGATATTTAGCGAATACATAAGACTAAAACACGCTGACAAAAATGGCATAGTAAAATGCTATACTTGTTCAAAGAAAGCATATTGGAAAGGAGAGGGTATGCAAAATGGGCATTTTATCAGCCGTGCTAGTAGAATATTGAGATGGCGAGAGGACAACTGTAGGGTACAGTGTTATCAGTGCAATTGTATGAGATATGGGCAGTCTTTTATATTCGGCTGCAATCTTAATAAAGAGTATGGTTATAATAAAGCAGAGGAACTTTTAACAGAAAGCAAAAAAATCATAAAACAATCAGATGAAGATTTGTTAGATTTAATAAATTCTTATCAAGAAAAAGTAGAAACTCTAAAAAAAACTTATTAACAATAGTTTACTTTCCAAAAATAATTTATAACTTTAAGTAAAATTAAATTATGGAAAGTCCAAAAGATCAGCTTATAGAACTATACTATCAAAGAGTAATAGCTATGACTGAAAAAATTAATCAATTACAAAATCAATTAAATTATGAAAAAGGGAAAAATAACCCATATCAGTCCTAGAGGCGAATATACAAACGCATCTGGTACTTTTAACAAATACCAAGTCAGGTTTGACGATGGTAATGAGTTTCAATTCTTGGCAAAAGGCGAGTTTAAGAAAACTATAGGAACTGAAGTTTTTTACACTATAACTAGTGAACAATATAAGACTGCTAGACTAGAGTATAAACCTCAAGCGAGTACACCACCTAATAAAGATCAGTTAATTATTAGGCAATCAATGGTTAAAGCAGCTTGTGATTTTAACGCTAATCGTCCTCAATCAGATGCACACACTGTACTTGCAGATGCACAATTATTTATAGACTTTATAAACAAATAGATATGGCAATAAGCAACGAAATATTTGAAAGCTATAGAATACAAGAAAGGGCGCAAGAACAATTAAAGGCGATAGAACTTCTTGTAAAACAAGGATATATAATTATAGATTTAGAAAATCAAATTATAGATAGGGATGGTATCAGAAGTTTAAGATACGATCGAACACCAAAAAGTATATATTTAAAAACTAATAATAAATAAAATGAAAGTAAAAGGTAATATAGTAAAAATAGGAAAGATACAAGACATAAGCTCCAAGTTTAGAAAAAGAGAGCTTGTAATAAAAACATCAGAACAATATCCTCAACATATCTCAATAGAGTTTGTACAAGACAAAGCAGGGTTACTAGATGCAAATTTTTGCACACAAGGTGCTTTAGTAGATGTCTCAATTAACTTAAAAGGTAGAGAATGGAAAAACCCTCAAGGAGATTATAAATACTTTAATTCAATACAAGGATGGAGAATACAAGAGGCAGTAGAGGAAGTAGCTGTGGAGGCTCAGTCTCCAGACAGAGAAGATGATTTACCATTTTAATTATTAGGGGGTTTCGTACCCCCTTTTTTTATGCTTATAAACTATTCAGAACATATAAACAAACTAAACGACTACCGAAAAGGCAAAGTCAAAGAAGCCTTAAAGCTAGGACACAAAGAGATAGATAGCTCATTCCGTTTCGTAGCTGGAAATATGAATTTTATTTTAGGGCATAACAATGTGGGAAAGACACACTTTACGTTTTATCTTATGTTGCTTTACTCACTAAAACACAATATTAGATGGTTAGTATTTTCTTCAGAAAATGATGCAGTACAGCTCATAAAAAAATTAATTGAATTTATAGAGGGTAAACCCATAAACAAAATAGAAGAAAAAGACTACGAAGAATCTAAAGATTTTGTATATAATCATTTTAAGTTTGTAGACATTAACAGACAATACACTTATAAAGAACTCTTAAAGTTAGCTGAGAAAGTCAAGGATGCTTGGGATTATCAAGGTTTACTTATTGATCCGATAAACTCATTAAGAAAAGATTTAAAAAACACTAATGGATATGAGTACGGATATGAATGTTTAACTGATATAAGGCTTTTTTGTCGAAAATACAATATATCTACTTGGATATGCGCACACGCTGTTACCGAAAGCCTAAGGCGCAAACATCCTCCTAATCACGAATTTGGTGGACAAGTTCCACCTCCTAGTCTCGGAGATTCTGAAAATGGTGCGATGAACGGCAATCGTTCTGATGATTTTTTAATTGTACACAGGTATATCGCAAGTCCTGACGCTTGGATGTACACAAGGCTTTTTGTCGCTAAGGTAAAAGAAATTTCGCTAGGCTATAAACCGACAAATCACGAGCAACCAATACTATTCAAGTCTATTTTAAATAATGTTGGCTTTCAAGTAGGAGGAAAAAATTTAATAAAATATAGAACAAAGAAACAACTAACCATTGACAACACTAGAAAAAATAGCAAATAAACATTCTGACTGGTGTAGAATTGTTAAATCATTCGGTTGCGAGGGTAACAAGTGCGAGGACATTGTACAAGAGATGTATTTAAAAGTACACACTCTAATAAGTAATGGCACAGATATAAGCTATGGTGATGAGATAAACCATTTCTATATATACAGAATATTAAGATCGTTGTTTATAGATTTATGTCGCAAAGAAGCAAAGATTACAAAAGTAAACGTAGAATACTTAGAAAAGTTTGTAGAGGAAGAAGAAATAAAAGAATACAAAGACATAGAGGGTAAAATGAAAGAGCTAGATAG
>TARA_R100000750_G_scaffold55809_1_pt1 | contig 8312 bp, 7 predicted proteins | sample TARA_R100000750 | Tara Oceans TARA_R100000750 (sample SAMEA2623327) | marine metagenome | biome: marine biome (ENVO:00000447); feature: mesopelagic zone (ENVO:00000213); material: "saline water (ENVO:00002010), including plankton (ENVO:xxxxxxxx)" | depth 375 m
TGTAATCCAGCGACACGACGGCCGCGTCATGCCCCTCTTGCCACGTCGCCGTCCCCCCCAGCCAGAGCCCCACGGAATTGTCAAAACTGGCGCTGGCGACCTGCCCCGCATCGGACACGGCAAGCGCCATCACCGGACCGCCGTGCCCTTTGAGCGTAGTGAACTCTTGCGCCGCAATGGGCGATGCGCAGCACGCCAACACCGCAATCCACAGCGCGCGCATCATTCAGCCGGGGTTGACGCGCCCCCGTCCCTGGGCGCGGTTGTGTCTTTGGATTTGACCTCATCCAGCCAGATCGAGTGGTGTTGATGCGCCCATGCCTCATCCACCTCACCCGATCCCATGGCGTCATAAGCACCCTGCATCCCGATGGAGCCAATATAGATATGGGCGATGATGATCGCCATCAGACCAAAGGCGACAATGGCGTGCCAAAGCTGCGCAAGCTGCATTTCTTCCTGCGGGCTAAGATTGACGGGCAGCGCGCCATAGCCGATCCACTGCGGCAGGCCAGTGTCATTGACGATCGCAAATGTCTTGGCAAACAGGGGCAGTTCGAACGGAAACAACAGCGACAGACCGGACAACGAGATAGAGCCACCCAGCAGGATCACCGACCAAAAGATGATCTTTTGCCCGGCGTTAAATTTTTTGGCGGGGGGATGGTTCTTACCGATAATGCCGCCCGCCTGCGCAAACCAGGTGATGTCGGTGCGGTTGGGAATATTGTGCCAGACCCATAGGAAAAAGACGAGCACGAGGCCCAGCATGAAGGGCCAGGCCAGATTGTTGTGCACGAATTTCGCCCCGATCAGCAGGGTCGAATTCACCTCTTTCCCGAACAAAGGCAGGATCGCCCAACGCCCGAAAAGGGTCAGCAGTCCCGACAGGCCCAGCAGGACAAACGATCCGGCCAGCAACCAGTGTGAAAACCGCTCATAGAACTGAAACCGAGTGACCGTGCGACCGGTCATGGGTTCGTCGACCATCACCCTGCCGCGCAGCAGATAGAACAGGGCCAGCACGCCGATGGTGCCCAAGAGCAGCCAGCCACCGTAGGGGGCCAGCGTGTTCTTGCGGAATTGGAACCACGCCATGCCACCGTCCTGCACCAGTACCTTGGCCACATCGCCACCGGCAGAGACATTGAGATCCGCCGCATCATAGCGCAGCGCACGCCAGAAATCCGGGTCGGATGCGCCGCCGCGCGTGCCAAGCTCTCCGGGCAAACCGGGGGCAGCACCGGGCTGGCCGAATTCCTGACGGAACGTGTCGTCGATCTGTTCGCCGCGCTGGCGGGCAAGGATGTCCTCCAGCGTCTGTGCGCCGCCGGTCGCCTTGCGCGCCTCGGCCAGAACCGCCGGGTCGGCGCCCGGTGCCGCAGGCGGCTGCAAAAAGTAGGTCAGCGCGGCCAGGCCAAGCGCCAAAAGCATGAACCATCCGAAACCGCTGGAGCGTTTTGACATGACTGTCCTCGTAGAAACGTCACGCCCGAGATTCGGCGGCCGAAAAGGCTGCGCCGGAAACCCGAGGCGTCATGATAAACCGTGAAGAGAGGCCCGAAGAAACGGGCCTCTCTGTTTGATGACCAATGTAGGCGGGATCATCTCCCGCCCATGGGGTCAGCCGCCTTTTTGGTCGTAGGCGGTGCCCCAACCCCAAGCACCAGAGCCAAAGCCGCGCGACACGACGCGTTCGCGGTAAATGGAAGACACCACATCACCGTCTCCGGCAAGCAGAGCCTTGGTCGAACACATTTCGGCGCAGATCGGCAGTTTGCCCTCTGCAATCCGGTTGCGACCGTATTTCGCGAACTCAGCCGACGAATGCGTCTCTTCCGGGCCACCGGCGCAGAAGGTGCATTTATCCATCTTGCCACGCGACCCAAAGTTGCCCGCCTGCGGGAACTGCGGCGCGCCAAAGGGACACGCGTAAAAGCAGTAACCACACCCGATGCACAGGTCCTTGGAGTGCAGAACCACACCTTCGTCGGTCTGGTAAAAGCAATCTACCGGACAGACGGCCATACAGGGCGCGTCGGAACAGTGCATGCAAGCGACCGAGATGGACCGTTCACCCGGAGAACCGTCTTGAATCGTCACCACCCGACGGCGGTTGATCCCCCACGGCACTTCGTGCTCATTCTTGCAGGCAGTGACGCAGGCGTTGCATTCGATGCATCGTTCGGCGTCACAGAGAAATTTAGATCTAGCCATATCAGTTTCTCCTTACGCCACTGTGATCTTGCACAGGGTGGCCTTGGTTTCCTGCATCTGTGTGACCGAGTCGTAGCCATAGGTCTGGGCCACGTTGGTCGATTCACCCAAGACATACGGATCAGCGCCATCCGGGTATTTGGACCGCAGATCCTGACCCTGATAGTGACCGCCAAAGTGGAAGGGCATAAAGGCGACGCCTGCCCCAACCCGTTCGGTGACCATGGCCATAACCTTGACCTTGCCGCCTTCGGGGCCTTCGACCCAGACATCCGCGCCGTCCCGAACACCCAGATCGTTGGCATCGCGGGTGTTGATTTCGACGAACATGTCTTGCTGAAGCTCGGCCAACCATGGGTTCGACCGGGTCTCATCACCGCCGCCCTCATATTCGACCAAACGACCAGAGGTCAGGATGATCGGATAGTCTTGGCTGAAGTCCTGCTTCTGGATCGACGCATACATCGTCGGAACCCGCCAGAAGTGGCGATCTTCGTATGTTGCATAGTCGGGCAACAGGTCACGGCGGTTGGTATACAGCGGCTCACGGTGGATGGGCACCGGATCGGGGAAGGTCCAGACCACGGCACGCGCCTTCGCGTTGCCGAACGGCGCACAGCCATGGGCAATCGCGACCCTCTGGATGCCGCCCGTCAGGTCGGTTTTCCAGTTCACGCCACCGATTTTGTCCTGCCAATCCGACGGATAGGGCCCGGTCTGGGACTGTTCGCCCACTTCCTCGCCTTCTCCGGTCAGGTTCCCTTCGAGATCGCGGTAGCCTGCGACATACTCGATAGAACGGCGTTCCTCTTCGGTCAGATCACCATCCCAACCCAGATCAATCAGCATCTGCATGGTGAATTCAGGATAACCGTCCTGAATTTCCGACCCGACGGAATAGACGCCATCCGCCAGCAGATTGTCGCCATTCCGTTCAACGCCGAAACGCGCGCGGAAGGTCAGGCCACCTTCGGCCACTGGCAAGGACATGTCATATAGATTGGCTGTCCCCGGATGGTTCATTTCCGGCGTGCCCCAGCAAGGCCACGGCAGGCCGTAGAAATCGCCATCTGCCGGGCCGCCCACCGCGCGCAGCGTCGTCCGGTCGAACGTGTGCTGATTGGCCATGTGCAACTTGAGCCGTTCTGGCGACTGGCCGGTATAGCCCACGGTCCACATGCCCCGGTTAAACTCGCGTGTCAGATCCTCGATGTTGGGTTCATCGTCGGCGTCCATCGCGATGTTGCGGAACAGCTTGTCCGCGAAACCGAACTTCTTGGCGAACTTCGCCATGATGATGTGATCCGGCAGGCTTTCGAACAGCGGATCCACAACCTTTTCGCGCCATTGCAGCGACCGGTTCGACGCGGTGACAGAGCCTCGCGTTTCAAACTGGGTGGTCGCCGGCAACAGATAGACGCCATCGGTGCGGTCATGCAGGATCGCCGAAACCGTCGGATAAGGGTCAACCACGACCAACATATCCAAGTCTTCCATGGCCTTTTTCATCTCGACCATTCGGGTCTGAGAGTTCGGCGCATGGCCCCACAACACCATCGCACGGGTATTGTCCGGCTGGTCAAGGTTTTCCTTGGCCTCCAGCACCCCATCGATCCAGCGGCTGACCGGAATACCGGTCAGGTTCATCATGGCCTTTTCCTTGCCATCCTTGCCGGTGGTGGTGTCAAAACGCCCCTTGAGCCAGTCCAGATCTTCTTCCCAGACGCGCGCCCAATGGGCCCACGATCCGGCTGACAGGCCGTAGTAGCCCGGCAAGGTATCAGCCAGAACACCAAGGTCCGTGGCACCCTGCACGTTGTCGTGGCCGCGGAAGATGTTGGTGCCGCCGCCGGCGGTGCCCATGTTCCCCAGCGCAAGTTGCAGGATGCAATAGGCGCGGGTGTTGTTGTTGCCGTTAGAGTGCTGCGTGCCGCCCATACACCAGATCACCGTACCTGGACGGTTGTTGGCCATGGTGCGCGCCACGCGGCGCAATTGCGATCCGGGCGTGCCCGTGACGCGTTCGACCTCTTCGGGGGTCCACTTGGCCACTTCTTCGCGGATCTGGTCCATCCCCCAGACACGGGTGCGGATGAACTCTTTGTCCTCCCAGCCGTTCTCGAAGATGTGGTAAAGGATGCCCCATACCAGCGCCACGTCCGTACCCGGCCGGAACCGCACATATTCATCGGCATGGGCCGCCGTGCGGGTAAAGCGCGGATCGCAGACGATCAGCGGCGCGTTGTTCTGCTCCTTGGCCTTCAGCAGGTGCATCAGCGAGACGGGATGCGCCTCTGCCGGGTTGCCGCCGATGATAAAAATGGCCTTGGATTTGTGGATGTCGTTGTAGCTGTTGGTCATGGCGCCGTAGCCCCATGTATTCGCAACACCCGCAACGGTGGTCGAGTGACAGATCCGCGCCTGATGGTCGACGTTGTTCGTGCCCCAATAGGCGGCGAACTTGCGGAACAGATAGGCCTGCTCGTTGTTATGCTTGGCCGAGCCCAGCCAGTAAACACTGTCCGGTCCGCTTTCTTCGCGGATCTGCATCATGCCATCGCCGATCTCGTCGATCGCCTGTTCCCAAGAGATCCGGACCCATTCGCCGTTCTCTTTTTTCATCGGGTACTTCAGGCGGCGTTCGCCGTGGGCGTGTTCACGCACGGCCGCGCCTTTGGCACAGTGGGCGCCAAGGTTGAACGGGCTGTCCCAGCCGGGTTCCTGCCCGACCCAGACGCCATCGCTGACCTCTGCCACAACGGTACACCCGACCGAACAGTGGGTGCAGACCGATTTTTTCAGTTCAACCGTACCGCGCACAGCAGCCGTCGCGGCGCTGGCCTGTTTTACGGTGCCGCCGGTGGCCGCAATCGCGGCAATCCCGCCGATGGCCAGACCCGAGCCGCGCAAAAAAGCGCGGCGGTCAACCGAGGCGTTGGCGGCCTCGGACAGGATCGAAGTCCGCTGGGGGCGTCGCGCAACCCCGTTGGTCTTTTTCCTAAGCATGTTTCTCTCTCCCTTGCTCGCACGGCCCTATGGATCAGCGTCCAGGGCACAGCTTGCTTGGCTATGACAGTGGCCTTGGCAGTCGGGCGTCACGCAACCAGTCGCCTTGGCCGTTCAACCTCGTCCGGGGTCGTTCCGGGCGATGCAGGACGCGCTGATCAGAAGCGCGCAGTCTCGTAAAAGGCGCGGGTATGCGCCGTGTCCTGCATCTTTTCCGATGTCAGGTCAGGCTCTGCCGGTCCGGCCTCAGCCGCGGTGCCACTGGCAAGAGCGACAGCCGCCGCAGGGGCCGATACACTTGCCAGCTTGAGGAAATTGCGGCGCGTTGCCTTGGTTTCCTGAGTCATGAAAGCGTCTCCTTGTGGTGGTCTCTCATGGGTTCCGGCAGATGCCTGCCGCTCGATAAGGGCGCGTGCCCCGGTTCAAAACTCACTTGGCGCTCATCCGAAAGGCTTCGGCCTCAATCTCCATGAACAGCCGCCCGACGGTGCCGACAGGAGAGTAGAAAACAGAGTTCTTTGCCCCTTCGAGATCGCCAAAGAAATGTGAGGCCCAAGGGCCGATATGCTTGTTGAAAAACGCCTTTTGCGCATCGATCCCGGCAGGTGTGCCAAACCGTCCGACAATCACTGCGCCCATCATTTCCATCAGGCTGGCGACGTTGTCCTCAGGCTCAAACACGTTGTCCGCGCGCTCCAGCCCCATGCGGGCCATGTCCTGCCGCAACAGCGCCAAGGGTTTTTCGTTCAGGAAGCCCGTCAGGTAATAGGATGCGTAAGGCAGCAACTCGCCTCGCGCCAAACCGATGAACAGCTTGTTGTATTCCGAGGTGACAGCCATGGGTTTGCTGACCTTCGCCAGCTTGGCCAGAGTGCCGATAGCCTGTCCCATCTCCGTCTCATCGCCCGTCAGGCTGGCGGTTTGGGCCAGCAACATCTCATCCGGCGGGCCAGCCAGCAGCAAGCCGATGAAATTGTAAAGATCCGCGCGCAGGCGGTCCTCTTCGGCAATCTGGTGTGTCTCGGCGGTCTGGGTCATCTGGTCCTTGTCCGTCATGTGGCGGTCTCAAAACGAAAGCGCATCCGGCGCGGGGCTTGTGCGACGGGGGCGTCTTCGGTCAGGTCAGCCGGCGCCGGATCGACGTCCGGGGCGGCCTGGGCTTGAGCTTCTGCGGTTGGGTCGGCCTCTGGCACATCGTCGCCTCCGGCATGATCCGGGGCGTCGGCGCTGTCGGCCTCGTCGGCTTCGGCCTTGGCCACGGCGGCGGCCTCAGCCTTAGCGGCCTCTACCGCCTTGTCGAACATGCCTTTTCCGACCTTGTATAGCGTCTGAAGGTTTTCCACGACCACGGCTGCGTCGGTGTAGTCCTCACCGTAGTCCACCAACCCATCGACATTGGCCAGCACCGGGTTCAGCCGCCACATCCGGCGCAGCGCGCGGGTTTTCAACCGTTGCGGCACAGCAGCTTTGAGAAGCGCCTGAACCTGTTCGGTGCTTACCATCTCCTCGGGCGCGGGCAGGTCCAAATCGGCCAAAATCTCTTCGTCCGGACGCTGTTCGAGTTTTGCATCCTCCGCGACCCGCGCCTCAACCTCGGCAGCCTGCAATTCGGCGGCTTCAGCCTTGGCTACCTGCGCGCGGCGGCGCGACCAGAAATCCCCCGGTGTCGCGCTCATTGCAAACGTCTCCGCTGTAGCGCCGGAGAGGCATAGACATCCTGAAGCGAGCCGATGCGCGGATCGCCAACGCCGTCCTGAGTGAGATCGACCCGTTTCTTGTCCCGCTTGCGCTTGATGAAAACCTCTTCGTGGTGGAACTCTTCGACGAACTCCGCCACCCACGCAAAAAAGGCCGGCGTCATTGGCACCTTTTCGATGATCTCTTCGCCGCTGTCGGCATAATCCTGCGCCTCATACGGCGAGGCCGTGACGGTCAATGGCCGCAGCGGGAAATCACCCGCCCCCTCTTGCCGCAAAATGATGTAGACGCTGGGTGTCTGAGCGCAGATTTCATGCAGATAGGCTTCTGTATCCGCGCCATGCAATTCCAACTCTAGCGTTGCGGCGTGGTATTCCACCGTTTCGCCCTCACGTCGCAGTTCACGCCAGTCAGCCGCACCGGCACCGGGCAAGACGGCAGAGGCGGTCCAAACCCATTTCGCCCAACGGGTCATACCGGGCGCGCGCCGCAGCACGATCCCAAGCGGAATACTCCGATAGGCTTTCGGATTGTGGATCACGTTTGTCCTCCTAGGTCAGAGTAAGCGCCAGCAAGCCCCAAAAGCGAAAGCGAAATCCTGCGGCTGCCGGATTTCGGGCGCGCTTTTGGACATTTTGGCCAGCCCGGACAAGGTCGCCGGGCGCGTTAGGTCGATTTGTCCAACCCGACGTTTTCACTAAGGAAACAGCTGCTGCGGGACAGCACGAATCAGCTGCGCCGCAGCAAGCCCGTATCGGGTGGGGCTGGGCGACACCTGCGACTGATAAACGGTTGTGGCGGGGATCGATTCATGGCTAGGCTCTGGCCGGATGAGGTAAATCCGGACCCGTCAAGCGGGCTTCGGACGAGGGGAAAGACAATGGCCAAGTCATTGGTATCATGCGACTGTTTGGGCACAATGGCACTGGACACGGAACAGCTTTCCCGTACCACCGGGCTAGAGGTGCGCCGCCCCTGTTCTGCGCTCTGCACCAGTCAGATCGACCGCGCGGCCGCGGCGTTGGAAGGCGGCGACACAATTTTTTGTTGCACGCAGGAATCAGCGGTATTCGAAGGTCTGGCAGAGGAATTGGGCATGACTGCGCCTCCGGTGCTGGACTTGCGGGACCGGGCCGGATGGACCGCTGATACAGGGTCAACAGTACCCAAAATGTCCGCCCTGATCGCCGAGGCGCTGCTTCCCGCCGCCCCGGACAGGACGTTGGACGTGATCTCAGAGGGGTTATGCCTGATCATCGGCGCGCCAGAGGTGGCGCTGCCCGCCGCAGACCAACTGGCCCCCCATCTGGCGGTCACGGTGTTATTGCCGGAAGGTGCGGAACTGCCCGACACCCGCGCCTATGACGTTGTGACCGGCCGCTTGCGGCAGG